>Ga0209364_1000263_pt1 | contig 12302 bp, 8 predicted proteins | sample WorMetHERISLAND2_3_FD_187387 | JGI IMG/M metagenome (GOLD analysis project Ga0209364, IMG submission 187387) | Marine gutless worms symbiont microbial communities from Max Planck institute for Marine Microbiology, Germany - Olavius albidus HERON... | ecosystem: Host-associated > Annelida >... | reverse complement strand
GGATTACCTGCTCCTCGCCACGCTTGATCCAACCGCCGGCAAGCACCGGATGGTGTTGCGGATGAGTCGCATCCATAAAATAGATGGGATCATCCTGACCCTGGAGATTGCGGATATGGTCGTACGTCTCGAGGAATTGCGTTTGCGCTTCCCGGTCGGCCTTGCCAGGCACCAGCCGGGGTTTCTTGTGCACATGACCCAACCGGCGCAGCACTACGGTCATGCCACTCTCCGTGTAAGACACCCCAAAGGTTTCCCTCACCCAGTAGGCGACCGCTTTGGCCGAGAGGCACAGGTTCGCTTGAAGGTGGGCGTCCAATTCCACCAGGTGCTTGCAGGTGCTTGGCCTTGAAGCAAGCCAACGCTGCCACCGACACCGTCGCCAACACGCCTCAAGCCCACGTTTACCATAACGTTTGAAGTGCGCACGCAGCACCGTGTTGGGATTGACCAGCAAAATTTCCGCCACCGCTCGAGGTGGTATTGATGTTCAGAATACTGGTCTTGCAGACCCTCTACAACCTGGCCGACGAGCAAGTAGAGTACCGGGTCTGCGATCGGCTCTCGTTTGCCCGTTTTCTCGGTTTGGGCATCGAGGGCGCAGTTCCGGATGCCACCACGGTGTGGTGTTTTCGGGAGCGGCTGCAGGAGTAGGGGTTGCTGGAGACGGTGTTCGACCGCTTTGACGATTTCCTAGCGGCGGAGGGCTTCGAAGCCAGGCAGGGATCATTGATGCTTCCATCGTTGCGGTGCCGATTCCCCGCAATCACCGTGAGGAGAACCGCCGGATCAAGGCGGGTGAGGTTCCCCAAGACGGGCGTGGGGCGAAGCGGGCGCAAAAAGATGTGGATGGGCGCTGGACGAGAAAGCGCGGCAAACACTCTTTCGGCTGCAAGAATCACATCAGTATCGACGCGGAGCATAAACTCATCCGCCGCTTCCAAACGACCCCGGCGCATGTGTATGAAGGTCAGTGCAACCAACCGCTAGCAGCAGGCGAACAACCGCACGCGCTCCAAGATCTGCTCCCGTGTCGAGCACGTCTTCGGCTTCCAAGAAAACAGCATGGGGAGGAAATTCATCCGCACGTTGGCTTGGCGCGGGCTAAGGTGAAGATCGGCTTGATGAACTTGACCTACAATTTGATGCGCTATCGGCAGCTCACCAAAGACAGGGCAGGTGCACCTGCCACCGCCTGAAGTGACCAACGGGAGGCCGAACAGGCTGCCGGGCAACACGAGCTACAGGGAATTGTCCACATTGATCTTCTCATGCGGCATCAGCACGCAGGTATCTCAGCAACTATTCATAAAGCGCGCCGAAAAACTGGATTTTTCAAGGTTCCCTTATGTTATGCAAGGAAAAACAGGTATTTCAGGCGTTCACGCCTTTCGGAAGCCAAATCCAGACTGATCACGCGCTATTTTATGCAGAATCTACCGGCTCTCGAAACTCACCGCGCTGAGTGATGTAAGCCGCCTGACGATCAATCAACGGTTCTTCAAGCTACGAACCAGAATCGCCCAGCTTTGTGACGCCTCATCGCCTTTTTCCGGCGAGGTTGAAGGGGATGAATCCTCTTTTGGCACCCGCCATGTTCGGGGAAAAAAGGGGCGTGGAGGTGGGGGTAAAAAATCGTCTTTGGAATCCTGGAACGGCAGGGAAAAGTCTACACGGAGATCGTCCCGGATACCTCTAAGAAGCCGCTACGGGCCGCGATTCGGGGCCAGGTAGCCCTCGATAGCATCATCCACTCGGATGGCTGGAGGAGCTACAATGGGCTGGTGGATATGGGTGTCAGATCCCGTGTGATTATATACTGAGGAGGAGCTATCCGCTGCTGCAAGCGAGGGAGGTATTACGGTTGCTTGCTGAGGAGGGAGCGGAAGGAACCGCGAAGGCAGAGACAAGCGAGGTCGGCAGAGTTTGAGTTGACCCTTACGGTAGCACGCAACCTGAGTCGAGGCATCACAGGTCATGAATATCCAACTCCACGAGAATACACGCACGACGCCGGCGATTCGTCTAGAAATACAGGCCCAGCCTGAGATCGGTAAGCAACCGGGAGTTAGCAGGGGCTTACCACCTCAACCGCCACACGGTGGCGAAATGGTGTTGCCGCGAGGGGACGGAAGATGCTTCACATCGCCCCCAGCGGTTTCACACCACCCTCAGTCCAGGAGGCGGTGGTGGTCGAGCTGCGCAAGATGTTGTTGCTGCCGCTCGATGACCTGCTGGCGGTAACCCATGAATCCATCCACCCCGCGGTTTCCCGCTCGGGTCTGGACCGTTGTCTGCGCCGCCCCCGGGTAGGCGTAGGGCCAAGCGTTTGGTCGGAGTGCGGCGCGTGAGCGCCGGTGGAGACGAAATGCCAAGCCATGCGACACGGCGTCAAGTCATTGCGGGAGTCCTGGTGCCGCGCGGAGTGCGCGCCGGGATGAATGTGGGCCGCCGAAGGCAATGGCCGTCGCCCCATTGTTTGCACCCGAAATCGGACGGACCCCATTCGGGTTGCGCGAAAAATGGCAACGCTCCGGTGGTGAGCACTTTACCAAGTTATTTTGGGATTTGCGCTGACACGTTTATCGAATTAGACATGATTAACCTCGTTAATGATCAAGATTTAATGAAAATATCCAACTTCCCATTTGAACCGCAGAGATGTTGAGAACTCAAAGAAAATGGAGTACAAAGTAGAGCGCACTGAAGATATTGTTTTAGCTACGAATCACACGAATGTTATCGTAGGTGCAGAAAATTCAATTCGCGCGGATTCGTATAATTCGTAGTTTTCAGGAGTTTTCTATTGAATCACCATCCACTCCATTCCATCGCTCAAGCGCCAGGAATCGACCTCGACCGCTTCCACGGCACCTCGTGTTACCCAGGCATCCCGGCCATTGGCGAGGACGATGTGGATCCAGTGAGCGCGGGCTTCGCGGATCTCGACTTCGGTACCAGCAGGCAGGGGTTGGGCGAAGCGCATGGGGGCGTTGGGGGAGTCGGCGGCGCGGGCGATGGTCTCGTCGGCGACGAGTACGGCCTGGGTAGCAGCGCCGGTGCGGGCCTGGATGGCCACCGAGAGCAGGAGTCCCAACCAGACCAACAGGGGCAGGAAGGCCAGGTTGCGGGCGAGTGGGGAATGGCGGTGGATGGCAACTGCGAGCAGTAGGGCGGCGAGGAGGAAGGAGAGGGCGGCGATAGCGGCCTGCTCGACGGGATTCAGGAGGTGGCGCCAGACGAAGAAACTCTCCAGGGCGCCTTCGGACTCGGGTTTGGGGACCCAGGCGGGTAAAAGGGCGCGGGCGTGGCGGAGGTTCTGGTGCGCCCGCGCCTGGTCGGGGTCGAGCGCCAGGGCGCGCTGGTAGGCCAGGATGGCGGGTCCCAGCCGCTCGGCCTGGAGAGCGGCATTGCCGAGGTTGGTATAGAGGTCCGCCGAACGCGCGCCCTGGGCCGCGGCGTGCTCGAACAGCCGCTGGGCCTGGTGAAAACCGGCTAATCGTTCACCCCGACCGGTGGCTGCTTGGGCCTGGGTGTAGGCGTCGATTGCCCGCTCCAGGGTCGCGTCGGGGGTGGCCGCTGTTATGGGCAGTGCAAGATAGAGCCAGAGGACCGCGAGCCATATTCCAGCCCGTAGGATGCGGTGAGTGCCTGTCTGCGTGCAGGGATGCACAGGCGGACAGCGAACCGCATCTTTGGACTCGATTGGGTGTTCACAGAAAGGCTCCCTTACAGAAAATCTTTGCATTGTCTTACGCCTCGGCGGTAACCCCTTGGACAGGTGCCGGCTTGTCGGCGCAAAAGCGCGGGTAAGCTCGTGCCTACCGGTCCCGCAGTCACGCTGCATTGATCTGACCGACATCCCGGAAACTCCCCCAAGGCCGTGTTTTCGAACAGATTTATACACGCTCGCCCTGCACGGCTGGTAGCTGGTAGCTCGATTTCGTGTGCATTCGTGGTTCGGATTGAGTCGTAGATTATGCACGGGTGGCCTTGGCTAGCGGTGCCTTTAATAGCTGGTCGGCCAACAGCGTGGCCCGATCCTGCATGGGGCCGTCCAGGGTACGATAAGTGCCGCCGGGGGCGTAGGCGAGGGCATCGCATTCGGCCAAAAAGCGGTCCAAGTCGGGGGATGGAGGGGTGCCGGCGGTGGCGACCATCCGCCGCAGGGCCGTGCTGGTCTCGGTGATGGTGTGGGCCTCCGTCACGGCCGTCCGGTGGGTACGCAGGGCCTTGGTGCGCGCCAGCTCGGCTGGGTCGACCTGGGTGCGGCGCCTGGCCAGCAGGGCCAGGAGAATGGCCAACAGGCCCAGACCATAGGCAGCCACCTGGGTACCGATGCCGGTTAACAGGAAGCCGTTCGGCCGCTCCAGGGCGTCGGTGTCGGTGGTGATGGCGAGATCGGCCCCGGTGAGGCTGAATGCCAGACGCTGTCGGGCCCTAGGGCCGACCGTCTCCGGGTTAGTCGTCGGCCCGCGTTCGGGGTCCGCGATCCGGTTGCGCGGCTCCTCGGTCACTGCGCTCACCACGTCCGCGGCCGAGACGACCTGGGCGGGGCGTACGGACAGGGCGACGGGCCGGGAACGGGTAGTTTGGTATTTCTGTCGCTCGGGGTCGTACCAGGAGAAGGCGAGGGGCGGGATGGCGGTGACCCCTTCATGCAGCGCTCGCACCGTGACCTCGAAGTGCTTAGCGCCGTCGGCATAGGCCCCGGTGGTCTTGTCGTCGGGGATACGGAAGTCCCGAAACGAGAGTCCACTGTCGGCGGTGAGGGGTGGGAGCACCGCCGTCTCGACGGCCGCGTCACCGCGCAGGGTCAGGGTCAGACGGATCGGATCGCCGACCCGGACCACCGAGCGATCCGCCGTGACTTCCAATCGGTAGCCGGGACCGACGGTGCCGGTGAAGCTCTCGGGCCGGCCTGCCCGTGGCAGGTCCCGGACGATCAGAGTCCGCGGCTCTCCCGTCACCCGGCGTTTCCTGGTCCGGATGGGGATTCGCTCGCCGAAAAGGGTCCGGCGCCAACGTATCACCTCCTCGACCACTAGGCTGGGGGGTGCCAGCTCGTACTCACCGCTCCCCAGGGGGGTCAGGTGGCGGGTCAGAGTGTGCACCCGATACTGCTCGCCGTTCAAGAGCTCCGAACGCGTGGTGGCGGCCAGCTCGATGGGACCGGAGGCGGTGTCGACGGTCAGGGCGACGTCAGCAGTAGGGTCCTCGGGATCATAGAAACGAAAGGCATCGAGCCGCTCGAAGAGGGGGGCGGTCAGGCGTGGGTCGAAGAGGGTGCCGCGCTGGTTGGCAGGGACCCACCATTCGAGCCGCACCGGCACCCGCTGGCCGACGATCAGCGGACCCTGGGGCAGGCTGAGCTGCAGCCGTTGCCGGCTGCTGACCGGGACCTCGCCGATCATCAGGCGGAGCTTGCCGGTACCGGCCTGCTTGTCGTTCTGGATGACCCGGAAGGGTCCAATGACCTGTTCGCCGGGGGTTCGGCTCAGGAATTGGTACTCGAAGACGAATCGGACCCATGTGGATCGGCTCATCCGGCCATTGATGATTTGAATGCTGGTGCTGACGCTGGGGTTGACCCCGGTCAGCTCCAGACGCCCCTGGGGTGGATCTACGACCTCGATCTGGGGTTGAGGGATTTCTTCAAACCCCTCCGCAACCACCTGCAGACGCACGGGTACGGAGACGAAGTGGGGACCTTCTTCGGCCTGCAGCCGGGCTTGCCGGGCCAGTGCTGGGGAGCTCGTGAGCTGGATAGCGACGATCAGTATCGGCAAGAGCAGCCGGCGCATGGAGCCGGTATTCGGGGATAAGAGAATCTGCATCGGCGACATGGTGTCAGCTACGAATTACACGAGGCGCACGGGTCTTTCATTCTTCTCTTCTGTCTCTTGGTGACGCCGCGCCCCGGCTGCGTACCCAGGTATACCTGGCTGTCATCCGCGCTCCACGAGTCCCGGCCGCTGAGGTAACCAGAAGGCTTCCAGATCAAGGTTTACCGCTTCGAACGGTGGTACGATAACCTGATCGGCATCAGCGAAGCGACCGGTCTCGATCCAGGCGCCGGCCTCGAGTCGGTAGACCTCCAGCGTGCGTTTGAGCGGATCGATCAGCCAGGCGTATTGCACCGTAATGTGCGTACAGCGGCAGCTTGATCCCGCGATCCTTGCTCGCCGTGGAGGGAGACAGGAGCTCGCTGACCTAGTCGGGGACTACCTCGAAGCGCTGATCTTCCGGCGCATAGGGCATGCGCTCACGTCGCGCCCGCCAGATCCGGCACGACCACTTCGACATCATGCACGAAGTGGATTTCCGGCTCATCGATGATCCACCAGCCGCCGGGTTCTCCATCACCGATCTGGAAGAGATTGAGTAACTTGGCACCCAGCATGAGCCGGAGACCGCATGTGGTCCGGCAGGCCGTGGATGGGTGTGGAGTTGTCCGTTCAGGAGTTCTCCGATCAGACCCTCGCGCAGGGCCTCCAGGGACTCGTAGAGGGTTGGTTGAATTGTCGGCTGCATGGCTTCGGATCTCTCGTTTCGAGTGCGTAAAACGGACGGATGGCCTCTATAGGAGGCCACCTATTTCAGGACTTTCCGGCTCCGGCAATCCCGGTCAAATCGGCAACCTTGCCTTGACTGAATGATACTTGATGAATGACATTGGATTGCCAGCCAGGGAAGTGTAAAGTGCGGGCAAGCCCGCGCCTACCCCCCCCCCTACGGTTACTGACCTGATCGCCGCCCGAGTGACTCCGCCGAGGTCATGTTTTCAAGCCGATTCATACTGTCACACGGCTGATTATTCGGTTGTCCTGGGAGCCGCGTAATCCGCGAATATCGGGGATGGGAATTTGGGTTAAAATGCCTGGATATCATTCGGACATGCACGCATAATGGCGGAGTTTATCGATGCAAAACAGCTTTCAGGCTAGGTCCCGGCTCGAGGTTGGGGAGAAAGAGTACGAGATTTTTCGTCTCGATGCGGTGGCGGGGAGCAAACGCCTTCCGTATTCCATGAAGATTCTGCTCGAGAACCTGTTGCGCAACGAGGACGGCGTAACCGTCCGGCGCGAGGATATCGAGGCCCTGGTGCGCTGGGACCCCCAGACCGAGCCCTCCCACGAGATTCAGTACCGCCCGGCCCGGGTGCTGATGCAGGATTTTACCGGCGTGCCAGCGGTGGTTGATCTCGCCGCCATGCGCGACGCCATGCAGGCCCTCGGCGGCGACCCAAGGAAGATCAACCCACTGCAGCCCGCCGAGCTAGTCATCGACCATTCGGTTCAGGTGGACTACTTCGGCTCGGACGATGCCTTCGCCAAGAATGCCGAGATCGAGTTCCAACGTAATCAGGAGCGTTATAAGTTCCTGAAATGGGGACAGAATGCCCTGGACGGCTTCAAGGTGGTGCCCCCGGATACCGGCATTGTGCACCAGGTCAACGTGGAGTATCTGTCACGGGTGGTGTCCCCCAAGGCTATGGACGGCGGCACTACGCAGGCCTATTTCGATACCTGCGTGGGCACCGACTCCCACACCACCATGGTCAATGGGATCGGGGTGCTCGGCTGGGGCGTGGGGGGCATCGAGGCGGAGGCCTCCATGCTGGGCCAGCCGGTCTCCATGCTGGTTCCCAAGGTGGTCGGCTTCAAGCTCACCGGAGAGATCAGGGAAGACGTGACTGCGACCGATCTGGTCCTGACCATCGTCGACCAGCTGCGCCGCCACGGGGTGGTGGGTAAATTCGTCGAATTCTACGGCCCCGCCATCGGCGCTTTACCCATGGGTGAGCGCACGACCATCGCCAATATGGGACCCGAGTACGGCGCGACCTGCGGGCTCTTCCCTATCGACCGGGAAACCCTGGACTATCTGCGCCTCACCGGGAGAAGCGAGGAACAGGTAGCCCTGGTCGAGGCCTACGCAAAGGCCCAGGGGGTGTTTCACACGGATGCGGCCCCCACGGCGGACTACTCGGAAACCCTGGCGCTGGATCTGGGCACCGTGGTGCCCTCTGTGGCCGGTCCCAAGCGCCCCCAGGATCGGGTGCCGCTCACCGAGCTGGCGACGCATTTTCCCACAGCGCTGGCCGCCCTCAAGCAGGAGAGAAACATCCCCGATCTGGGACCGGCCAAGGTGGTGATCGAGGGCCAGGAAGTAGAAATTACTGACGGCTCCATCGTAGTCGCCGCCATCACCTCTTGCACCAATACCTCCAACCCGTCGGTCATGCTCGCTGCCGGTCTGGTGGCAAAAAAGGCGGCTTCTCGGGGCCTGAAGGTTTCTCCCTGGGTCAAGACTTCCCTGGGCCCTGGCTCCCTGGCGGTGACCCGGTACCAGGAGCGCGCTGGGCTGATCAATCACTTAAAACAGCTCGGCTTCCACAACGTAGGTTACGGCTGCACCGTCTGTATCGGGAATACGGGGCCCCTGCCCGAGCCGGTTTCCAAGGCCATTGCCTCAAAAGACCTGTGTGCCGTATCCATCCTGTCGGGAAACCGTAACTTCGAGGGTCGGGTCCACGCCGAGGTGCGCATGAACTACTTGGCCTCTCCGCCATTGGTGGTAGCCTATGCCATCGCCGGGCGCATCGACATCGACCCTTACCGGCAACCGCTGGCCGAGGACCGGGACGGAAACCCGGTCTATCTCAAAGATATCTGGCCGACCCAGGACGAGATCCGGCAGGCCATCGCCGCCAACGTCACGGTGGACGAGTTCAAGGCCGCCTACGCGGATGTCTTCTCCGGGGACGAGCGTTGGCGGTCCCTGGAGGCCGCCACCGGCCAGACCTACGATTGGCCCGACTCCACCTACATCCGTAAGCCGCCCTATTTCGAAGGCATGGACCTCTCTGTCGGAGAAGCACCCGATATCCGGGGTGCTCGGTGTCTGGCCTTTTTGGGGGATTCCATCACTACCGACCACATCTCCCCGGCCGGCACTATCAGACCCGACTCCCCTGCAGGCAAGTACCTGATCGACCAGGGCGTGGCGCCCAAAGACTTCAACAGCCTGGGCAGCCGTCGCGGCAACCACGAGGTCATGATGCGCGGCACTTTTGCCAACATCCGTTTGCGTAACCTGATGGCCCCAGGCACCGAGGGCGGCGTTACCCTGTACCAGCCGGGCGGTGAGCAGCTATCCATCTATGACGCGGCCATGCGCTACCAGGCCGAGGGGGTTTCCGCCATCGTGATCGCCGGCAAAGAGTACGGCTCCGGGTCCTCCCGCGACTGGGCGGCCAAGGGTCCGCGGCTGTTGGGGGTGAAGGCCGTCATCGCCGAGAGCTATGAGCGCATCCACCGCACCAACTTGGTGTGCATGGGGATCCTGCCGTTGCAGTTTATGGCGGGAGAGACCGCGACCTCCCTCGGACTTACGGGCTACGAGACCTTTGATATCGAAGGACTGGACGGCGGCAATGCCAAAGCGGTCAATGTGCGGACAACCGCCGCTGACGGCGGTGAAAAGACCTTCCAAGCCAAGGTGCGGGTCGATACCCCGAATGAGGTGGACTACTACCGCAACGGCGGCATCCTGCACTATGTGCTGCGTAAGCTGGCTGCGTAGGTCGGGTTAGACGCATGTTTCGATGATAAGGGATACCACACCATCGAACGCGCCGTAACCCGACGTTCGATCTGCGGATTTCGAAGCCCGTAGGTTTAGGTTGCAGAGACGCAACCTAAGCGATGCAATTCCTACGCGCTCGTCAGCTTCCACCTCGTCATTCCGGCTGGGACGCCGGAATCCAGGTGCCAGGGATGGCCGAACCGCATCATTGGCCGGTAGGCGTCCCCAACCAGAGGGTTGGGCACGAGCCATCCGAAGATATGGTTCGCCGTTGCCAGGCGTCCATTGGATGCGGTTCGTGCCTCCTCGTGATGCCATCCTGTAAGACCCTGCCGCGCTCACCGCATCCTATACTCCCGGTAAGGCCACGGTGTAAGGAAAAGCAGTCTGGAATCCATAAAGAGCCAAGGGGAAAATCATGGAATGGACCGATGTAATACATGATCCTTTCCTGAAGGATCTGCCGTTTAAGATCGAGCTCAACAATTGGGGAAAAATTCTCATGAGCACTGCCGGCAACAATCACAGCAGACTCCAATACGAAGTTGGATCATTTATCGACAAGAATAAAGGTAACGGCAAAGTCATTATGGAGTGCTCTATTGAAACAAACGATGGAGTTAAGGTTTCCGATGTCGCATGGCATCTGACGAATTCATTGAAAAATATGGATATAACACTCCATATACCAGAGGCCGGAGATTTGTGTTGAAATTACATCTCCTTCTAAATAAAAGGGAGAGATCGAGGAAAAACCCTGCTCTACCTAGCTAAAAGTGCTCGGGAAGTGTGGATCGTAACCGAAACAGGTGAAAGGAAATATTTTTATACGAAGGCGAGCTCAAGCATAGCTTGGAAATACAGCGTTAATCATTCCCTTTTTTGCTGCCAATGAACTCAAAACCCAGGCATTCCGAGGGTTATTTTGCACCATGCTACTCTCCAGTCTGACCGCGGTGTCTCCGGTAGACGGCCGCTATGGCTCCAAGACCGAAGACCTGCGACCCATCTTCAGCGAGCTTGGCCTGATCAGGTATCGGGTGCTGGTGGAGGTACGCTGGCTGCAAGCGCTCGCCGCGCACCCGAATATCCGGGAAGTTCCTCCCCTCTCCGACCATGCGACCGCCGCGCTGAATGGAATCGCAGGGAAGTTTTCAGAAGCGGACGCGGGTCGGATCAAGGAGATCGAAGGTATCACCAACCACGACGTCAAGGCGCTCGAGTACTTCATCAAGGAGCGCATCGCCGGTGATGCCGAGCTCGAGGCGGTGAGCGAGTTCGTCCATTTCGCCTGTACCTCCGAGGATATCAACAACCTGTCCCACGCCCTGATGCTGCGCGAGGGGCGCGAACAGGTGCTGATCCCCCGGATGGATAAGGTGGTAGAAGCGATCTGCACCCTTGCCCACGGACTCGCGGATCTGCCGATGCTTTCTCGTACCCATGGTCAACCCGCGTCCCCCACCACCCTGGGCAAAGAACTGGCCAATGTGGTCCACCGGCTCGATCGCCAGCACAACCAGGTAGCCAAGGTACGACTCCTGGGCAAAATTAATGGTGCCGTAGGCAACTATAATGCCCACCTTGTTGCCTATCCGGACATCGACTGGCCGGACCTCGCCCGCGGTTTTGTGGAGGCACTCGGTCTCGACTGGAATCCCTACAGCATCCAGATCGAGCACCACGACTACATGGCGGAGCTGTTCGACGCCATCGCCCGCTTCAACACTATCCTCATCGACTTCTGCCGCGACCTCTGGGGCTATATCTCCCTCGGGTATTTTCGGCAGAAGACGGTGGCGGGCGAGATCGGTTCATCCACCATGCCCCATAAGGTCAATCCCATCGACTTCGAGAACGCTGAGGGGAACCTGGGGTTGGCAAACGCCGTTTTCGGGCACCTGGCCCAAAAACTCCCCATCTCACGCTGGCAACGGGACCTGACCGACTCTACCGTGCTGCGTAACCTGGGGGTCGGGTTCGCCCATACCAGCATTGCGTTGCAATCCATCCTGCGCGGAGTCGGTAAGCTGGAGCCGGACACGGAGCGCCTGGCAGCCGATCTGGATGCGAACTGGGAGGTCCTGGCGGAGCCGGTCCAGACGGTGATGCGGCGCTACGGGGTCGAGCAACCCTACGAGAAGCTTAAGGTGCTGACCCGCGGCCACCGGATCACGCGGGCGGACCTGACACGGTTCATCAACTCCCTGGACATCCCGGATGAGGCCAAGACCCGCCTGCAGGCACTGAGTCCGGGGAGCTACACCGGAAATGCTTCGACGCAGGCAAGGGCAATCTGAGAAGACGTCTTACAAAAAAAGAGACCAAGCGCTGTTGACAATTAACCTGTAGGATGTGGTGAGGAACGAACCGCATCAGTTAGAAGTGGGCACCATTGCTGACGGTTATCCATCGGCATCAAAGAAGCGGTTCGCTGCCTACCCTATCTCTGGGCGGTAGGTAGGTACTCGCTACATCATTGATGCGGTTCGCGATCAAGGTTAGTGTAGTTCTGCTACGGTGTACCGCACTCACCATATCCTACGAGACTCGTGTAGCGGTGAGCGCGGTAGGTCTTATTGGAACGGAACTTCCTAGTTTAAGGTCTTGATATCCCACCCCTCTATGGGTTCATGCTGATTCTCATCATTCGGTGAAAGCAGTCTATGCAGGGTGGGATGTCATGAATATCATGCGGGTTTTCGATTAGT
>Ga0209364_1000261_pt1 | contig 12338 bp, 6 predicted proteins | sample WorMetHERISLAND2_3_FD_187387 | JGI IMG/M metagenome (GOLD analysis project Ga0209364, IMG submission 187387) | Marine gutless worms symbiont microbial communities from Max Planck institute for Marine Microbiology, Germany - Olavius albidus HERON... | ecosystem: Host-associated > Annelida >... | reverse complement strand
AAAAAAAAATAATAATAATAATAATAATAATAATAATAATAATAATAATAATAAGGCTAGATCCACAGTTAATGGGCCCTGTCAGTTAAAGGGCCCAATTGTTAGCTAAAGGGCCATTTTTGTTATTACGTGATATTTTGTAAAGTATACGTTGTGCGAAGTTGAAATTGTAATGCATTTTACAAGTTGCAGATGTGCTAACCCAGTGCAAAATTTTACAGTTGTAGTGAATGTAATAAGATACATAACAAAATTGGCGGGCCCTTTATCATTTTATTTACGCTGAGAATCAATGAAAAGGGCTGGCCACTTAACTACACATAAAAATTGTCTAGTTAACGGGCTGGCGCTGAAGTAAAGTGCAGAGATGACTGGGCATCAGTGTCGGAGCTGGGGGAAATCACCCCCATTATATTTTTGCATAAAACAAAATTTGAAATTTGATGTCTTGCAAACCCGTTTCACTCTGTTTGTGGATTGGATTAGATTGTATTAGGGTGATTTAGGGTAATCCTGGCCATTCGGCTAAATTCTGGTTAGCTAAGGTTTTAAGCCTTTTTTACTTTTTGGAAAGTGAATAAATCGTACGTGAAAGTTACGGGTGTTTAGATGGAACCTTATCCTAATTATATTTCGGATTCGGCAAGTGGATAACTATTCTATGCATGACTTGTAAACAGTGGCCCAGTGGGTGTGTCCCAGTGGGTGTGTCACTTTTGTATAATTTAGCGAAGTTATTTGTTGCTCACGTGGATCTTGTTAAGGTTGGTATATTGTAAACGTCCAGTTGGTTTTAATGTATACATACGAGTCAGTGTGCATTGAAAATTGATTGTTCGTTGTCTTGAATGAATTCTTGAATGTTTTTTGATGCACTGTTTTTAACGCGTATCTTACTTCAAGCTTAATCAGTGGATACCGGTTTGCATGCAGGGTGCAATCGATGAGTATAATGCTAACAATGGTAAGGTCTCGATACGTCAGCTGGCACGTGCATGGCAGGTGTAGACCCCGGAACCGCCACCGCCGATAAGCTTCCAAGTCGAGTCAAGTCGATAAGTTAACGACTCGCCGTCGATAAGGAAGCCCGCCGCCGCCGTGGATAACTTTTCGACTGGAAATGACTTGGATTGCAATTAGGCCCTACGATCTTCCATGTTCGTTCAGGTTCATGAATGTATTGAAGAAATCCCGTTTTATTGTAGAGCTGCCTGCCTGTGCTCAACTTTGCAAATCCAATATCCATGACCACAGATGATAATGCGCAGTGAGCTGTGCACATATTATAAACTGAACTAAGTAGGCCTACCACGGTAGGCTGTTTTAGTTCGACTCGCTGTCCGTTCACTACGAGATCCGGCCCACAAAGACCCCGAATTTCTTCGTAGATGCCTCTCGTTTTTGGTACCCTGCCAATCATCTGTCAACTCCATGGCCTCGTCTAAGAATTTTTCAGTACGTCTACGTGACATGATGTCAAGGAGTGTCATAGGTAAAAGGTAGAAACGTAACTGACGTAGCAATGCTTTTGAATGACAAACAGGCAAACCCGTCAGAAATACAAAAAAGAGGCATACTGTAACACACCGGGAAACTTAGTAGGCTCCTACTTCTGTCATTTTGAAACTTTTGCTAGTTTTAATTATCACGTCATGATGTCACACAGTGGAACTCAGAATGACATGACTGGGTCACACATTTTGTGCCATGCGTATCAATAGCCTTACCGCGCGGCTAATGGCCGCGTCCTACAATCGTGTATAGGATGTGTGACCGTTCGGACCTGTGACCTTATCCTTGAATTCACGTTAACAAAATTTGGGGGAGCACTGCTCCGGTGCCACCAAACTTGGGGCAGCAGTCGCTGACCATGTTCCCCCTGTTGCGACGCCCCTGTCATTAATGCTGACTGTATGTCTGTAACAATAATCTGCACATTTATAATGTTTATGTAAACAGGCTGAAGAACGAATGTCTTCAACCAGTGTATGTCGAGAGTCGTCAGAATGAAAGTCTAGATGCTGTGCCTTTGCCAGGGAATGTTGAGGTTCCATGCAATGATTTCTGTGATTTAGTTTCATTGCCTCAACGTCAAAACAGAAGCAGCAGAAAGAGAATCAAAATGCCACGCTACAATTTGACCAGTGACGAACATGTTGAGTTCGTCACTTAGCGCCAAAAGCCACTGAAAATGTCTGAATCAACAGTGAACAAAAACCCAACCTGCAAAACAAAGCAGAGAAGGTCTTGAAGGAAGGCAGGTCTAAGCAAAAGACAGCACAGCCAAAGAAGACACGGAAAATTAAATCCACAGAAGAAAAGAGAACTGAAGACACAGGTTCCGATGAAGTATGTGTCTACTGCTCGGATCTTGGTTCAACAGAGTGGGTCAGGTGCCATAAGTGTAGCAAGTGGGCACACTGTGAGTGTGCCGGAATAGATGACACAGACTTCAACTTTATTTGCGAGCTGTGTGAATGAACTGATAATATGCATTGTGCGTGGTACGGTTCATTGTTAAGTGTTAGTGTTTTTCATTTATTATAGCTCTAGCCTTCATGAGTAGACTTAAGACTGTAATGTTTTATAGGCCTACCATTTGCAGTAAATAACTAGTCCATGCGCTGGTTCAGATTAGCATGCATGACATTTTTATTAACATATTGTTCGATGCTTCTTTGTGGTACTGTGTTATTATGTGTGCAATGAATTGTGACTGCAGCAGCATGTGCAGTATTTCACCAGTATAGCTTGAACATTTTATGCATTTGTTTTTAATGCTGTCGTTTGTCTTTTCCTGTATATGTAATTAGCTTGCAGTCCACAGATGTAAGCTAATCAGTTTATTAATTTCGTGGACTTTGGTTAATTGGTCTTTTGACCTGTAAAAACGGTCGGCCGTATAACCTATATTGTGTTGGCGCAGACCTTAAACCATGCTCAACCAACCAACCAATGGTTAATTAATTAATGATTAATGCATTTGACTGATTTTTCAACTGTTTTATCTTGTTGACATCTGTCATGTTACACTATGGCATTTCAGTATTATAATGTTTGAGTATTATGTCCGCGTGATATGTGCAGCTCATTGCAGTTCAGGTAAAGCTGGCCGGTCATTTCAGTTAAACCTGACTAGTGGTCAGGTTTGGCAGGCTGAAAATAGCCAAATGAAAACCAAGCACAGCTGTCACTGTATTATCCAGTATGTGGCCAGGTTTATCAGTAGGTGGTCAGGTTTAGCCAAAAATGTGGAAAACCAGTGTTGCTATACATTTTTAATAAATACAAGTTAAGAATATACTCAGTGCACGTGGCCTATGGGCTGTGAAATGCTTAAGTGGCCAGGTTTACCCGAAATCTCCCTACTGTGGTTTAGTAATGAGGGCTACCACAATGCCTATCATATAAGACCTTGACCTTGCTTAGTTGTACATGGTGGGCCAAAAAACCAGACTGTTTTTGAGAGTAGACAACTTTGCAATGGTTAGTGGTAGAAAGGCGTGTGATATGTCAAAAGTTTGCAAGTTTTGTCTAGAATAAAGTGTAAAAGTTGCATGTCAGTGCATTAAATATTCTTTGCTTAATTTGCATAAATGTTCACTATCCCTGAAAGTACGCTGAATTTGACAATAACGCATGGATTTATCTATTTTCACTCAACATACAGCAAATCAACAACGATCATTTGCACACACAGTTAGTCCAGATGAAATTCAACATGATCACCCTTGATCTTGATAGCCACAATCAGTGTTTTCGCAGCTGATCGATTGCTCGATTTAACGTGACCTGGCTTAGCTGAGCCAAATGGTTAATTAGTCGCAATAGCATTTCAGCTGGTCAGTGTCTGAAATTTTGTAACGATACACCATCTGTTGCAACCCCCCCCCCACACACACACAGTGAATAATCCATAGGATTTAGACCCTGACTTTTTGGTGGTCAGTTTTTCTGTTCAATGAAGTTGGGCACATGTAGCGCAGTGCGTGAACGGTTTGCCAGCGCTCCGTCCTGCTGAAACAGGAAGTCATCATTCGATAAAGGGCGAATGATCTGCAGTAATCCTTCTTTGAATATGTTGTCACAGTAATAGACAATGTTTATTTTAGCACGTGACTGCACAAAGGTCAAAAGTTCAGAGCTGAAACGCTGAAACGCGTGCTAATCGACTCACCTAAGCCAGGCCATGTTAAATCGCACTATCGATCAGCTGCCAAAGAGACAGTTGATTATCATCAAGTTCATGGGTGACCATGTTGATTTCGTCTGGACTAAGCGTATGTGCAAATGATCGTTGTTGATTCACTGCATGTTGAGTGAAAATTGAGAAAATTCATGCATTGTTGTCAAATTAAACGTAATTTCAGGTATACTGAATATTTATGCAAATTACGCAAAGAATATTTAATGCACGGACATGCAACTTTTATACTTTCTTCTAGACAAAATTTGCAAAATTTTGATATATCACACGCCTTTCTATCACTAACCGTCGCAAAGTTATCAACTCTAAAAAACAGTCCGTTTTTTGGCCCACCCTGTATATGTGTATGTGTGTGCATTATAGGAAACATACAAGGAACATTGGCTACTCCAGCTGTCTGATCAGTTTTTGATTCTGCTGCAGATTGTTTGGCTCAGAAACTTTGTTGATGTTATTTGCAGTAGCTGACAGGAACTGTGTGATAAGCCTGTGACAAGTATATTGGGAAAACAGTTGGCCAGCTATAAACCGGAAGATGCCACAAGCCCCTCCCACTGTGTTACAAGTGAACCTCTGGAAAAAGAGAAACCCTATCACAGCGGTTAGAGCCGAGCCAAATTTCGACAGGAATATTGCATATTCTACTTCTGATTATACTAATAGCAGTGCCCCAAATGGAAGTGTTCTTGGACCTACTTTATTTCTACTGTTTATTGATTTCTGTGAGACTGTGATAACTTTACTGTTTTACAGGTAAAATATCAATTATATGCTGATAAAAACTGTACTTGTGCTACAATGTCAAGAGCTTTCAGCATGATCTGATTGGTAGATTGCATATGCCAGAGCTGCACTTGGCGGTTATAAGCTATAAAGCTACTATAATGATAATGTACACAAAACATGTCTACAGCCAACTTTAACCTAAAACATTGACGATGTTTAAAAAGATCCTAGTTAACCAGAGCTTTTTTTATAAACATGTGTATCCTTTACTATCCTATTGCTACTCAGTATGGTTACAACACACAAATGACCAGATAAATAAAATTATACAAGCACAGCACAATTTTACTATAGCCAATACCTTGTGGTGAAACAGCAGATACTTTTGTTTATGCTAGTACCAACATTTTTAAAAGATCTTTCATTACAAGCTGAAACATGGCTTACAAAACACAAGTTGGTAATGTTTTTGTTAATGCAGTCAAACCTGTTACATGTAGTTATTCGAGTAAATTAGTCAAACAGCAACAGACACAACTAAATACTATTTTTCTTATGAGTTTGTTAATGTCTGGCACTCTGAGTCCTTTTAGCACCATCTGTATCTGCCTTCAGAAACCTTTGATAACACTGTTATTTTTGTGGGCACTACATGGCAAACCTATTTAGAAGTTTTGTTAAAGAGTAATGTCTGTGACATTTGTACTTGACTATAATTTCACTGCATAACCTGTACCAGTAGGCCTACGCGATCAAATACGCATACACAAGTATCACACGATAACAACACTGAAACAGATTTCTGATTCTCTAAAATCTGCATGCAAACAAAAGCTGTAGACACCACAGCAAAGACCACAGACAGACTCGGCTGTAGAATTTGCTACGTGACATTGCAGTCTACTCATCACTAGTAGCTTACTGATGATTATGGTTCTGTTCAAGGTTCATGCCTCCATCAGACAGCACTATCAATAAAGCTATAGGCATAGGCCAATGCATCGTCGTTATGTATTAATCAAGTTCAGCATAATTCACGTCTTTCATAAACAAACTTTTGCAACTGAGTCATCATAACGTGTAAACAAGAATGTGCAGAATCTACAACTAAACATCAGCATTACAGCAAAACTGTCAGTTTGGTTCCCTCTTTGATTTTATCAAAATCTGGTCATAATTTTTGGTTTTGTCATTTCTGCGTTTGAGTTACATTAGGTAATTTAGCAAATTTCTTTAAGTTTTCACTACAAGCAACTTTTGATAATTCATTCCCTAGGATAGCCCAACATGCTGGTGCCATTCTGCCATGACAAACTGCAGTCGCTGCACTTATACTCAAAGTTGGAAGATTTCAGTCCAACAGTGAAAAATGTAGTTAGTTTGCCTAGACCAGACACTGGTGCAAGAAGAAGCCTACTGAAATATAGTCACTACCAGTACACAAGCAGTACAGTTAATTAAAACTGCCCCAATAAAACAAATAAAAATAAGCCTTAACAATGCAAACTGCTGAGTCTAGTGTTTTTACGTTTTTCATAGGCAAGTTTTTCATTTACAACTTTGGTCCTGATAGTGGTCCAGTCAGTATCAACTTCAGGATGCTCTTGCTTGAATTTAAGAATGTCAGCTTTGTGTGGCAGTGATGACTGCTGACTTCCTGCTATCCAACCACGAAAGTACTGCCTGACCACATCAGTCTGACAACGAGACCACCGTGTGTACTTTCTGATTCTCACCCCTGATCGCTGACTAGACCTGCACGAACAGCCAAGCAAACACAATAGTTTACTTTTTAGTGCAACGATAACTGGACAAATACTGAAATTTCGTGGTATTGTTCTTCATTTTTTTGTCAAAATTTTTAATAATATCAAATAAACATAACATCAAATTGGTTTCAAGACAAAGATGGAGTAACATAGTTTTGAAACAGATTTTGACCTAATTTAACTGTAGCAGTGTTTCCAGCCACAAAGCATTAGCATGTCTGTGCACATTCTGATTTAAAGTGCAAGATATACTGACACAACAACTATTAACCTCTTCTGTGTGAGACAAAAGCATGACATCATTCTGGCTAATTAAACATTATAAAACCATTTACTTAAGTAACTTACACATCTGTCCATTCAGCATCATCACTTTCAGCTCCTCTGTTTCGACGACCCGATGAGCCGGCAGCAGTTTCAGCTGATGAGCCGGCATCACTTTCAGCTCCTCTGTTTCGACGACCCGATGAGCCGGCATCACTTTCAGCTCCTCTGTTTCGACGACCCGATGAGCCGGCATCACTTTCAGCTCCTCTGTTTCGACGACCCGATGAACCGGCAGCAGTTTCAGCTGATGAGCCGGCAGCAGTTTCAGCTCCTGTGTTTCGACGACCCGATGAGCCGGCAACAGTTTCATCTGATGAGCCGGCAGCAGTTTCACCTGATGAGCCAGCATTAGTTTCAGCTCTGCTCTGAACTGGTGAGGCAGTGTCATCTGCAAGTCTTGTAGTTCTGCTTTTGTCTAATAACAAATAAACAAATTTGGACTCGCCAGACTTAGTTCTATTCACTTTATCTGCAACAGACAGCTAAAATCCTTAACTTTAGGTTTTACCGCAGTAAAACATGACTTGTTTTCCCAAACTGCCACAGAAAGACAGCAAAGGATAGAAGCATAATGTCAAATAGACATAAATCATGTTTGTAAAGTATCATTAAGTACTACATCATTCTTATGTAATACACAAAAAAATGTGTATTAAATAATTACTGAATTTTTTATTTGTAACTTTACTCATCACACACTATCACAGCTATTAGACAACAATTTGCACATCATTTCAGAACACCACTGGCTAAATGTTACCAAATTTATACTCGATCAAAGATCAGCCATTAAATTAACCTATACATTCAGCAAAGACTAATCAAACAAGTAAAGATAAAAACGCAGCAGCGTTTTATAACGGTCCAGCCGCCCCGGCCGCTGTCTTGGAGTTTATGAAACTGGAAGTAGTTCCATCGGATTGGCCATCCCCGAAAACCCCAACATAGAATCAAACAGGAAGTCAATCGGATGATCCGTTGCAGAGATAAGGCCGTTTGAAGTTTTTTTACTTTGGGGGCTCCCGCGCCCCACGGGAGTGTCTGGGGGAGGGTCCGAATGCAAAGTCTGATTAAGCGACCCGGACTTCTACATAGTGTTCCATAGAAACTAACAAAACTAAGGCCCTATCTTGCACCGCTTTCGAGATCTGACACGGGACACACAGACGGACGGACGGAGAGACGAACGGACCGTTGCATAACGGCCCACCATTACATGGCTGGACCGTAAAAAGTGCAGAGTCAAAATACTGCACAGTTATCACCCAAAAGCTAAATTGCGGCAATCACCTATTTATCAGTCAACCTTATCAGCAGTGTCACATGCACACAAAAGTAAGTAAAAACTCGCTAAATTTAGTGTACACTACCTACTGTTATTTGGTTTAAGGTTTTATTAGCCGTTCACACTGGCTGCATACAGTGTGAACGCTACTGGTATCATACTGTCGTCGTCTGTCGTCTGTCTGTACGCAGTGTGCACTGTAGATAAACGGTATGTCATAGAGCAAAAGTCTCTGAAGAAGCGAATAGGAAGTCCCCTACTGGCTACCCTATGGTACAACTTTCGACCCCCTAGACCGCAGTGTGAACGGCTCCATCCTGGCGACAGCTTGGCTTCTTGTATGGCAACAGAGGATGGAGGCGTTCACAGTACAGTATTAAAAACCAATGCATAATGGAGAAAAACAAAAGTATATCAAAACCGTACATAAAGTTCAGAACCAGGTCATAGTTTAAAAATACATTGGTTCAGTCTAGCGTTTTACAGGTCAGATGGCCCAACTAGTTGTGTCACAGCACTGCTTTCAATTACAGATTAGGCTCAAACTCGTGGTGACCATTCAGTTTTTACTGTTAAACAACTTTATAATGCATACTATGTAATATTCCTGCCAATCTAATGATGCATAAAGAAACAGTAAAGCTTATGCATATAACAATATGTAGCATCTTACCAAACTTTTTAAGTATGCTTCCAACTTCAGCAACTTCAACTTCGGCCAAAGGTGTTTGATAGATACTCTCATTGATGCTTTTGCTGTGGCCCATATGACGGTAGAATGATGCCCGCTTCGCTTCCGGAATGTCCAGAGCTGCGTACAATGTACTTGTTAGATGTCTGACTTTAGTTGCATTCAGCTTAACTCCAGCTTTCTCACAAATGCAGTTAATCGAATGCCAACCACTGACATTGTCACTGGATCCACCAGTACTTGGAAAAAGATACTGGTTGTCTTCCGCAATACCACAATCACGTCTGAATGCTGGATCACTTAGCTTGTGCAGTGCAGAAACTGTGTCATCTGGGACTAAGACTGGAACGAGATGATTAACACCTTTTCCTTCTTCATACATGATAAAACTGTCACGGAAGAGTTCTTGCTCTTCAGAAGTCATTGCTTCAATGCGGCTTTCATCAAACCACACTTTGTTGCATGCATCATGCCAATGTGTCAGCTTCAATCTGGCAGGCTCTCCCCCTAGTACAGTTTAAACAATTTACTGTCACCAGTAGCAACGTAAAATACACATAAAACACAGAAAGACTACATCAGCAACATATGAGCCAGCCCTACTAACTACCTTAAATGCACTCTTTGGCAACTCCAGTAAGATACCAAAACAAAAATGTATCAAGACAGCATTTACATAAGCCACAATTTTCATAAATTACTAGCAATCAATACTCACAGAACTTGAGTCGTAAAGTTGTATTTTAAAGTTGAGACTAAGTCCATCAATTGATGAATCTAGACTTGAACATGGGCTCAAGACTTGATGACTTAATAATTATAACAACAGACATTTGAGACACCAAAATAACTGTCACTAAGGTGCAGGCAGTGTTAGGAAAGATCACATGTAAAATGATCAGTCAAAGATCAAGATCACAACGTTAATTGATTGATTGATTGAGCATGATTTAACGTCTGCACCAACACAGTATAGGTTATACGGCCGACGGTTTTTACAGGTCAAAAGACCCAACCAACAGTATCAAAGTACTGAAGGAGAAAGCTGAAAAGGAAAACAACCCATTAAGGATTTGGATGCTGAGGGTCAGACATGGACTTTCACTTTCTGGAGATTACTATAAAGTCTGCTAACACAGTAGTCAGGGCAACAAGAAAAGCTATAAACCTCGACGAGCATTGAACAGTGTTATGCGGCAACATGCCAGATCTCGAATTTCAATGAATTCAGCTGTGGTCCATGGTTGATATGGATCGTCAAACATAGTGCTCATACGGTTCACAGTGTACTCTTTCAGTGTAGTCAAATCTGCTTCTTTCGGTAGTTCTTGTGGTCTGCGAAGTTTTGTCTGACGATTTCTGTTAGTTGCATACATCGCATGACCTACAAGGTTGTGCTTCTCATCCTTGAGAAGCTCTAGAAATTCTGCCACAGCTGTAGCTTGTTGTTTCTGCCCTTGCACCAGACAGCGCACTCGAATGATCCTGCCACACTTCACCAACAAGTAGTATAAACTTAACATCAATCCATGCTTATCTTCCTTTTCTCCTTTTGTCTGCTCCAGACATGCCTCTTCTAGGAAACTGAAATTTGACTGTGTAAACATATCTGTCAGCTCCAGTTGTTTTTCACTGTTAGCAGCTTGTTCTTCCTCACCATTTTGTCGAGAAGCAACTTTGAACTTGCTGAACAAGGTGGCCAACCTTCGCATATCTGTCATGACTGACCTTCTTACTTCTTTTTGTTTATCTTTACGGCCTTTCAGTCTTGTATAAAGTTTAGAACCAATCAACCGCATGGTTGCATCGTTCTGGCAGAATTGTCCTACTTCGTCGCTGTTAAATCTACTTAGAACATCAGCCTTAAACTGCTCTGAGACGTCAAAAGGAGAGTAAACAACTTTCGCTGGGACAGATTTAGGCAGCACGCATGCATCTTCAATGCACTTCTTGCGATGGTTTGCAAACCATACCTTACTAAAAACACCTTTACATTTGTCACATACAACACCGTTCTCAAAAATGCTGGACTTTGACTGTCTTTCTCTTTGAAAATGGAACTGCTCATCACCAATATGTGACATATTGTATTTGTCAATTCCCTCTCTCTTGAACATTCTGAATGCTGCGCGCTGTTTTTTTGCACCACCTTTCACTGCACTACTGATCAACTGCTCATTTTTATGAACACTTCTTAAATGTCTCGTCAGTCTAACTTTAAGCTCACCACAAAATGGACATGGTCGTGCCGGGCGATCATGCTGCTTGCAGTTGCTATTTAAAGCAGGTAAACTTTGCTCTGGTATAACATCAGATAATACTTCATCATCATCTTCTTCTTCATCATCGTCTGTGTCCATATTTGTAGTGTCAGGCACATAATCTGAATCTCCAGAATTATCTACTGGTAGCTCGTTATCATCACTAAGTACTTCCATTGACAAATGACCTGGCTCGATGGCGACACTTCTGACTGCCTGCGACATTGACTGACTGCCTGTGTCAATGGTGTCTTCAACTGACACTACAAGACGTGACTTAAGTACTTCCACTGACAAATGTTCTGGCTCATCGGAGACACACAGATGTTCCGGCTCAATGGCGACACTTTTGACTGTCTGCCACACAGACTGACTGCCTGTGTCAATGATGTCGTTAACTGTCACCGCATGAGGTGACTTAAGTACTTCCATTGTCAAATGTTCTGGCTCAACGGTGACACTATCGATGGCCTGCGAAACAGACTGACTGCCTGTGTCAATGGTGTCTTCAACTGACACTACAAGACGTGACTTAAGTACTTCCACTGTCAAATGTTCTGGCTCAACGGCGACACTATTGATGGCCTGCGAAACAGACTGACTGCCTGTGTCAATGGTGTCTTCAACTGACACTACAAGACGTGACTTAAGTACTTCCACTGTCAAATGTTCTGGCTCATCGGAGACACACAGATGTTCCGGCTCAATGGCGACACTTTTGACTGTCTGCCACACAGACTGACTGCCTGTGTCAATGATGTCGTTAACTGTCACCGCATGAGGTGACTTAAGTACTTCCATTGTCAAATGTTCCGGCTCAACGGCGACACTATCGATGGCCTGCAAAACAGACTGACTGCCTGTGTCAATAGTGTCTTCAACTGACACTATGTGACGTGAAATCAGTACTTCCACTGACAAATCATCATCGTCTGTGTCCATATCTGTAGTGTCAGGCACATAATCTGAATCTCCAGAATTATCTACTGGTAGCTCGTTATCATCACTAAGTACTTCCATTGACAAATGACCTGGCTCGATGGCGACACTTCTGACTGCCTGCGACATTGAC
>Ga0209364_1000257_pt1 | contig 12485 bp, 10 predicted proteins | sample WorMetHERISLAND2_3_FD_187387 | JGI IMG/M metagenome (GOLD analysis project Ga0209364, IMG submission 187387) | Marine gutless worms symbiont microbial communities from Max Planck institute for Marine Microbiology, Germany - Olavius albidus HERON... | ecosystem: Host-associated > Annelida >... | reverse complement strand
CCGAAGCCAAAGCGCTTATCTCAAAACTCGCGCTTGACATCCTGACGGAACACCCGGACTGGAGCCGAGACAACATCTACGCGGAAGCCAAGAAATTACTTCCGGGCGTCTACCGAAGTCCCCAATCGTTACCGACCTAGCGTCGAATCACGGGGCACAGGGATCGACGAACGGAGAACGAAACTCCGCTACGGACAGTCATTACCCACCGCTACCAAAATGGGCCGAAAGGCCCTTTTTTTCGCTTGCTTCCAAACATTCACGCCAGAATATGCAGAATAGACTGAAGCAACCCGGCCCAGGGTGCTCCCGGTGGAAAATAAGTGTCATGTGAAAAACTGATAAGTGTCATTACTTCTAATCAAATTTAAATTATTCAAAAACTCTTTTTATCCACAACCAGATACCCATCGCTGAAATCAGATACGCCCAAGTAACCAAAAAATAAGCAGATATTGACAAGACAATAGACCAATCTACACTCCCTCATAAGAAAGCTAAAACAGATAAGGAGAGTTTTTGCACTCGACCATGGAAAACTAAGAAATGCGACCCTCAAAATTAACAGCGTCAATTAATGCACAAGATATTTGGAGGCTCGGTTCCACGAACCAGGACTTCCAACCGCAGCCAATCTAGCAGATCACCTGGGTGCCTCACGGAGAACAATTCACAATTAGAGAAAAAACGATGCAGAGTTCGGTAAATTTTTCAATCGTCTGAAAACGTCGTAATGGACGTCAACCAATTGGTTGCACCCAAAATCAGACAAACCCCCTTTGGGGTTCACCGAAAATGGCAACGCTTCGGGGAAAAGATGGCAAACGGTTGACCCCCAAGGCAACATACACGCCAAGCCGAGATGATCCAGAAATGGAGACTGTAGGAGAAATCGATCAGGCCTAAGACCGAGGCCGGTAAGGTAAAGGTGTCCAAGATCGCCTACAAAGGAGACATGTTACGCGGACTATCATAAGCGCTTCTGGAGCACAAAAAAGCCCTTCTGAAAACGAAGGTAAGAACAAGAATAACACTCGAATATCAACAAATTACGCGCATCCGGAACGGCTACGATGTCCTCTATTCACTACGATCCTTCCAGCCCACAAAGGGAATGGTACTTCACTTCAATTTCACTTCAACATAGAAAGGATTATAGAATATAAATAAATAATAACAGCGTAAGCAGGGTTCAATTCTCTTACACGTCGAGGCAGGATATGCCATCGATCCCAGTACCGAACGGTACGCCAAAATCGGCCTTCCGTTCGGCCCCAAGGCACGCTTGATCCTAGCTCACCTGAACGCCGAGGCACTCAGGACCGGCTCTCCCGAAATCGAAGTCGAGCGCAGCCTGACCGCTTTCGTTAGACGCCTTCAAGACCCGACCAAACGGGGAAAATCGGGACCGAACGGTTACCAAATCCGCGCATTCAAAGACCAACTTGCGCGTCTATCCGTTGCCGCCATCCGCATGGCCATGATGGCTAACAGTCACACCGTGCAAATCAACAGTCAGTTCGTAGACGTGATCGAATTGTGGCTAACGAAAGATGAGAACAACAGGGTTCTTTGGAGACCGACCCTTCACCTGAATCACCGGTACTTCGACAGCCTTCAAAAGCACGCCGTGCCACTCGACGAGCGGGCGCTGGCGGCGCTGTCACACTCGGCCATGGCGCTTGACATCTACGCCTGGCTGGCCCAACGCCTGCACCGTATCCCTCATGGGAAACCGCAATTCATCACGTGGGTGGCCATCAAGGGGCAGTTTGGGGTGGATCACAGTCGGATGGACAAATTCAAAACCGTCTTCCATACCGCGCTGTCACAGGTCTTTCGGTGCTACCCGAAGGCCAAGGTCGAGGTGGACCAGGGAGGATTGACGCTGAGGAACAGCCAACCCCAGGTTTCTACACGCGTGAGCCTTGTGGAAAAATCTGGTGATCGGTGAAGTTATCTACGGCTACTTTGGTGGACAACCCTATTAGGTATACCTATAGCTACCGATAGTTATCAGACCCAATCTGTGGAAAAACCTCCACAACAGAACCTAACTCCACCACCTGCGGTACAACACCGGCCTGTCACCAGCCGTCCTGACAAGGACAGAGCACAACAGAGAGTCCAACGGAAAGGTCTACAGGGAGAAATCCCTGCTGAGGGAAACGCTCGGAGCGGAAAATCAAATCAAGGAACCTAGTTCCAACTCACTGGCGTGGAACGCCAAATCCGAAGCAGAAACGATGCGCAGAAGACGCCGGAAAGGCCCTCAGAGCCTCTCTCGGGCGATTACAGATGTTTGGAATGGTTGAGGTAACAAGGAGAGAAAAAACCGCTCTACAGGCTTCCCACAGGCTCACGAGCCAGAACCCTACCCGTCCCCTTTTACTCTATTAAGCAATCCCCCAGCAATTCTGCCAGAGCGTTGTCATTTTTGAAGTCCGTCCGATTTCAGGTGCGAAAATTGGGCGACGGCCATTGCCTTCGGTGGCCTGCGTTCGTTCCGACGCGCACCCCGCGCTTGCACCAGGACCCCCATAATGACTTGACATGCGTGTCGCATGGCCTATTCCCTCAAGCAGCTCCTCAAGACCGTCGAGGACCCAAAGGACCGCGAAATCGGATTCCACCCGCTGACCGAGAACATCGATACGACTACCAGCAGCGGCCGACTTGTCTTCCACATTTTTGCCAGCCTGGCCGAGTTCGAGCGGTCCATCCTCCACGAGCGGACAATGGCCGGCCTGAATGTCGCCTGCGCCCTGCTCGCCGACCCCAAAATCCCCGTCACCGAAATCGCCAGCCGGCTTAACATTGACCAATCCACCCTTTACCGCTATTTCCCAGGAGGCCGTAGCGCACTCCAGGGCACCATACAACAGTACGCCAGAAGCCCACACTGGCCATTTAAGACCAGTGTGGGGATCCTAGGGATACCGAAAGGGCGCGGTAGAGCGTCGACGCGGCTCACGTTAAGCAACGTGGCCACCTCTTTAACCGGACGCCTTTGCGCGCCCGTGGCTGAGCTTCTCATCCGAGAACAGATGCAGTTCGGCTTCGAAGCCAATCAAGATCGCTCTGTCAGAAGGGAGGTCAGAAGCTAACGGGGATCGACGCAGACACAATCACGGCCCGCGCAGCAGGATAAGATGTTGCCACAATACCGAATTTCGCTTCGGAGCTTGGAAAAAGTCGTGGGCGGCTCCCACACGAATAGCCACATCCTTTGGCAGAAGGACCAGAATGTTGCCAGGTTCTCCGCCGATCTCCTCAGCGAGGCTCTCAGCTACCGCCCCGCCCAAACCCTAATCTGCGTGATAGCCTGCTCGGTCTGGCGTCGCGGAGCTTTCGTAAAGAACCCCGCCTGCGCAGCCAACTCTGCATCCTTGGGCAGTATGGCTAACACCCGGCCTTGCGCTTCGGAGGTTGTTTGCGCCCTCGCCTCGGTATCCCATAGAGCATATCCAATGAAGCATTCAAGGAAGTGGTCGAAGGGGAATTAGGAATGCGCTCCCCGCAATAGGATTAGATGTTGCCACAAATCCGGGTTTTGCGTTGGGGTTACCCAAAATCCAGGCTTTGGTACCACCGGAACGCCGTGTTTCTTCGGAAGGATGGTTAACACCTTCCCTGTGTTTTCTGCACCTACCCACATTTCCTGAAAGCGATAGGCTCCGAGTGTTTGGTTTCCCCACGAAGGGTCTGCTAACCGGACTAGACCATCCGATCTGATGCCCCGCACTACGGAGAAATGCCCCTCTCCGTGCAAGTCTAAATAGACAATAACCGGATTACGGAGCTGTCTAAGTTGCGCAAAGGTAAGCACCAAACCAACGGCGCGAAAGCCAAACTTCCCGACGGCTTGCTTGATGGTGGAAAACGACGCCGTAGTATCCAGTTCGTTTTTGATTGCCTGGGCAAGCTGTTTATTCAAGTCTTCGTGGGGAATACCTTTTCCTAACGATTCGAGTACCACGGCAAATAGTTGCCGTTTGAGTTCCTTCGTAGAGAGTTCATTATCGAGCACGGCCCGAATAAGCGTCGAACGGATGCCACGCTCAAAATCCGAATCCACTGTAGCGAGCTTGGCTGCTATAACTTCCGCGATAAGGTCTGCCTCGGATACATCCTGTCCATAGAAATAATGCAAGATCGTTGCTGCTGCTGCGGATCCGCAAGAATCATCTAAACGCTGCTTTATAACCTGTGCGTCCCGTAAATCCTTCCAAGTTTTGATCGGAATGCTGACAGAACCTGTTGGGTGGAGAAGATGAATTTCGCCCCCTCTCCCAAAGGCCGCGATTCCGATCAGAACCCCTCCGAAGACTCCCAAAAGCCAACGGGATGGTGGCACAGAATCTATTTACCTTCTAGTGAAGCCTTATAGGCTCTTACATCGTCGGCATTTATCAGTGTTTCGCTTGTTACAGGTCCCCGAAAAGCAAAAAAACGCATCTCATCTATTGCTACCACTATACGAATTTGTTTCTTTTCAGAATCCTCATAATAGGCTCTCGCAGTTAACTCATATTCAACAAGGTCCCTAACAGGATACGCATATTCGGTACGATTGAAAATTTTTAGGATTCTCGCTTTGTCATCAGAGAGAATCTCCTTTAGATAGGCTTCTGTAAGCTGCCGCGCAACTTTTCTATTCATAGGGGTTTTTCGTAAAGGGTTAAATCTTTGGTGTTTAAAAGTTCGGTTCGAGATAAAGCGCGAGATCCCCCATCGTCCACAGTAACCTCTATACGGATTAATTCTTTTTTTTCCTCGTTGTCTTCTATATAATGTTTATAGGCGTTTCCCACGTCTCTATATTCTGCCTTCGCTGCATACTGATGTCCAAAGAAAGGGTCTTCATGGGTTACTGTATATTTATATTTATACGGTGGACGTTCCCCCACGGCTTGTAGGTAGTCATCTTCTTTTGTTTCTATCTCCCCATACTCCCCCTCTTTGATTATTTTATCAATCCGTTCTCTACCGCTGGAAACGATTTCCCGTAGCTTAACTTCCGCCACATAATCGCAAAGACATTTATCTATGTCTTCTTGATTCCTCCATGCGTAAAAAAGACCTAGGCAAAACGTCCAGATATCATACCCTATCTCGCTTACCTGGACCAATCTTTTTCTCAAGTTCCTAATCACAACTGAGCCCTCCGAAATCAAAACAAGCCTGTGCGCGGGTTGGCGCAACGTATTGCATAATTAAACCACGCAACCGTTCGCTTGGCACAGGTCCGGTATAGGAATCGCGATTCTCTGCACTGAGAGTCGTTGGCCTAACGCCGTCATCCGAGGCAACTGTTTCATCCCAAAGAGCTTGAATCAACTCGGCACTAGGATCTGGTATGCCGGGTGGTATCCTAGCCGGTTCCGTAGGGGTTTCCTCGGATGATGCGGATAATGCGGAGGGTCCCGACGATCCCGATATGGGTCTTCCCTGAGAATCTATTAGTCCTTTTGCTTGAGCTTCCGCTTTCCGCGCTCTCCATTGTCGCAATTCAAATTTGTAATTATATTTTTTCTGTGCTATTGGATCTTTCAGTCTCCTAGGTGGACCTCTGGTGAAATCCTCCTTTCCATAGGGAAGTCTATAAATCGGTTTTTTTGAGACGCCTTCTTTAATAGGCCAACGGTCGATTTGCCAATGCTTACGCCGCCCCGCCATCCCATGCCAGGAATTTGATTTAAAGTAATGATGCGGAGGATCTTTGTGTATCCGATAATTATATCTTCCAATCTGGAATGCATTACCATACCTGAAACTTCTATAGAATCCGGCTATAGCACTCCCGATGCGACGCCACATACCGCCCCACCATACCTTACCCTCTACCGTAGCTAATTCTCCCTCCGTTAACTGCGTAAAGTCACTAACGCTATATCCCGCTGTCGGATTAAATAGAAAATCAACATCCGTTTGGGTTAACTTACCAGCAAACGCGGGTTGCGCCAACATGAAAGAGAATAAAATAACCGTCAATATATCTTTAGCATTTTTCATAATCTACCTCTTGAATATCGAAGGCTCTCTTAAAGCATGATCACCAATCAATCTCACGTGTAATATGAAGCCCCACGAAAGAACCTTCGTCGCCACTCACATTGGCTGACAGGTTTCCGAAGATGGTTGTCTTTTTATCGAGAGCGAACCCTACGCCCATTGTGGCGTTCGTGCGCGTGAACGCAATCCCCGTGGGTTCGCTATCCACCTTGTTTTTCCCGCTGTAGATAACCTGGAAGCCGCTAGACACGGAAATTTTGTTATTGATAGAGAAGCTGAGGGAAGGTTGTATATAAAAACCGTCTCCGGGGTCAAAGACAACATGGTTTCCGGAATGGAAGTAATTACGTCTTTGCGCATGGTTGTATCCTGCCGATAACGACAACACCACGGGGTCAAAAGAACGATACGTCGTTAATCCAATACGCCATGTTTTCCCGTAGACAACATTAACACGTCCAGTTGAACCCTCATTCCCCATAGCCTCAACCTCAACATATCCAAGTAAGGCAGGTGTTTTTGCTTCAGGTAAAAAGCTGTAATTGATTCCAAGCGTAAGATTGTTAAATTTAGTTCTGCGTTCGGACTTCTCCGCTGTCGAACGCCGGTATAAATGGGAGGCCGTGGTGCGTCCGAAGATTTCAGTCTTTGGCGTTATGCCATGCCGGATTCCGATTTGGGTTGATACCATATCCTGATTTCTAGTGGAAAGAATGGTACGCTGCGTTTGGTTTCCATAAGCAATCCCAAAGCTGAAGCGCGTAATGTTCTCTTGGATTAAAATCTCCTTACTCATAAGCGGCAGGTCCGCTCCGCAAGGCGTTACAACAAAAATTAAAATAAATACAAAAGAGCGCAGGTTTTGAAATATTCGTGCCATTATTTGATCGTTTACCTTCGAGAGGATATTTAAAAATCTCCTGAAAGAGATGTTCTAAGGAGTATTGTCATCATTTGGGCTATGCTCTGTTTCCCGGAAAATTCGCTGCTTAATTACCGTGCTGATAAAGCTCTTCTCTGCGAGCCAAGCGAGAACAACACTTCGGACAACATCAGCGTCAGTCTCCCCAAACTCCCCTTTAAGACGCTCCAAGAGCCTGATTTGCTTATCGGAAAAGGAAACTTGAATCTTCTTTGACATATCACGTAAACCTGAACAGAATCCAAAATGGACTATAAAGAATCTATATAGATTCTATGAGGAATCCTTGAAGATTTCTACCAGCGTTGGTTTTACAACCTGGGGATCCCCCCAGACCTGTTCGGCAGTTGGTTGCTTATCCGTGAATATGGGCGTGTCGGGAGTCCAGGGCGGCTTCTTACTAACTGGTTTGAGACCCAGGACGCTTGCCAGGCGCTCCTGACGAAGCGGTTACTGAGCAAACAAAAGAAAGGACACAAAAAAACGGGAGTGCTAGAAACGCCGCTTAGGGCGTTTCGACGGGATGCCTGATCGGCGGACCAAGCCGGGTGGGCGCGGTGGCCGGTGTTGCGGCCTGATGCCCGATCGCTAGGGCACGCTCCATACTGAGAGGCCCTATTAAGATGCCCTGGGAGCCTCCGTGAGGCTCCGGTGCTCCGGCCTATGGATAACCGATGGCTTTGAAGGGATCGGCTAAAAACGCCGTTTAGGGCGATCCAGGGGTAGCCGATGTAGCCGTAGCCAAACCATATTTTTTATGCAGTTTGGGGGTCCAATTGGGGGTTGTATCGGTGATAAGAAATACTTAATACATTGATTTATATAAAAATTTTAGGGAAATTATAGCTGATACGGACTCCTCCAAACGAAAAAGCTAGTTTTTCTATCTACAAGGGGGCTTTTGCCCCCCCTCCCCGCGTCATTCCCCCTTCGAAGCATGATGGTATTCGAGCGCCTCCGGTGTTCGGTCTGGTAGCTTGGTTACGGTTAGGTCTAGTGGCTTGGCTACGGCTACACCGGCTACATTAGCTACACCGGGTGGCTGCTCAGCGCCAGGGGGAGCCGTAGCCAGCGCTGGCGCTGTTATCTCCACTATCCGAGGGGCCGGCGAAGCCCCTTTCCAGAGCGCCGGGTGGACATGAATCTCCTTGCGCTGCCCGTCTTGAAGCAACCGCACGCGCCCCTCTGCCACCAATTCATCCAGGGCGGCATCCAACACGGCCCCCTTGCGTAGGGTGCGCGGGGACGCCTTCTGCTGCACCACCCGGCGCGGGACAGTGGCGATATTCTCCCGGCGGCAATAGTCGACCAACCAGCGTTCCAGGTGCGCCTTGTTAGCCAACTCTTCTGGCAACGCCCGTTCGCTGAAGAAACGGCGGGCTTCGTGCAGGTGCCAGGCGGCGATTCTCGAAGCGCCTTTAACCGCTTCCAGGCCAATTTCACCACCTGCCCCGTTCTCGAAGATATGGAACAGGGCGGCGAGCCGGGCCGCGTTCTCGGCGGCCTTGTTGGCCACGTCGCGCACGTCGTGGAACTTACCGCTAGAACCCAGTTCTAGCTCTGTTTCATTACTAAACGTCACCCATGCCTTCTTGGCGTCCGGTGTTAGGGACAGGGTGATGAGAGACAATGAACCATCGTCGGCAATGGATACATTGTCCAAGAGATCCCCAATCCTCCGATTGTAGCTATTGAGCGCGGGCATGAATTCCGGCGGCTCTGCAAACAGCCGGGTCCCCTGGGTCGATTCCGGCCAGGCGATCAGAAAGCGGGACAGAAAGCCCGTGCCTCGCACCAATCCTCTGGCCCTGTCGAAGAAATCGAGCAGGGTAGTTTCTTGAACCTGCAGCGCGATGGTCAGCCGCGCTCCGTGCACAACAAAGGATTCGGATGTGTGCCGGTCAGTGGCAATGGATGATCCATGCCATAGTTCATTTAGGGTGGTCAGGCAGCGCAACATCGGATCCTTGCCCATGCTATGCGAACCTAACACCAGCCCGCCCTCACTCGATACCAAGCCGCCGGACGGCCAGACTTCGGCTAGATTCCATCGCAGGCTTTCCGTGGTGATGTCGGTATAGATCAGTCGGGGCACCCGTGGCGGTTTCGGTTTGTTTTTCTCCAGATCATAGAGTTTATTTTTCCATTCGCTGAAATCAGAGCCTGCCTTGGCAAGCTGACTGATTTTCGCCTTGACACCTTTGTAATTCGCCTCCCAGGTGCCCATTGCCGCAGCATGCTTCTCGATTCCCTGCCGGGCGTTGGCGGCCTGTTTGTCTTCGTAGTCCCGGATCGGATGCATGAAATACCCATCGCAGGTAGATTTGCGTTCACCGGAATCTGCGATGGTCAGTAGGAACAGCCCGGTCGGCCCGTGCAGATGTTCTGCCCGCATCACATCGACAAGGGCCTGCCCCGCCAGCGACAAGGGAGCCAATGCGCTGTTCGCCACCAGCGGCAGCGGGGCCTTGGTGACTGCGCGGATTTCCCCAACGGCGGCTTTGATCCCGCCGGGCAGCGCATCCAAGGGATAGGGTTCGGGTTCGATGCCGGACGTTGAGGGGAGTTCCGGCCAGGGGGTGTCTGCGGATGGCCACTGTTCGTTCGCTGCCTTGCTGTTGGCCAGCCATTCCAATTCCTTCGTATCGAATCCGTGGGTGTTGGCATGTGGGTTATCCATTCGCCACCTCCGCAGCCATCAGTCGTTCACGTGCAACCTCGATGCGCACCCGATCTTCGACGGACAACGGTTTACCCGCTTCAATGTCGGCAACCGCTATACGTAGGATTTGCCGGTCAATTTCCAGCGGATCAATCGCCGCTAGGGTACATTTGGCATACCGCCGGGCGGCCTCGTGGGGCCTCTGGCGGGCACAGGTCCAGGGTTCGGGGAAAAGGTCCTTCCATTCCAAGCCAACCGCCGTGAGCACGGTCTCAGGGGCGCATCCGGCGTGGCAATAGATCAGTACGCGCTCCCCGGTGTCGCAGATGCTTAGGGATGGGGAGCGGTCATCATGAGCGGGGCAGCGGGCATACCAGCGGCCTTGCTCGCGTGAGATGACGCCCTCCAGCCGAGCGATGAGCTCATCGGCGGGGCCGGTGGCGGGGGGCAATTCCTTTAAATTAGTGGGGTTTCCCGCTTGCGTTCCGGATTCGTTATTGTATATAATGAACATGATAGGTTTTATCTCCTATGTTGACTGTCAGAGGTTGCATATGGGGGGTATCTCCTATGGGCGTGTCACGAAACACGCTTAAATACATTTATTAGCGACTGCCAAAAGGTTCTCCGCAGGGTGCGGTGGGCCTTTTTTTTTAAAAATTATCTGGCTTTTCCCGGGAAAAACTTGGATAATGATATTCGTTGAATTTTAAAAAAAATTTTTTGCGAATTTAAAGTCAAACCCCTAATTATAACTCAAATAACATCTTCTCGCAATCCGAATCCAGATATACCCCCCATATAGCTTCCGAAGCCCATCTCGCGGGAATTGCCGTCGAGCATGAGCTGCCCTTCCCCGCCGGTCTCCGAAATCGGGAACGATCAGCCGTAACATATCCTGTGTAGCTGCTGTAGCCGCTGTAGCCGTAGCCACGATAGGAACCGTGATCTTAATTTTTCGTTAGGAGTGTATTTTCCAAAGCGCACTTACCCACGACCAAGAAAAAAGCCCCCCCTCCCCCCAGGAAAGAAAAAAAGCGCTTCTGATGGCCAGATCGGTATTGCCCCTGGGTGTTTACTCAGGGGCACCTTTCCCCAAAGCATCGTAGGGCTGGCCCGGTGAAGCTATCCACGGACACTTACCGGGGAAATCCACGTCTACGCGCAGAAGCCTTCTGAAAGGCCCTCAGAGCCTTTCTCAGGCGATTATAGGCGTTTGTAAGGTTTGGGGGGGGGGGTAGGGGTAAAAGGTAAAACCGCTCTACGGGCCTTCTAGGGCTATTGAGGTTAGCGAAACTTTGGAGATCCCTTTGGACTTTATGATATTGCTAGTTATATAGTTAGAATTTGCGCGTTGGCGAGAAGGTGCATGCGTAAAAAATCGAAAAAAGATAGTTTTTATCACAAAAAAGAAAGGTAAAAGATGAACGGCAGAAGAGAAAAAAAAGAAAAATTAGGCGATCTAAGAAGGCATGGAAAGAGACTAAAAGTCTGATAAAGCAAGCGGTTTCAAGTGGCTATCATTCCTGAATCTTTCTTACCACAATGTGTAGCCCCATAAAGAACAAAGGCCCAGTGACCGAGGTCGCTGAGCCTTTGCAGTTCCCGGTTAGTGTTAGAAGCACTGCCGAGAATGCTACGTTGTATGCCCACCAAGGCAATATGAGCAGCAATATTTGCTCCTCCAGTAGCAATGAAAACTCTATGCTTATCTAAGCCAGTTTGCAACTGGCACACTCCCTCCGGCATCCCTGCGCCAGCGGGCAACCGGGATGCCTCTAAATCCAGGAAGTCCCGGAAATCACGGAAGAATGGCGCCTTCCAGTCCAGGCTATATAAGAAGATAGAGTCCTCTCTTAAGAAGCAGGATTCCGTCAAGCCCGCCCTCAAGCAGGCCATCTTCGGGTCGGGGTCGAAAACCGCCTCAGGCGGCCCTCAGCGCCCCACAAGCGCGCTTCCTTCCACTCCTTACCCAACCCCTTCCCCGGCTCCCACATCTCGCGAGAAGCCCCTCGGAAGCGGTAACCGCTGCGGGCACGATCCGAAAAATCCAAAGCTCCTCGATATCCCGATACCGGAAAATCGCCCCAAATTCACCCAGGAAGCGGCAAGAAAGTTACTGTCACACGTTGAAAAACTCGGATTACTGCCGATTTTAAATTTCCACGCCGATGGACGCAAAGTCCGCAGCGAGCGCCGCGACGGCATTGGTATGCTTCTCGTCGCGCTGGTGCTACGCATGGATTTAGCGACCGGGCGCGTGGGCTTCCCGACGGAACATGGCTTCTTTAACTACACCATGGACCACCTGGCGACCTGGGCAGGGTTAGGCGAACGGCGCGTGGCGCGGATCGTAGCGACGCTCAAGGACGCCGGGTATCTCACCGTGTCCCAAATCCGGGAACGGTTGAAGGATGGCTCCTACAGAAGTTTTTCCGCGATCAAGATCGTTTCCACCACGCTCTTCGATGCTCTGGGACTCCGGGGCTGGCTTGACAAGGAACGCGCGAAAGCTAAAGAGCGGCTCAGGATAAAACAGAAGGCCTATGAGAAGGCATACGCCAAAAGAGGGGCAACGATGATGAAGCAGCTGACCGCGAAAATCGCCGGAATGGCCCCAACAAGTCCTGCCCGCAATACGGACGAAAAGACTCGGGAGGAGGCATCCAAAAATTGGCCGACGTCCGTGCAAACCATCACCGCCACAACCGGCACCCGCAGCCTCGATCCAGTGAGCAAATACCTCGATCAGCTCAACCCCGAAGCCAAAGCGCTTATCTCAAAACTCGCGCTTGACATCCTGACGGAACACCCGGACTGGAGCCGAGACAACATCTACGCGGAAGCCAAGAAATTACTTCCGGGCGTCTACCGAAGTCCCCAATC
>Ga0209364_1000256_pt1 | contig 12511 bp, 13 predicted proteins | sample WorMetHERISLAND2_3_FD_187387 | JGI IMG/M metagenome (GOLD analysis project Ga0209364, IMG submission 187387) | Marine gutless worms symbiont microbial communities from Max Planck institute for Marine Microbiology, Germany - Olavius albidus HERON... | ecosystem: Host-associated > Annelida >... | reverse complement strand
CGTGCTCGCCTACAATCTCACCAGGGTCATGAACATCCTGGGGCCGGGGCCGCTGATGCAGGCGATGCGGGCCTCGACAGGCCTTCTTTTGCGTCGTCGGAAGCCAAAATCCGCTTCCAGAACACCTATAGACGGAAAATGAGCCGTTCCCGGGCCAAGGGCACGAAATCAACGTCGAAAGCCGTGGCTGCCAATCCATCCGACATCAGACCGCCCCAGCCAGAACGTTTTTACACGGCCAAGACCAATTGCTGAACGCGGATGAGGCGGGTGAAGCTGTCGCCATCGGAGAACCCGCCACCGGCTACCGTCTTGTCGCCGAGAGCCCACCAGACGCCATGAATGGCGAGGACGAAGAGCACGATCATAACCACGATCCAGGGCCGGCCCAGTCGTTTGGTTGTTGGCGGGGTGATGCCGTTCTTCATGGCTTGGCCTCGGGAGCTTCGGAAGCCCTGACCTGGAACATCCTGAACGACCGGTCGAGGTCGGCGGGCAACTGTACCGGCTCGATCCATCCCGGCGCACGGTCCTCGATCAAGCGGCGATAGAGGATATTCGCGTCACCGCGACCTTGGATATAGCCGCCCTTGCGGCCGAAACGGCAGAGAACGATGAGATCGATGCCGCCGCGATGATCTCTAAGGCCTGCGATTCGGACGTCGCACCCAAGATGCGGACGTTGTCGAGGATACCGGCCGCTCCCAAGCCGAGGGTGCCGCCGAGAGGCAGGGTCATGGCCGGTACCTTGATCAGGCTTCGTTTGATCCCGGTAAACGCCCGGTCACATACGACGTTCAGGCTGACCGCCGCATCGGCCAGCGCGATGCAGGAAAGGGCGCCCACATAGATCGACCCTCGGACCCAGTTGAAGGCGATGATACCGTATATGCCGAGGACCACGGCAATCATCAGCCAGGGATAGCGCCGTTCCGTCGACCAGGCACCTTTGGCGCGCCACAGAGCCCAGGCCAGCGCTATCGTGCCGCCGCCCAGGTAGGTCAGGAAATGCGCGAAATCGGGAATGCGCTGAAACTCGAGAATCTCGTCGAGAATGTAGAGAACGTCCGGATGCAGGTCGGCCAGGGGGCCGCGGATGGCATCGGGGAACAGGCCCAGCACGACAGCAATACTCGTGGCCGCACCGGTTAAGGCGAAGACGGTTCGAATCGTGTGGCCCTGCGGCTTGAGCAGGCCTTGTGAACGCGCTACCGACATCGCTACCCAGAAGACGAGGAGCAGCGCTGCCATGGTGACGTGAACGATGGAAACCCGTTCGTACCCCACATGCAACGATGCCGGACCCCGTTCCACAAGCGTCGCCAAAACCAACATCAAGATCAGGCTCGCCGCCATTGCCAGGTTGAGGCGCGTGGCTCCCGGCTCACCCAGGATCCAAAAAACACCCAGAACCAGGGAAATGGCAGCGAGGGCGATGAGGCCTTCGGGCCCCACCCAGATTGCACCTCCTACGAAAACGCCGGTCAGCATCGCAAACCGGACGGGATGAGTCCCGTCCTGGCGGAGGGACCTGACCGCCGACCCAACCGCCATGACGACCAACAGGGCGAACAGGACATGGTGATCGGCGTTGCCCAGCGTCGCGTAGCCAAGGATCGGGAATTGGATGGCGACCAGAACGCCGGCTAACCCGGCCCGGCCGGGTCCGATTACTGGTGAAGCCGCCCATGCAACGGCGAGTGCCAGGACGCCGTGGAGGACGGGACCGCAAAGGGCGCCCGCCCAGTATAGCGCCGTCTCGAAACCGAAAACCGGCGTCGCCATGAGGGCCGGCAGGAGAATCAGGACGTCGAGGGGACGCGTCCAATGAAGTGTGCCGCCGTAAGGGGCGTTGATGCGGGGGATCGAGGTATCGAACCAACCGCCCGTTTCGACGAGGTGGCGGATCCGGACCAAGCGTGCGTAACTGTCTCCGTCGAACAGGTTGCCGTAGGCGACTAGGTTCTCGCCGAAGAAGACCCAAATGACATGAACGGCGGCGACCGCCAGAAGGACCGGAACCATCCGCGCGAACCCGATACCCTCACCGTCGAGTTGCTGGGTTTCAATTGGAGCCGATGATTTCGTCGTCATGACCGGTTTTCCTCGAGGTGTTTCTCAAGGTCGGCCAATCCGTCGGGCGTGCCGATTTCGTAAAACCGCTCGGTCACTTCGAACCCGCGCAGATGTCCGTTTACGCTCAAGACGTGATAAAGATCGGCGAGGTCATGGACCGTGGCGCGGGGAACGTATTCGGCGACGATTTCCGCCCGGAGCACGTTGAGCCCATAGTCGATATGGCGCATGCCGATGTTTCGTGCGTCGTCACGGCCTTTCTCGTAAAGCTCGACCCGCCCGCCGTTGAAGATAACGTTGCTATTGTCCCACGCGCCGTCGTTGCGAAAGACGGTCATCAAGCACTCCGCACCCCGGTCGGAAGCCGCCCAAACGGTGCCGATGTCGATCCGCAGGTAGGAATCGCCGTACAGCACAAGGAACGCGTCATCCAAAATGCCGGCGTCGACGGCCAACCTTACGGCGCCGCCGGTCCCCATGAGCTGGGGCCCCTCGTCGACGAAGTGCGCCGACAGGCCCCAAGCCTCGCCGTCACCGACGTGTTCGCGGATGAGCGATCCCTTGTGTCCGATGGAAAAAACCACGGACTCGACGCCGCCGGCCGCAAGCCAGTGCAATTGGTGATCGACGAACGGGCGGCCGCCCACTTCGATCATCGCCTTCGGAATCTCCTCGGTCACCGGGCGCATTCTCGTACCGAGCCCGCCTGCCAGGATGAGAAACTGCATGCCGGCCTCTGATTTATGACCTGTCAGTTCCGCAACTGTACGATGGAGCCGTCGAAATCAAACGTGAAATCGACCTCATGCAGGTCCTTGTCGGCCATGGCATTTCGCAGTCTGGCGCGGTCACGGGTATAGAACAGAAGGAAACCGCCGCCACCGGCGCCGACCAGCTTGCCACCGACGGCGCCGTTTTGCCGGGCGTGATCGTATAGACTGTTTATGCGTTCGTTCGACATGTCGGGCGAACGCTCTTTTTTGTGAAGCCAATGCTCGTGCATCAGTTCGGCGAAGCCGAGGGTGTCGCCGGATTCGAGGAGACCGCGGATACGCTGACCCAAGTCCTTGATGAAGTGGAGGTTGTCGAGCATCGCCGCGTCGTCCTGTTCAGAGCGTGTTTTCTGATCTTCCAGAAGGTCCGATGCCTTGCGACTGTAACCGGTGAAGAACAGCATCAGGCTCTCATCGAGGTCGCGCAGCGCCCCGTCGTCGATGGCGAGGGGGAAAGTATCGACCGAGCCATCCGGGCGATAATCCTGGCAAGTGATGCCGCCGTAAGCGGCAATGTAGTGGTCCTGTTTGCCGCAGGGCTCGTCCAAGAGCTTCATCTCGATTCGGTTCGCCTGGTGGGCCAGTTCCTCGGTGCTGATATGGCGGCGCAGGTGGGCGGTCAGGGCGCGCAGCAGGCCGACCGTGAAACTGCCCGACGATCCCATGCCGGTGCCGGCGGGAACGTCGGCGATGCTGGCGATTTCGATAGCCGGTGGAATGTCGAACACGCGCAAGGTCTCGCGGATGATGTCGTGTTCGATTTCATCGACGGTCGCGGCGGTTTCGTGGCGCGAGTATTTGAGCAGGTATTCCGGCCGGAAGGCCCGGTTGACGGTGATATAGACGTACTTGTCGATGGCCGCCGAGATAACGAAGCCGCCGAAACGTTCGTAATAGGAGGGCAAATCGGTACCGCCGCCGCCGATGGAGATGCGTAAAGGGGTCCGTGTGATGATCATGTCTGTCGCTCCCAAACGGCTCTTCGCGGCCTCTACAGATCGTATCCGGCCCGACGTGCGTCTTCGTAAAACATGGAAACGGTCTCCAGCGAATAGGCGTCGAGGTCCTTGCCGAACAGACGCAACTTGGACAGGAGATCGTAGGTCACCGTAATCACGTGACAGCCGGTGCGGTCGGCCAGCACGATGTCGTAGACCTGCCGCGGGCTCGCCCACAGCAATTCGAGTTGCGGCGCACCTTCGATAATCGCAAGAGATTCGTTCACGGCGGCGCAGGGATCGCGCCCCGAGTCCGCGATACGACCGGCGAACAGGGACAACAGTGCTGGTGGCGACTGGCGAAGGGCATCTGCCACGGCCTCGACCTGAGCAGTCGTCATCATCGCGGTGGCATTGATCTTGACGCCCTCGCCGGCGAGGCGCCGCATTACCGGCACCATGCTTTCGCCCTTGGTGTTGGTGATCGGTATCTTGACGTAGACGTTGTCGCCCCAGGCAGCGATCTTGAGCGCTTGCGATAACATACCGTCCGGGTCGTCGGCGAAGACCTCGAAGGAAATGGGTAGGTCCGGAACGGCTTTTATGGCCTGGCGGGCGAAGGTCTCGTAATTGTTGACGCCGGCCTTGCGCATCAGTGTCGAATTGGTGGTGAACCCTTTGATCAGAGGTTCCTGGGCGAGCGTGCGCATCTCGGCCGGGTCGGCGCCGTCGGCGAAAATCCTTACCTTCAGGGAATCGATCAGGGACTTAGCGCCATCGGTCACGTCTTTCGCCTTTCTAGGCACTAGCATGGCGGTATTTCCTGTTTGAAAAGGTGATTTCCGTCACAAGAGCGCACCAAATCGTCGCTTCGCAAAGTGGAAAGATAGAGGCAACGCTTTCGACGGCCAAGCACCGGCCGTCATCTTTCGGTCCGCTCGATCTCTTCGATCATCGGCGGAAGAGACTGCTCGACCGCCTCACGGGCGTTCCAACGTGGTGACCACCCGAGCGACCGGATGCGGCTGCAATCGAGACGTACGACCGGAACATCGCCCTTCCAACCGCGAGAGCCGGGACCAAAGCGCAGTTCGACGGTGTTCTGCGCCAAACCCATGGCGGCGACGGCCATGTCGGCGATCTCGCGGACCGTAACCGCATCGTCGGGGGCTACGTTGAAAACGTTGAAGCCGGTGTCGGAGTTGTCGTCGGCGAGCAGGACAGCATCGATGATCTCGTCGACGTGGATATAGGGTTTGCTCTGGCTGCCGTCACCCAGGATGTCGAGGCGGCGGGGATCGGCTTTAAGCTTGCGGATGAAATCGTACCCGACGCCGTGGGTCTGGCGCGGGCCGACGACGTTGCCGAACCGGAATGCACAGGCTCGCAGCCCGAACATGTGGCAATAGGCGGATATGAGGGCCTCGCAGGCGAGCTTGCTGGCTCCGTAGGTGGATATGGGTTCCATCGGACCGTCGCCCTCGCGGACGCTGGCGTCGCAACGATCGCCATAAACGCCGCTGCCCGATGCATAGAGGAGGTTGCCACAACCGGTCCGGCGCATCGCCTCGAGTAGGTTATGAGCCAGAACCGTTCCTTCATCGAAATCGATCGCCGGTTCCGTCGCGGCGCGGGCGATATCCGGGTTGGCGGCGAGGTGGACGACGGTGTCCTTGCCGTCAACCAGCGTCGCCAGGGCCGATTGATCCTTGGCGTCGCCCTCCATGATCTTGAGGCGTGCATCATCGGCATGCTCTTCCAGATGCCATCTTTGCCCGGATGAAAAATTGTCGAACACGGCAACCCCGCCCGTGTTCGGGTCAGCGAGCAGGCGGTCGACGAAATGGCTACCGATGAAACCGGCGCCGCCGACGATCGCCCAGGATTTGTTTTTCCGGTGGGAACCCGTCAAAGGACGGATTCCCATTTTGTGTCGGCGGCCTTCAGTGCCGGGTGGCTGACGAGGAGATGCCAGACGACGGCGGCGAGACCCTCCGTGTGCGGCGTCCGGCGTTCCGGTGCCAGTGGCGGAATGACAACACAGGCGTCCGCCTCCTTGGCCGTGTGACCGTCATCCGAGCCAACGACGCCGTAAACACCGGCTCCAATGGACTTGGCAAGGTCGACGGCGCGTACCAGGTTGACCGATATCTTCTTCTCTCGGTTGCCGCCGCCGACCGAAAAGATCAAAAGCGCATCGTTCACAGTTAGACGCGATCCTTTGAGCCAAGCCTCGAAAACGGTTTCCCAACCTTCGTCGTTGGTGCGCGCCGTCAACTCACCGACGTTGTCCGTCGGGGCATAGGCTTCGAAGCCGCAGATCTTGCGGAAATCGTTGACGGCATGACCGGCGTGGGCGGCCGGTCCGCCGACACCGAGGATGAACAGGCGCCCGCCCCGTTCCCGGGTCGCGGCCAAGCCGGCAGCCATATCGTCGATGGCTTGGCGGTCGAGGGCCGAAATGATCCGCGCCGTTTCATCCAGGTACTGTTCGACGAAATCGGTCATGGAGAAATGGGGGCCGTGGCCAAGCGCCGGCGCCTACATGTTGCCGATCTAGATGGCGGCCGGCCCGATCACCACCATGAACAACACAGGCAGGAAGAAGATGATCATTGGAACGGTCAGTTTCGCCGGCAGAGCCGCGGCCTTTTTCTCGGCCTCCGACATGCGCTCGTCGCGTTTTTCCTGGGACAGCACGCGAAGCGCCTGTCCGACGGGGGTACCGTACTGTTCCGATTGGATCAGCGTCGTCGACAACGATTTCGCCGACGGCAGCCCGGTGCGGTTTGCCAGGTTTTCGTAGGCACGGCGGCGGTCACCGAGATAGGCCAACTCCGCCGACGTCAGTCCGAATTCCTGGGCCAGGGCCGGGGACGATTCCATGATCTCCTCGGTAACCCGAGTAAATGCGGCCTCGACGCCCAAGCCGGACTCGACGCAGATTACGAGCAGGTCAAGCGCATCGGGAAACGCCTCCGTCATTTCTTGTTGGCGTTTCTGGGTGTTGTTCATGACCAGGATGCGCGGGATGTAGAACCCGACGACGCCGGCCAGGGCGGCGAAGAGCAGTTTGACGAACTCGGGGTAGGGGAAGTTTTTGGCCAGGCCAAGAACGACCAAGGTCACGATCAGAGCGCCGAAGGCCGTGACGAATCGGGTCGACATGTAAACGGCGACAGCGTTGCGCCCGCGGATACCGGCCTGGGCCAGGACCTGGCGAACTTCCGTCGAATGCAGGAGGTTCTGCAGGTTCAGTTTGGCGAGCAGAGTCTGAGAAAGTTCGGCGAAAGCCTTGCTCTGCCCCTTCTGTTGGCGAATCGCCGACGGCTTGCGGAACTCCTCCATCTGTTTGCGGCTGAGGTCAGTGCGCGTGCTGGTCAATACGGATTTAAGGCGATTGCTTTTTCGGCTGTCGACGAAATAACTGAGAACGAAAAACAGGATGGCGATGACGGTTCCCGCCATCAGGAACCACATGATCAGTTCGGCGTCGCTCATTCGGGCGATGGTCGTCATCATGGTTGCGACACTCCGTCCCTACATCCTGAAATTGATCATTTTCTTCATCACCAAACTGCCGCAGGTCATCCAGAAGGCCCCGAAACCCAGCAGTTTATTGCCAGTCGCGGTGGTGAACAGCAACAACAGGTATTCCGGGTTGATGACCGAAAGCAGCAGCCCGACGATAAAGGGCAGCGAGCCGATGATCATCGCCGAAGACTTGGCTTCGCTGGCCATGGCACTGGCCTTGTCACGCATCTTCTTTCGCTCGCGAAGCACCGAGGACAATCCGGCCAACGTTTCGGCCAAGTTACCGCCGGTCTGTTTTTGAATTTGAATAACGATGGCAAAGAACTTGTACTCCGCCGTTGGCAACCGTTCGATGCCTTTCAACATGAGGTCTTCGAGCGGGATACCGAGATTCTGACCCTCGACCATTAGCCGGAATTCCTCGCCAAGTGGCGGTTCGAACTCGCGCGCCACGATATTGAAACACTCATTGACCGGAAGACCAGACCGGATGCCGCGAATGATCAGATCAATGGCGTCGGCGAAGTTGCGGGTGAATTTCTCCTGGCGGCGGTTGGCGATCATCTTGAGCGTCAGCTTAGGCAGGAAAATGAAAGCAATCACGAAGACGAGCGGTGTGCCGAGCGGCGGTAAGCCCAGGACGAAATAGCCGACCGAGACGACGAGTGCAGCGAAGGCGCTTCCCATGAAATAGACGGGCACGCTCACGTCGATCCCGGCGCGCAGAAGATCGCCGTTGATCTTGTCGACGAACCCCTGTTCATCGTCCTTCGATTGGAGTTGTTTGACCTTGTCCTGAATTCTCTTCTGGCGTTGGTTTTCGAACCGGCTTTCGGCGCCGGCCGTCGATTTCTCGCCCGCCGAGCCGATATCGTTGATGCGCTTCTTCAACGCGGCGCGCGGGCGCATAACGACCGTGGCAGCGAAGAAGGCGCCGGTCAGGAACATCATCGTGGCGACGGATCCGATGATAATGATGAGGATGAGCGGATCCATGGATTACAGGCCCCCTCCCATGTTCAAGGCGCGCGCCACCTTGTCCTCCAAGCCGTAATACCTGGCCTTGTCCCAGAAGTTCGGGCGCATGCCGGTGAACCGGTGTTCGCCGATGATCTTACCGTCGTCGGTTTCGCCGAGGAATTCGAACAGGCATAGGTCCTGAAGGGTAATGACATCGCCTTCCATACCCATGACCTCGGTCACGTGAGTGACCTTCCTGGATCCATCGCGCAATCTCTGCGCCTGAATGATCACGTGCACGGCCGCCGCGATCTGTTCGCGTACGGCCTTCGAGGGCAAATTATAGCCGCCCTTGGCGATCATGTTCTCAACGCGGCTGATGGCCTCGCGGGGGTTGTTGGCGTGAATGGTCCCCATCGAACCGTCGTGGCCCGTGTTCATGGCCTGCAACAGATCGAAGGCTTCCGGTCCGCGAACCTCGCCGACGATGATCCGCTCCGGGCGCATCCTGAGGCAGTTCTTTACGAGGTCGCGCATGGTGATCTCGCCGGCACCTTCCAGGTTCGGCGGCCGCGTTTCGAGCCGCACCACATGCGGCTGTTGAAGCTGCAGTTCGGCCGAGTCCTCGCAGGTGATGATCCGCTCGCCGGGATCGATGTGCCCAGTCATGATATTGAGCAGTGTCGTTTTCCCGGACCCGGTACCGCCCGAGATCAAGACGTTCAGCCGGATCGCCGAAATCACCTCGAGGACACGGGCCAACTCATCGGTAACGCTTTGGAACTTGATGAGGTTTTCGAGCTTGAGTTTCTCTTTCTTGAATTTCCGGATGGTCAATGCTGCGCCGTCGATTGCCAATGGCGGCGCGATGACGTTGACACGCGATCCGTCAAGCAAACGCGCATCGCAAATCGGGCTCGCCTCGTCGACGCGCCGGCCGACGGCGGTGACAATCCGCTGGCAAATGTTCATGAGCTGGGCGTTGTCGCGGAACTTGATGTCTGTGAGTTCGATCTTGCCATCGGTCTCGATGTAAACCCGCTCGGCACCGTTGACCATGATGTCGGCGATGTCATCGCGTTCGATCAGCGGCTCCAAGGGGCCGAGCCCGAGGATGTCGTTGCAGATGTCGATGACGACCTGTTCCTGTTCCTGCTCCTGCATGGAGAGGACGAGGCCGCGCATGCTGATGATCTCGGCCGCCATGTCGGTGATTTCTTCGCGGACCTGTTCGGCTTCGAGCTTGCTGATTTCCGCGAGATCGACGGCTTCGAGAAGGTCGTTGAAGACCATCACCTTGACTTCGGCGATCCGCTCGTTTGGTTTGCCGGGTTTCGCCTGTTCCTGCGCGCCGGCGTCTTCCATAGGCGCCGGTTCGGAAGCGAAGGCCGGCTGCGGTTCGGGAGCGGGAGTGGGTTCGATTTCCGTTAGGGGGGGCGGTTCGGCAGGCGCGGCGCTCGGCGCTTCCGGCGCGGCTGGGGCCGGCGGAGGCGTTTCAGCGGGCTGTGTACCCCGGCGTCCGAACATCCTTGATTACCTCAAAATACCTACGTCTCTTTTTTCTTCCGGAACAGGCTGCTGAGCAGACCTGCTTTCTTCTTCTCGGTTTCGACCCGTCCACTGACGACGGCGGCAAGCTGGCGAATAGCGATCGCCGCCTTGTTTTTCGAATTCGACTCCACGACCAGTTCGCCCGCGTTGAGTGCCTTGCCGAAGGTATCGCCATCGAAGGGGATGGCAACCGACGTCTCGATAGCGAGGGCACTCTTAAAGTCACCGCCCTCGATTTCGTTTTTCTTCACCTCGCCAACTTGGTTAAGGACGAGCCGGGTCGGCGAGTCGGTCCCACGTTTGGGTCCTAAGAATTCTACCATACTTTTGCCGTTGCGCAGGTTCGCCAAATCCGGCTTTCCGACAAGGACCAGTTCATCGGTCGAAGCCAGCAAATCGATGACCCAGGAATCCCAAGTTCTCGGGAGATCGAGAATGATGAAATCCGCCATCGGGCGGATCGCACGCATCAAGCCGTTGATCGTTTCCGTAGTAACCCTTGTTTCGTTTGACGGCGTGCCCGGCGAAAGAAGCAACGAGAGTTTATCGTCGTATTCGACGAGGAGCTGTTCCATCAGTCGCGGGTCCAATCGGTTGAACTGGGCCAACGCGTCGGCGATGGTTTGCCGCGGTTGCAGGTTGAAATTCAATCCCGCCGTACCGAAGGGGATGTCGGCGTCGACAATAATCACCTGGGCATCGAAACGCTGTGACAGCTCGGCGGCGACATTGTGGGCGACAACGCTGCTGCCGACACCGCCACTCAGGCCGAAAAACGTGATGACCCGCCCCCGGACTCGCCGCCGCGGCCTTCAAAGGTACGGATGATCGAGTCCTTGATCATGCCGGCGTTCACGGGCCCGAGCAGGTAATCGCTCAAACCCATCGACATCAGTTCCCGATAGAGGCCGATGTCATTTTGCGCGCCAATCAGCATGACCCTCGCGTTGGGATCACAGACCCCCGCCAACTGGTCCAACTGGGCAAACAACTCGTCGCTGCCGGCGTGGGTCTCGACGATCAACAGGGCCGGGGTCCGTTGGTCCGATAGATGGGCGACCGCCGCATCGACCCCGCCCAACTGGATTTCGAAGGTGCTGCGGAAGAGATGCCCGTCCGTCCGCAGGGGTTCGATCGCATCCGCCGTGTCCTGCGAAATCACGAAAGCGCCGATGGAGGTCCTTATGATCACGTCGCGTACCGTCTCATTCCAGTCGTTTCCTCGGAGCTCGCGTGGTTAGGATTCCGGATGTCAATTCGCGGTCGCGCCGGCACCGGCCCCTGCTGCGGTGCCGGCCGTGCCATCACGCTGGCCGCCGATGACGCGTGAGGAGCGGACCGCATCTGGGCGGCTCATCGGTTTGGCTTGCTTGAGATCACGCGGGTCGGCGACCGTCAGGCCCAGGTTGCGTTGATAAGCGCAACCGAAATTGCTGTGAGTCCGGTTCGACCAATTGAGGCCAACGTGTGAGGACCAATCACCGCATTCGGGTACCGTCACGGAGTTGGCCTCGAACGAAAGCACGATTTCATTCGCGTCCCCCGTTCTGTCGAACATCACCTCAGCGGTGGGAATTCCCTCACGAGCGAGCAGGTCGCGAACACGGACTTCCTGCGCGACTTGTTCCATGGCACTGCCGCCGACCACGACCTCCATTTTACCGTTTTTGCGATCAATAAAGTCGTTGACGAACCGCTTGAAAGTGATCTCCTGCACGCCAACCGGACCACTTCTTGGGACAGGAGCCGTAAGTTTCAGCGTGAGTTTCTCCGTACCGACGGCGATCGGATGGTTGTCTCGGAAATCGTGGGACCGGTCCGGCGCTACGCACCCCGTCACCGCCAGTAATGGGATAAGGGCGGCTGCGGCGATGCGGCAGGTTACGCGAATGAACATTGGTTCCTCACTTCATCATGTAACCGAAAGGGCCCATCAAAGGATTGTCCCAGAACGTCTCGTCACCCTTGCCGAAATGGCGGTGCAAGCGGCCAAGCAGGAATATGTCGATGTCACTTGCCGGCTCGAACCCGTCCGAGGGCAAGGCTAATTGGCCATGGTTATCGGCCGGTTTCGCCAGATAGGCCGTTACGGTCACAATCATCTCCGTTTCGTCGCGCAGAAACTCGGTACTGCGGAACAGGGCTCCGATTATCGGCACGTCCTTGAGGTAAGGCATACCGGCAATATTGTTGTTGAAGTCGTTGCTGAGCAGTCCGGAGATCATCAGTGTGCCGCCGGACGGCAGATCAATGGTCGTCTCCGTCCGTTTGTTCGACAGAGCATTGATCGTCGAACCCGCGACCGTAACGCTGGTCCCGGTGTCGATGGCACTGATTTCGGCGGCGACGTGGAGGCTGATCCGCCCGGAATCCTGAACAACTGGCGTGAAGTTGAGGCGGATGCCGAATTCCCTGAACTCGATAATGGCGTTGCCGTTTTCATCAACACCGGTCGGGAACGGATATTCGCCACCGGATAGGAACGATGCCGTTTCGCCAGACAAGGCGGTGAGCGTTGGTTCCGCCAACGTCTTGACAAGGCTTTGGCGCTCTAGGTCCTGTTGACAGTTAACGGACTATTCATGGTTGGTGTGATCGAGTGAGACCAGTGCAAGGTGAGGGGCCTGGTCATGCTTCGCAGGGAATTGACGGATGGGCAATGGGACCGGATCAAGGATT
>Ga0209364_1000254_pt1 | contig 12553 bp, 9 predicted proteins | sample WorMetHERISLAND2_3_FD_187387 | JGI IMG/M metagenome (GOLD analysis project Ga0209364, IMG submission 187387) | Marine gutless worms symbiont microbial communities from Max Planck institute for Marine Microbiology, Germany - Olavius albidus HERON... | ecosystem: Host-associated > Annelida >... | reverse complement strand
TGAGGCCTCTGCCGGAACAGGCAAGACCCACGCGCTTGAGGAGATTGTTGCCCGGCTTGTCGGGCGGGATGAGAATCCACTGAGAATTGAGAACATTCTGGTAGTTACATTCACCAATCGGGCAGCTAGGGAGATGAAGGAGCGTATCAGGAGTCATCTGCTATCTTTGTCAAGAGCAAGAGAGGGGGAGGAGCGAGACCGCTATCTCAGGGCAATTTCGAGTTTCGATAGGGCGGCCATCTACACGATTCACAGTTTTTGCCGGATGGTACTTGCCGCTTGGCCCTTTGAGAGCGCTTCACCCTTTAGACAGGAATTGCTTGTAGACGGCGCAATCGAGAGACGGGAAACCAGAACATGGATTGCTAACCTCCGTAAGGAGAGTTTCAATTGGAAATTGATTGGATGTGCATATCGCCACAGGCGGGACGTCGAGGAGATGATTCAGGGTTTGGCTCATGAAATAAGCTCGGACAATATCCCGGCCGGGGCGGAAGTAAAACCGGACGAGAAGGATTTGTTGAATTTCGTGAACTTCTTTGAATCTTCCGAGGTACGGGGAAGTTCCCTTGAAAAGGCAGGAAATGAGCTCTTTGGGCGTGATTGGGATGCGGCGGAAATTGAGGCCGTGTTCAAAGAGGGGGGAGGGAGAAAACAGGCTAAGAGCATCGAGAGAATACAGGAGCACATGGCTGCCTGCCGGGGAATTAAAGATGTCGAGACTCTTCTTGGAATGGTTTGCGGCAGGGAATCGGAGAAACATTTTTTGGAACTGCTCAAGGCTGCCCTGACATACGAGGCCGCGAATTTCAAGCTCGGAAAATCACTGGCGGATGCGATAGCCGGTTTTTTTGCGCAGATGGAACCCTATGTGGAGCTTCCCCCCGAAGGCCAGCCTGTTTCGTTGGTTGATCGTTATATGCAGCTCGCCTTTACTGACTCTGCCGCCCGAGAAATCCAGAAAAGAGTTGAGCGTGTGAAACTCAGTTCCGGGCAGTGGGGATATGCCGATTTGATCCACAGGGTGGCTAAGGCAGTGGAAGCGTCGGATTCCCCCCTTCTCTCCATGCTGAGAAATAGGTTTTCTGCCGCGCTCATTGATGAATTTCAGGACACAGACTCAAGGCAGTGGGAAATTTTCAGGCGAATTTTCGGTGAGAAGGGCAGGGGACATCTTTTGGGATTGATTGGCGATCCCAAGCAGTCGATTTACAGTTTTCGCGGAGCGAATCTGCTGTCCTACCTGGAAGCGAAGAACATGGTTCCGCGGAATAAGGTATTCCGATTGGGTGTGAACTACCGCTCGAAGAAAGAGCTGGTTAGGGCGGTAAACAGACTCTTTGCCCCTCTGTTTGAGTCTGCCGAATTTGGTTTTGATCCGGTAGAGCCGGGATACAGGGGGGAGAGGGCTCTGGAATGGGCGGATGACGGAGCGGCGATAAACATATTGGGGATTAAGAAAGATGAGTATCCTGCTGCGGTTATAGCCAGCTATATTCGGAAGCTGTTGGATTCCAAATTGGGGGGCTTTTGGCGAAGGGCGGATGGAAAGAAGGAAAGAGTTCTTGCCTCGGACATAGCAGTTTTGACACGGAAGAAAAGAGAGGAGGAAGAGATTTTTCTGCTGCTTGGAAAATTTGGCATCCGGGCGCGGAGACTTAGGGATAGCTCTGTATTTAACCAGGAGATTGTGAAGCCGATTGATGTAATGCTGAGCGCTTTCGATAGGCCCCGGGACATATCCCGCTGGCGTTCCCTGCTGCTTGGATGCTTCTTTTCCCTTCCCCCCCTGTATCTGGATCTCTTCGAGAGAGAGGGCAAATTGGATGGTTTTATTGAGAAGGGAGATGAGTGCCGGGTTTTATTTAATTCGGGCAATTCCACCAAGGCCATGGAGGATTTCTTTCAATTTGCGGCCGTGCTGGGCGGTTGGATATGTGATGCCGGGGATGAAAAACTTGGAGCTTATTTGACACGGCCCTGGCCGGAGCGAATTCTCTCCGAAGCAGGGGGAGAACGTGAATGGCAGGATTGGAGGCATATCTGCGAACTTATTCAGGAAAAACAGTCGGAAGGCATGCGGGACATCTCCCTGATTAGAGAATGGATGGAGGGAGAATCAGCATTTTTGAATGAAAAAAAGGCAATTAGATTGGAATCAGAGGAACCGGCCGTTCGGGTACTCACGATGCATAAGGCGAAGGGTCTTGAGTTCCCGCTGGTTTTCATTCACGGAGGCTATGACAAGAACAGCAGGAACAGGGAATGGGAGAAGGACTATCGCTTCATAGAGGGAGATAAGCTGGTGGTTGACCGCCTGCGATTGAATTCAAATTGGAAGCGGCATCTTCAGTTCAAATGGGAGGAAGACAGGCGGCTATGGTATGTTGCGTTTACAAGGGCAAAGGAGAGGATGTGGAGTCCCATTATGCTGGAAGGAGGGCTTACGCAGGGGGAGTCACTGCTTGCCCAGGCACTGGGAGCAGATGGAGTAGATTCGGAGGAGGCAGGTAGAATCCCCCCCCACCAGATTTTGGCCAAAAAGGACGGCGAAGTCTTTCGCGAAAGCTTGAACGAGCGCCTGAGAAATCTTTGCCGGGAGGCGCCAAAGCTATTCTCGTTTTCCATCGGCACCGCCTTGAATTTTCCACCGCTGAGACCTCCCGCAACTCCGGAACCCGTTAGCATCAGCCTGCCCGCCGCACCGCTTGGCAATCGTGATTTGGTTCGAAGCTCGTTTACCTCACTCACATCAGCCAATGAATTTATTTCTGATGTGTCACGGGGCGCAAATGATGTAATACTGTCATTGGATTTCGGAGCAAATTTCGGCACACTGGTGCATAAGTTTTTTGAGCACTGTGACTTTGAAATGGCGCGAGAGCTTGAGGAGGAACAGTGGTGCTCCGATGGAGAAATCAACAGATTTTTCTCGAATACCACGATGAGTTTTTATGATCGGGATTGGTATGAGCAAAGGGCCTTGAGCCTGAAGAGAATCGTGTGGAGATGCCTGCGCGCCAATGTACCGGAACTTGGCCGCTTATGCGATGTGCAAACTCGGGCAAGAAGGGCCGAGGTGGAATTTCTTATGGCGGTTCGGAGCGGTGCTAGAATCGATTTGAAGGATGGCGAAGTGAAAATTTCCCGCGGTTTCCTAAAGGGTTATATTGATCTTCTAGTCTGTGCAGAGGGTAAATGGTGGGTGGTGGATTGGAAAACCAATCTGCCCCCCGAGAAGCACTGGGAGGGTGTATATGACAGCACAATTCTCGGATTGATTATGGATGAGCATCATTATCATCTTCAATATGAGCTTTATTTGCTGGCCCTGTGCGGATCGCTCTCCGCGGGATGGGGGCGGGCAGTAAACTGGGAGGAGGAGATAGGAGGCGCGGCATGTATATTTGTTCGGGGAACCGGAGAGGGTCATTCAGGGGGAATCTTCTTTGAAAAGCCTTCGCGTGAGCGTATGCTTTCTTTCGCTTCGGAAATGGGTGTGGGGAATGTGCTGGAATGAGTTACCAGGCGCAGGCTGATTTATTCTCGAAATATTTGTCGGATTCCCTAACTTGGGGTTTTAGCCCGGGGGGCGAAAAATTGGGACGCTGGCTTTTATTGCACCTGGCCAGGCAGGCGCAGCAGGGGCATTTGAGAACCGATCTCAGCAGGCTCAGAACGGAGATGGAAGAGTGGCTTCCCTCATTCGGGAATACGGAGGAAATCCCGAATGGCATCTCCGGGAAGGTGGCAGATGAACTTGAGGAATTGATTTCACTGGGAAAGAGGAATAGGCTTATAGCCAAACTTTTCAAGCCTGAAAGCCCAGCTAGCCTGCTTGAGAAGCCGCGCCCTCCGCTGGTTTTAAGCAGCGATGGGAGGTATTTATACTTTCTGCGAAGAAGGAAGGTGGAAGATTCGCTTCTGGAAAAATTCGAAACTCGTTCAAAGCGAGCCTCATCAGTGAACGAGCTCTATGCTCGGATTGATCGGAACGCTTCCGTGAGGTCGAATTCGGGGGCAGAGACCGCAGCAGCACTTCTCGACAAACTTGCAGGCGGCCTGCGCCTAATCCTGCTAAGCGGGGGACCGGGGACGGGTAAAACCACTGCGATTGTCAATCTGCTGAATTTCCTGGATCACAGCAGGATCAAGGTGGTGTTGACGGCGCCCACGGGGCGTGCGGCAGCGAGGATTACCGAAAGCATTGCGGGAAGAATCGATGCCGATCAGAGCTTACCAGGCCAGACCATACAGAGTTTGCTGGAAATGGCACCGAATCGAGAGCCGCGGCGCAATGCGGATAACCCTCTCGCGGCGGATTTGGTGATAGTGGACGAGGTGTCTATGGTGGATGCTGCGCTTATGAATCAATTGCTTGACGCCATTCCCGAGAGTTCTTCGCTAATCCTCGCGGGCGATCCGGATCAGCTTCCTTCCGTGGAATCAGGCGCCCTGTTTGCAGATTTGCTGGCGGGGGCAAAGGAGGCAGAAAGCAATGACCGTCGCGGCCCGCTTCGGGAGGCCGTGCTGATTCTTGAGAAGACTTATCGATCCGATAAGGCAATATTGGACGCGGCCGCGGCCATAAGAGAGGGAGATGAGAAGGCCCTGAGGATTGCATTCGAGGTTAATGAATCTCTTACATGGCACAAGATGGTAAATTCTTCGGAGATGACGGCTCGCATGATTGCAAAAAAATACGAGGAGCAGTCGGATTTTTCTGAACTAAGCGTCTTAAGCCCTTTGCGCCGCGGGCCCTGGAGCGTTCCCGCACTCAATGACAAGATTTCCCGGATTATTGGCGGGAAAACAACTCCCTTTGAGGGGATGCCTGTGATGATTATCCGCAACGATGCCTCCAGGAAGCTGTGGAACGGAGATAGGGGGAGTATAGTTACTCGGAAGGGCAGATGCTGGGCTAGGATAGGAGCAGAGGGGAGGGAGTTCCCATTGGCTGCCCTGCCCGAATGGGAGCCGGCCTGGGTACAAACTATTCATAAGAGTCAGGGGTCGGAATTTGACGAAGTAATCGTGATACTGCCCAAGGGAACGGAATTCCCGCGTGAAATCCTGTACACGGCAATAACCAGGGCGAAGAAAAGAGTGAGTTTGTTTGCTGAACTTGAGGAAATCAAAAGCATTTTGGCTCGGAGAGTAAGCAGAAATTCCAGAATCAGGAATTGGACCGCGGCAGCATAGAAGGTGATTATGTCTATACGGGATGTGCTTGAAAGGGCAGCTTATACGGGTATTGACTTAGCCGCCTTAACCCGGGAAAAACTTGATGATATCTTGGAAAGAATCAAAAAAGAGAGAGGTTTTACCGAAGGGGGGGTTAAAACTTCGTAAGGGAAATGAGGGGGCATGCTGAGGCCGCACGCAGGAAAATAGATGAATGCGCGACCGAGGCCGTGGATAGGATTCTCCCGAGGCTCAAACTTGCGGGACTTTTAGGAGCTTGAGGCTTTGAAGAAGAGGGTGGCCAAACTCGAGAAAGGACTGGCGAAAAGACCTAAGATGGTGAGAATTCGCGGGGGCTCGGTGCTTTTGTCTCGGGTGGAACGCGCTTCGCGGCGCATGAGCCGTTACCGTGAATCCGGAGATGTTCGCAGCCTAAGCACAGACATGGAAAGGTTAATCCAGTACTATATAACCCGTCTTTCGGCCGCCGTGCTTCTAACCGCTATGATTATGGGGTCCTCAATCCCTGCGCGGTCCCTAATCCCGCCCTTGATTCTTGGAATTCCCGTCATAGGGATACTGGGGTTCATGATTTCTGCTCTAATTGGGATTATCTTCCTTGCTGACCTCTGGCGCAGCAGGTGATGGACAGCCAGTTCCTATACGAGGACAATCATCTTCTCGCGTTGAACAAGATTTCGGGGCAGCCGGTGCAGAAAGATAAAAGCGGTGATACCTGCCTCCTTGATATGGTAAGGGCCCATATCAAGTCAAGAGACGGTAAACCGGGAAAGGTATTCCTCGGCCTCCCCCATCGCCTGGATCGGCCCACGAGCGGTGTTATTCTGCTGGCAAAGACTTCTAAGGCCCTTATCCGGCTTAGCGCATCATTTCGGGAGCGAAACTGCCGGAAGCTCTACTGGGCCATCACAGAGAACGCGCCGCGGGAATCTGCCGGCGAGGTGGTTCACTGGCTGAGACGGGAGGAGCGCGGCAACATGGCCAAAATTGCCAGGGCCGGAAATTCCAGGGCAAAGGAGGCGCGCCTGCGATATCGCCTGCTTGGAGCCTCAAGGCGTTATTTCCTTGTGGAGATAGAAATGCTAAGCGGGCGGCACCACCAGATACGAGCTCAAATGGCGGCCATCGCCTGCCCCATAAAGGGGGATAAGAAATACGGCGCGAAGAGGTCAAATCCGGGGGGAGGCATCTGCCTGCATGCGTGTCTCATTGAGATTCCACACCCCACTCGCATTGCGGCTCTGAGGATCGCCGCCCCTCCTCCCAATGAGCCGCTTTGGCATGCCTTCGCGGAATTCTTCTCTTAAAACGCCAAAGAGCATCTGCCAGGCCATGGTTCAGTAAAAAAACAGATACTTGCACATGGGCATGTGTAGATTCATAATATCGGATATGAAAAGGCATTACGCTATCTTGATTGTCTTCGTAGTGATGCTCTGTTCTTGTAAATCGGTGCAAAATATTGCCATTAAATCAGTAGCCGACATGCTATCCTCACCGGAGGGCTCCGGAGTGTTCACTTCGGATAATGATCCGAGATTGGTTGGCGACTCTCTCCCCCTGGCTCTGAAGCTTCATGAAATCATCCTGAAAAGGGATCCGGAAAACGCCGAACTGATGGCGGCAACAGGGCGCAATTTTGTGATGTACTCGGGTGCTTTTGTGCAAATGCCAGCCGATATGCTGGATAGTTCACTCTGGGAGGAGGCCCGCGCGGCAAGAAAACGAGCTAAGAACCTATACCATCGTGGTAGGAATTATCTTTTGCGAGCGCTGTATTTACGTCATGAGGAACTGGAGAGATTTCTGGAAGAAAAGAAATACAACGATGCGGCAGCTCTTCTGGATGAGGATGATGCGGAAATTGCGTACTGGGCGGGCCTGGCCTGGCTTGGAATGGCCAGCACTGATCCACTTGACATTGAGTTGATAAGCACATTGGAGGGGGCCCTCTTCCTGCTCTTCCGCTCAATGGAACTAAACGAGGCCAATTCCGAGATTCATGATGTCATGATTCAGGTGCATCTTACACTGCCTGCTTCCATTCTCGCGAACCTTCGCAATCTTAGCCCGCATACGGCATCGTATATGGACGAATACTATTTAGCTGCAGGGACCCCGGAGGCACCGGTAAGCCGAGCGTTTTTTCACTACAACCGTGCCCTGGAATTGTCAAGGGGGCTTGAACCGTCGCCGCATATTACCATGGCCACGGCATTTTCGATAAAAAAGCAAGACATAGACGGGTTTAAGAGATATCTTGAAGCCGCGCTGGCCATCGACCCCGAAGCAAACCCCAATTCGCGCCTGATGACAATAATCTATCAGGAAAAGGCCGGGTGGCTGCTTAGGAACATTGAGAACTTTTTCATTTAGGTGGGATGAAATGATTCGGAGTATCAGCAATATTTTCGCTAGTCGTGTCAAACTGCTGGGAGTATTCTTGTTTTCCGCCCTTCTCTGCGTAAATCTCCCAGCCATAACCGTGAAGCTTGGAAGCCCATTTCCTGAGGGCTCGGAGTGGGATTTATCTCTAAGGCGTATGGCTGAAAGCTGGGCGCAGATAACGGACGGCGAAGTCAAAATGAGGATATATCCTGGGGGGATTGCCGGCGATCAGGCTGATATGATTCGCAAAATGCGCCTTGGACAACTGGACGCGAGTGTCCTAACCACCTTTGGCATGCGGGCGATAGTTCCGGGGACCTTCGTACTCAGCCTGCCTGGAATGCTAAATTCCGAAGCTGAACTGGATTATGCTATCGATAAATTCCTGCCGGGCTTTGATAATGATTTTGTAGACGAAGGATTTCGGGTGCTGGCATGGTCCAAGAGCGGCTGGGCCTATTTTTTTTCCAAGGAGGCTATCACAACTCCGGATGAAATGAAATCGGCAAGGCTGGCAATCGTGAAATCGGACAGCGAAGCTGCCGCGAATTTCAAAATTCTTGGTTTCAATGTGGTTCCCGTGGATTTTAATGAGTTGGTGGTGTCCCTGCAGAGCGGTATGGTGAGCGCCTTTTACACGTCGCCAATGGCCGCGGTTGCCTATCAATGGTTTGTTTTGGCTCCCAATATGATGCACCTCCCCCTGGCCCCGGTACTAGGCGGACTTGTTATCAGCGAGCGGACGTGGAAACGAATTCCGGCCAAATTCCATAAGATGTTGAAGAGGGCCATTGAGGTAGTGGCGCAGGATTTCTATTTGGAGTCAGAGCACCTAAACGCGGAGGCCATGCGAGTGATGGCCAAGTATGGCCTCATGAAAAGAGAGCTTAGCGGGGAGGAAAAAGAAGACTGGTACGAATTCCTGCGAAAGGGACATGATCTAGTTGTGGGCGAAGGCAAGTGGATTGACGGTGACGCGTACGAAGAGCTCATTTCTGAGCTTGAAAGCCTCAGGTAGCGGGAGTATTGGCCTTTTTGAACCTGGCGGCGTGGAGAAGAGGACTACTCTCATACCTTTTCCTAATTCCTCTTTGTGCGGCAGATGTCTGTGCCTTAACGATTAAACTGGCAAGCCCGCTCCCGGATGCAACAGAGTGGAATAATTCTCTGCTGCGCATGGCCGAGGAATGGAGTGAAATAACCGACGGCTTGGTACAGGTAAAAATATATCCCGGCGGAATTGCGGGGGGAGAGGGCGATGTAGTTCGCAAGATGCGGATAGGTCAGCTTGATGCCGGTGTGTTTTCGGCCTTCGGCTTAAAGGCGATCGTCCCCGAAACCCTTGTTCTAACCCTTCCGGGTTTAATCCTGGACGATGAGGAGCTTGATTTTGTATTGAACAACTTTGTATGGCGCTTCGATAAGAAATTTCGCGAGGCAGGCTTTGAAATTTTGGCTTGGTCCCAGTCGGGATGGGCGAATGTTTTCAGCAGCACACCGGTGGGCAATATAGCGGAACTGAAGGAACGGCGTCTGGCGGTAGACAACACGGAAAGCACAACGGGCTCGGGGCTTAAATCGCTGGGATTCAATATAGTTCCGGTAGGAATAAATGAAACCATCATAGCACTGCAGAGCGATCTTGTTGATACTTTTACCGCGCCGCCGATGATGGCTGCAGCCTTTCAGTGGTTTGCGCGCGCGCCCTATATGTCGGATTTGAAGCTGACACCGGTTATCGGCGGATTGGTGCTTAGCCGGCGGATTTGGCTCCGGATACCAGGCGAGTATCATGATGCTCTTAGGACCTCCATGCAAAGGGTTGCCAGGGATTTTAGCTCCGCATCGGCCCGGCTAAATGACAAGGCAATGGCTGTAATGCAGGATAATGGTCTGCAAGTAATTTCCTTGGATGAAACCGCACGGAACGAATGGCGTGATACGATGATTAGCTGGCACAGCTTGTTTCTGGGCGAGGATAAGGACATTTCCCCGGAGATGTACGAGAAATTACTGGATGAGAGGAAGAAATTCAGAAGCAAGTAGGCGAAGATTGGGGTAGATGATGAAAAAGGCTTGGGGCAGCAGAATCGCGTTAATTGAGGACATAATTGCCGGAGTCTTTTTGCTGATGCTGGCAGTTGTTCCGATTCTGGAAATTGTTATCCGGAAAGTGAGCGGCTCCGGATTTATTTGGTCGAATGGATTTCTTACCCATGTGGTGGTTTGGATATCATGGCTTGGTGGAATCGTTGCTTCCCGGGAGGATGTGCACCTTTCTTTGAGTTCGAAGCCTGAGCTTTCAAAATCTTTCTGGAAAGGCATCGAAACTGCCAAGGCGGTAACAATTACCGCTGTAAACATGGCCTTCACCATTGCCTCTGCCGCCTTTCTGGTATGGGGCTTTGCGCCGAGGGAAGCAATTGGCGGCGTGCCAATGCGGCTGATTCTGATTATCCTCCCCATCGGCTTCTTCTCCATGTCACTAAGGGCCCTGTGGCGGCCCCGCGAAAAACCTTCTCCCTTCCTTTGGCTTGGATTCTTGATCGGTGTGATTCTTGCGTGGGCAAGTGCGGTTAGTCTGATAGAGGCGATGGTTTCTGATGTTCCGGAGTTTCTCTACAGAAGTCAGGATTTATACTGGACTCTTTTTCGATGGGCCAGATGGCCGTTGATTATTGCGATTGTCCTTTTGGCCATGCGCGGTCTTCCAATCTATATTTTATTGGGCGGTACGGCTCTGCTTCTGTTCGCGGGGAATTGGGGTCAATTAGCCGTGCTGCCCAACGAGGCATATAATTTGCTCACCGGAAACATAATTCCGGCGATTCCCCTGTTTACCTTCGCTGGATTTTTGCTATCGCAGGGCTCTGCCGGCAAGCGCCTGGTTCGCTTCTTCCAGGCGACTTTGGGCTGGCTTCCCGGCGGGCTAGCGGTTGTAACCGTGGTAGCCTGTGCGTACTTCACCACCTTCACCGGAGCCTCCGGAGTTACAATCCTGGCCCTGGGGGGACTGCTATCCCCGGTGCTGTTGGAAAGCAGGCAGTATGGGAAAGATTTTTCCAGGGGCCTGATTACCTCGTCCGGCAGTGTGGGGCTTCTGTTTCCTCCCGCCCTTCCAATTGTGATGTACGGCGTTGTTGCTCAGGTTAGCATCAGGGATATGTTTCTTGGAGGACTCCTTCCGGGAACCCTCCTGGTGCTGGTTCTTTCCGGAATGGGCATGATTCGAGCCCTTGAGCACAGAAAGGAGCGAGTTCCCTTTGTATTTAGCAACTGCATTTCATCCCTGAAGGCGGCAATTGGCGATCTTCTCCTACCGGCTGTCCTTCTAACCTCATATTTCACCGGTATTACGACGGTGGTGGAAACAGCAGCACTTGCTGTTGTGTACAGCCTCATCCTAACCCTTGTTACCGGAGAGTTAAAACTTGAGTTGATACAGAGGGTTCTGCGGCGGGGCATACCGGTGATAGGCGGAGTGCTGTTGATTCTGGCGATGGCAAAGGGGCTTAGCTATTTCATCATTGATGCCCAGGTGCCCATGATGCTCACCGCATTTTTCCGTGAAAATATTTCATCACGCTTTGTTTTCCTCATCCTGCTGAACCTGGCCCTGCTGCTAACCGGCACGTTGATGGATATCTACTCCGCGATTCTTGTGATGGCACCTCTGATTATACCCCTGGGCACTCTCTACAATGTACATCCGGTGCAGTTGGGGATTATCTTCCTGGCGAATTTACAGCTAGGCTATCTAACGCCTCCAGTGGGAATGAACCTCTTCCTGGCAAGCTATACCTTCGAAGAGCCAATGATACGGATATACCGGCAGGTAGTGCCCTTCCTGGTGGTTCTTATAATAGCGGTGCTGCTTATCACCTATGTGCCCTGGTTCAGTCTGGCGCTCTTGCAGGGCTGACATTCCGGAGTTCTTCCACTAGCCTTTGCGCCGCCTCACGCGGGCGCCTGGCGCGGCCAACTGCCTTAACTATAGCCGATCCTACCACAACGGCCTCTACGAATCCCATCAGATCCGCTACCTGGTAGGCGTGTTGTATGCCAAAGCCGGCCATTATCCTTGGGCGGCGTTGACGCGCTCTGATTTTTGCCAAAAAGTCGCGCTGGGGAGTTTCAATTTCCGTGTAAGCACCGGTGATTCCACTGCGCAGTGCGATGTAAATCCACTCTATCTGCATTGCGAGAATTTCCTCCAATCTCTGATCGCTAACCCATGGCACGAGCACTGGCACTGCCGGGCAGGCAAGTTCGGCGGCGGCGCGAAATAAGCCTTCATCCGCCCCGGGTACGAGGTTAGGAACGATTATGCCGGTTGTGGCAAAATCAACGGCGCGGCGAAGGAAGTTTTCAAGCCCGCGGCTTATCGCGGTACTGGCATAGCTCATGAGGAAGATTGGGATAGAGGATTCAGCCCGGATGGCTTCCAGCAGCTTCCAAGTATCTGCCACTTTGAAGCCCCCCCTTAGGGCCGTCCTACAGGCATTCTCAATCAACGGCCCATCCGCGTTGGGATCGGAGAAGGGGATTTGAATTTCAAGGGCATAGGCGCCGCCAGCTGCCAGGCCCCTGGCCACCTCCAGGGATTCTTCGAAATCCGGATAGCCGGCTACCATATGGGCGATAAGTGAGGCTCTAGGACCGGTGTTCATGCGCCTTCCTTCACCATGCTTTGCTCTCGGAGGAAGGTTCTCCAGGCCGGACCGTCCAAAGCGGCCGCGGAAATGAAGATGTCCTTGTCGCCACGGCCCGACATGTTTACCACCACAGTTTTCCCGGCTCCAAGTTCGCGGGAAAGCGCAATGGCGGCGGCGCCGGCATGCGCGGATTCCATGGCGAAAACCAATCCCTCTTCAGTTGCAAAGAATTTGAGCGCCCTGAGGGCCTCCTCGTCGCTCACACTGACAAAGCGAATTCTGCCCTTCTCGGCCAGATACGTAAG
>Ga0209364_1000253_pt1 | contig 12593 bp, 13 predicted proteins | sample WorMetHERISLAND2_3_FD_187387 | JGI IMG/M metagenome (GOLD analysis project Ga0209364, IMG submission 187387) | Marine gutless worms symbiont microbial communities from Max Planck institute for Marine Microbiology, Germany - Olavius albidus HERON... | ecosystem: Host-associated > Annelida >... | reverse complement strand
CACTATTGTCCGGTGAAATTATCAAATAAATTCCGTTGGTTATGGGTATAGGCAGTCTGGATTCCATTCTAGTAACCAATCGCTTACAGAGCTAGAAGAGTGTTTTTGAGTAAGGTCAGGCTCAGAACCTGTAAAATTGTGTAGAGATCCGAATTGATGTCAAGGCGTTTCTTGATGATAGCGACGAGGATGTAAGCCGAGATAGCGATCCAAATCTGGCTTTTGACCGCGTTCTCGGAGGTCCCGAAGAACGATTTGATACGTAGGCGTTGCTTGATCCACTTGAAGAACAATTCAACTTGCCAGCGGTATCGGTAGAGATCCGCCACCGTCTGCGCTGGAATGGCGAAGTTGTTGGTCAAGAAGTTGAACGTCTTGCTGGTCTGAACATCGTGGTAGCGGATACGGCGTAATGGCTGGGGGGGGTAGTCACGCGCGGACTTGACTCCACTCAGCGCAATGATCCGATCGCATCGAACACCACCGGATTCGTCCCCGGGCTGAGAGTAGCGACGCCTGTATTTGGTATTGGGCTTGGCGCGGATGACGAAGAAACGCCCTGTTCTGTGCAACGTGAACAGGCACTCGAAGTCCACGTAGCCACGATCCATGATGTAGAAGGCGCCGGGATGTAGAAGGCGCCGGGCTCCGGGATCAGCAGATCAAGGATATTGACGTCGTGTGGCTTGCCGTCGGAGATGTGGATACAAGGTTGGGATGTTGCCTTGAAGATCGAGCAGGGCCTGGAGCTTGACAGCAGATTCGGTTGAGCGAAACAGTGCCCACGGAAAGACGGACAGGCGCAGGTCGATGGTAGAGGCATCGAGCGCATAAACCGCGTTGTCAAGATCAAGCACCAAGTCCTCGTCGGCATACAGGGGACGAGTGGGTGCGAATCAATGCTTGCGAGATCTGCATAAATACGCCAATCTCGGCGTTCATTCGCGTCGGCCACGGCGCTTCTGGAAACGTTGCCCCGGATACCCCTGTGGTACAAACTCGTCCTTCTGGGCGCGCAGGCAAACTTCAATATCGCACAGGCTCTCGCGAGGGGTAGGTCATGCGCAGGTATTGGTCGAGACAGGAAAATGTCTTCTTGTAGCGGTTGCCGTCGTACCACGCAACGCCTCGACGAAACGCATGCATCGGTAAAGAGTCAATGACCTGAGGAAAAACGAGCTTGCCGATGGCATAACCGGATCCCCAACATCCCCAGACAAGGGGTATTTGGGAGGTGCGCGAGGCGATTCAAATCGGTGACACTCTTAAAGCGGCTGTTTTCCGTTTCCTTACAAGGAGTTACGCAACAAGAACAAACGTCTTATCGGACAGCAGTGTAACAAATTATTAAAAAATCCTGTTAATCTATAGCTACCTACCACCTCATATAAAGAATGAGATAGACTAAGCAGATGATTGATATTCCGATGTAGAACTCCTCAAGGGACTAGTATAGCAACTTTGGAGAGAAGTTGAGCGACTCAAAGCTGAGAACACCGAACTTACGTCGTCGTTTGGGATTGGACAGTACGAACAGCGATAAACCGCCGAGCAGTGATGGATACAAGAAAAAATCGGTGGTAGTGGTTAATTTTTAAATGCTAGGTAGTGGCTGAATTTTAAGTTGTGAAGTCTGCCGGCCCCTACCGCGTCATTCCGGCAGGGATTGTCAGAATCTGCCGGTGCCGGGGATGGCAAAAACAGTGGGAGTATGAATCATTACCTCAGGTCGCACAACGGTAGTGGTTAAAACTTAAACGGAAACATCGCTGATAGCAGTGTGTTGGGCACGTCACCGGCTGCATCCCCTCTCCTACCGGGAGGGCGTCATAAAAGCCCTTTTTAGGAAAGTTGGCATTAATGATATCAATGGGTTATATGTCATAAAATCTGGGAAATCGGACTTTTGTGAAACCTTCGCCGGGAGGGGGGGATCAAATGCTGAAATCGGGCGTGGTGAATGAGCCCTCTACGCTAACCATTTAAAAATTCGGAATTTCCTAGTTTAAGGTCTTGACATTGATTGACAGGATACGCAATGGGATCACAGGAAAATAAGTTGATCACTCTCTATATTGAACTCAGAGACGGTCTCCGGGAGTTGGAGGAAAGATTCTATACAATAATCCCTATGTATCACAGGGATTACACGGACTCTCCAGAGAATTTCGCCCACGAAATGACCTACAAACGATATTGCAAGACGATGGACGAAAGAGAAAAGGCTGAAGACGCCAGATATACTCTGGAAAATATGGTCTATCCACACTTTGACATTGATGATATTTATGGAGAAGCTGACCAGGAAGGCGGAGAAACTCGAAGCCAAATGGAAGAAAAAGCCAGTTATTGATCGAATATTATACCCCATGCTTTAATCTCCAAAAAAACTAGAAATAGAAATATCAAGACCTTAAACTAGGGAATTCCGTAAAAATTTACCGCTATCCCACTTCAACCGGGTGGCCTCTGAATGCATCGCGCCACAGGTGGCCGCAACGGGGATCGTGCTGGCGTAGCTCAGTTGGTAGAGCAGCTGATTTGTAATCAGCCGGTCGTAGGTTCGAATCCTATCGCCAGCTCCAACATAAACAAGGGGTTGCGAGAAATCGCAGCCCTTCCGGTACAATGCCGCGACAACTCTTTGGCCGGTTTGGTGCGCGAATGTTCTTTCTTGAACGCCCTGTAGTTATCTTCGTCCACTTCACCTTCGAGGTAAGCGATCCAGGTCTCGATGTTTCGACGCGGTACGAAAAAAGCAACTCGTTCCTACGGTTGTCTTATCCCCGCCGCTTCCAAGGACGTGACGCGCTCCTTAAGTGATCCTGTGTCTACATCGACAATCACGATCAACACCACCTGTTCAGCCGCCTTTTCGCGGTACGCCTCCAATTCCCTAGTAGCCCACCCACAAGAAAAATTAGGATGCTAAACTGATTCTGCTGGCGTTGTGGTCAAGCCTTGAGGAATCAGCCCTGAAGAAACGTTATGTGGTGCGATTTGAGCGGGGTAGAGCGTGAGCAACTGGAAGGGCTGGTGAAGCGAGGACGTGAAGCCGCCTATCGTCGCTGTCACGCCCAAGTGTTGTTGCGGGCGGACGAAGGCGAACGCGGAAACGGCCTGATCGACCGAGAAGTGGCGGAGCGGGTGGGTTGTAGCCGTCGCACGGTGGAGCAAATCCGCCAACGGTGTGTGTGCGAGGGCTTCCCGGCGGCACTGGAGCGGCGCCAACGTTCGCGGGTGCTGGATGGTGAAGGCGAAGCGCGCTTGGTGAGTATCACCTGTAGCGAGCTGCCGGCGGGACATGCCCGGTGGACCTTACGGCTGTTGGGGGGTCGCTTGGTGGAATTGAAGGTGGTGGAATCGAGATCCCCCGAGACCGTGCGTCAAGTGTAAAAAAAACGCCATCAAACCCTGGCAGAAGCGGATGTGGTGCATTCCCGCGCCTTGCGAATGTGGCCTTCGTGTGCCAGATGGAAACGGTATTGGCCGTGTACCGGTGCACGTTTGATCCGGCCTATCCGGTGATGCGTATGGACGAGACCAACGTGCAATGCGCGCGCGAAGCGCGTGACCCGATACCGGCCAAACCGGGGCAGAGCGAACGCCACGACGTGGAATACGAACGGAATGGCGTCGCCCACTTGCTGGCGTTTTATGACCCCTTCGAGAACTGGCGTCGCATCGACATAGCGGATAATCATGCCGCTGAGCAATGGGCGCAAGGCGTTCGGTGGTTGGTGCAAGAAGATTATCCGCAGGCAACCCGTATCACCTTAGTCATGGACAATCTGAACACCCATGGCGGCGCCTCCCTGTATAAAGCGTTTCCACCGCACGTGGCCCGCTCGCTGTTGGACAAATTAACATGCGTCTACACTCCCAAGCATGGCGGTTGGCTCAACCTGGCCGAATGTGAGTTCAGCGTGTTAGGACAGCAATGCTTGGACCGGCGACTAGGCGACTACCGGATCTCGCGACGGTCGCTTCCGAAGTCTAGGCATGGACGGAGACCCGGAACCAATCCAATCAACCCGTCGATTGGCGCTTTACCACGGAAGATGCACGGATCAAGCTTAAACGCCTTTATCCTATATTATCAGGTTGATGTGCCACTAGAATGGAATCCATAAGCGATACTGCCTATACCCATAACCAACCGAATCTATTTGATAATTTCCCCGGACAGTAGTGGTACTAGATAACTTTCTGGAAATAACACTGACGACTTCAACATCGTTATGGCAGGACCTGACATCTATTTGATACGCGCGGACGCTAGGGATCGCTGCCGGCCGGTCGGCGGCCGATGGAAAAATAGGTCAGTCCCGCCGCGGTGACGACGTCGGGATCGAATATATTGCGGCCGTCGAAGAGGAGAGGGTGCTTGAGCTTGCGTGCAATCACCGCGAAGTCCGGACTGCGGAACTCGGTCCATTCGGTGACGATGACCAGGGCGTCCGCGCCTTCCACGGCGGACATGGCGTCCGCGGTCAGGATCAGATCGTCTCGATTGCCATAGATCCGCAGGGCCTCCGCCTGCGCAACCGGATCGAAGGCTCGGACGCGGGCGTCGGCATCCCAGAGGGACTCCATTAGCCGGCGGCTGGGAGCCTCCCGCATGTCGTCCGTATTGGGTTTGAAGGCCAGTCCCCAGAGGGCGATCGTGCGGCCCGTTAAGCCGTCGGCGAAGTGATCGGCGAGTTTCTCGAACAGGACATTCTGCTGGCGCCGGTTGATCGACTCCACCGCGTTCAGGAGCCGGGCCTCGTATCCGATGGCACGGGCCGTCCGCTCCAGGGCGCGCACGTCCTTCGGGAAGCAGGAGCCGCCGTAGCCGCAGCCGGGATAGATGAACCGGTAGCCGATGCGGGGGTCGGACCCGATGCCGACGCGGACCTTTTCGATGTCCGCGCCCACCGCTTCGGCGATATTGGACAGCTCGTTCATGAAGCTGATCTTGGTCGCCAGCATGGCATTGGCGGCGTACTTGGTGAGCTCCGCCGAACGCACGTCCATCGACATGACCCGGTCGTGGCTACGGTTGAACGGGGCATAGAGGGCACGCAACAATTCGGCGGTGCGCGGGTTGTCGGTGCCGATGATAATGCGGTTCGGTCGCATGAAGTCCTCGAGCGCCGCCCCCTCCTTGAGGAATTCGGGATTGGAGACCACATCGAACTCGACGTCGGCCCCGCGTGTGGCCAAGGCTTCCTTGACCGTGTCGGCGACTTGGTCCGCAGTACCCACCGGCACTGTGGATTTGTCGACCAGGACGCGGTAGGCATCCATGTGCTCCCCGATGGTCCGAGCGACGGCGAGCACATGCCGCAGATCGGCGAAGCCATCTTCGTCCGGCGGGGTGCCGACGGCGATGAACTGAAAGAGTCCGTGGGCGACACCGGCTGCCGCATCGGTCGAGAACGACAGCCGGCCCGCGTCACGGTTCTTCTTGATCAGCTTCTTGAGGCCCGGCTCATGGAGAGGGACGCCGCCCCCCTCGAGTACGGCGATCTTCGCGGGGTCGATGTCGACACAGAGCACATAGTTACCGACTTCGGCGAGGCAGGCCCCGGTCACCAGACCGACATAGCCGCTGCCGAAAATAGTCACGTCCATTGCAGATTCCGGTGTCGTGGCACGCTAAAGAGCCGGGTCGAAAAACACCGCCGGCACGGGTGAGAGGAGCGCATCGCGGCGGAAGATCCAAGGATGACCTTAGATCCTGTTTACGATCTAAGAGACAAAGAGATTCTGACACGGAGAAAGGGCGATGAGAAACACCTACCCAAGTGATATAAGCCGAGAGCAGTTTGCGTCCATCCGAGCCGTATTAGAGTAAGCCAAGAAGAAAACCAAGCCAAGAGTTGTTGATTTATATGATGTTTTTTGCGCGATTCTGTAGGTATTGAAAAGTGGCTGCCAATGGCGAATGCTCCCCGGTGATTTTCCCAACTGGCCGGTGGTGTATAAATACTTTCGTCAATGGAATCAAAACCCCTCTGAGGAAGCGTTCAGCCTACTTGAGCAGGCGTTAAAAAATGGGGTTGGCGCCGGTCCGTATCAGCCGTGGTCGGAACGAGAAGACCGGCTTCGTGATCGTTGATGCGCAAAGCGTGAAGAATACGGATCTGACCGAGCAGAAAGGGTATGACGCGGGTAAGAAGATATCCGGCATCAGACGTCATCGTGCCGTGGATACGCAAGGGCTCCCCCATGCGATTGCCGTGACCACCGCGGATGTCACCGACCGAGCAGGTGCATTGGTGGCGTTCTGTGAACATCAAGAACGCTTGTCCGCGGTGACGAACCTGCTGGTTGGTGGCGATTATACCGGGCAGCCCTTTGCCGATGCCGTACACAACCTTCTGGGGGCCAAGCGAAACGAACTGCGCACCTTTGCCGTGCTTCCCAAACGTTGGGTTGTCGAGCGCTCGTTTGCTTGGTTTGGAGAAATGTCGAAGGTGGTGGAAAAGCTGCGAGCGAAAGCTCAATACCAGCTTACAATTTGTCACCTTGGTTTTTCTGGCCCTGTTGCTCCAAACATCGTAAACAGGTTCTTATAGTAGCAGGGCGAGAATCTTTGAGACCAGAAGGCTTCTGTAGGAAAAACTACGAATCACGCGAATCAGCGCGTAATGGAATCGAGATTGCCAACATCAGAAAGGCCAAGCCGATCGCGGGCCGGTTTCCCAGATACACGAAGGGCGTCGCCCCCCGGCGCGGCTGCACTTCGGCCGAAAAGGTACCGCGTTCAAAGAGATGTACGCGACCCAGGACCTTGCCTCGGTGGTCGAGGATGGCGGAAATCCCGGTGTTGGTGGAGCGCAGGAGCCAACGCCCGTTCTCTAGGGCCCGCATACGCGCCATCTCCAGGTGCTGATGAGGTGCCGGCGAATCGCCGAACCAGGCATCGTTGCTGACATTGATGAGGTAAGCCGCCTCTGGCAGGGCCTCGACTACTTCGGTAGGAAAGACGTCCTCATAGCAGATGGAGACCCCGACCGGATGCTCGCCGACCTGCAGTAGCGGTCGTAGGGCAGTGCCCGCGCTGAAGTCCGACATGGGGACCTCGAAGGCCCGAGCGAGGGGTCCCAGCCAGTCCCTGAAGGGGATGAACTCACCGAAGGGGACCAGGTGGCGCTTGCGGTAGACATCCTCGCCCGTCCCGACACTGATCAGACCATTAAAGGAAAGGTGTGCCTCGGGATCCATGACCGGAATCCCGATCACCATCTCGGCGCCCTGTTGTCGCGCCTCCTCTGCGAGCGGACGGATGAAGGAATCCCGTACCTGATGGAGATAGTCCGGGATCGCCGTCTCTGGCCACAGGATCAGGTCGCTGTCCCAGCTCTCTCGGGTAAGCTCCAGATAGGCCCGCAGGTTGGAAACGTAGGTGTCCGGGTCCCATTTCAGAGACTGCGGGATATTGGCTTGCACCACGGTTGCACGGAAGCGCTTACCCGTCGGCTCGGTCCACTCGATGCCCCGTAGGGCGACGCCGGTGAGCCAGATCAGGCCAAGCCCGGCGAGCGCGGCGTACCACCTGACCCGCCCCCGCCGACCTACCAGGCACCAGAGCAGCCCGGCGCACAAGGCCAGCACGAGGCTGATTCCGTAGACGCCCGCAATGGGCGCGAAACCCGCCAGCGGGGCCTCGATCTGGGTATAACCGATGGTGAGCCAGGGAAACCCGGTAAAAAACCAGCCCCGCAGCCACTCGGTCAGGGTCCAAACCGCGGGGAACGCCAGCAGGGGACCGCTCAGGCGCGCGCCCTTACCGAGCCTGGCCGTCAGAGCGCCGGCGATCCCGTAGTAGAAGGCCGCCGCGACCATCAGCAGGGCGGTCATCAGGTGGGCCAGCCAGGGGGCCATGTTGCCGTACTCATTCAGGCTGATACGGATCCAGAAGATACCAAAACCCATCAGACCGATTCCGAACCCCCAGCCGATCAGCAAGCCCTCCCGCGGCCGCGACCCGAATACCAGCCCGTAGAAAAGGGCCAGGGCCGGAATAGCGACGAGATGGAAGGAAAAGGGCGCGAAAGCGAGCACCGCCAGCCCCCCTGCGGCCGTCGCGAGCAGGACGCGAACGGCGAGGGGAAGACCGGAGATCATGGACGACACGCTGGAAGTTCCTGAGCAAGGGGATAAGTGCCGTTTCTATCAGTCGCGTCCGATACGGTCAAATCCGCAGCGGCCGCGGCGCTCGAGCTGGCGCACGCCGACTCTAAAAAACTTGTCAATTATGTTGGCGCAATTTGGTATTTTGTTCATCATTACTAATGCATCTCTAACCTGTTAATCAAAACACATAAATAACAATCGAGCATCCTATATTAAAATCCTGTGAATCCTGTCCCATTTGGGAAGATAAGCTTGGAGGTGAGGGCTTATTCCTCATCAAATGTCAACATTACCTAGCTCACTTTATCTTAATTTTCTCCACAGGAAATTCACGATATTACTTAGGTATTAATACTATGTCATTGTTTTCATTGGATTTCGACGGTGTCCTCTGTGACAGCGCCCGGGAAACCGGCATTACCGGCTGGAAGGCGGCGGCGACCTTGTGGTGGGATATAAGGGAAGCATTGCCGCCGCAGCCGCTCCTGGAGCGTTATTGTCGCGCCCGGCCGGTGATCGAGACGGGCTACCAGACCATCCTGATGATGCGTCTGCTCAAGGACGGAGAAGACCCGGAGGCGCTGCTGGAGACCTTTCCGCATCGGCTCCAGGAGGTGGTCGAAAGGTCCGGGACGGATATAGCGGGTCTGAAGCGATTGTACGGGGCGGTCCGCGACCGCTGGCTCCAAGAAGATCCGCAGGGCTGGTTGTCGCTGAGCCCTCTGTATCCGGGGACGAGTCGCGCCTTGAATGCGCTTCTGTCCGGGATCGACTGCTACATCGTTACCACCAAGCAGGAGCGGTTCGTCGCCCGGCTGCTGGAGCACAACGGGGTGCGTTTCGACGCCGGGCATATCTTCGGTCTGGACCGTGGAATGTCGAAGGAGGCGGTAGTATGCCGCCTCATGGCGCACCACCCCGGCCGCCCGATCCACCTGGTAGAAGACCGTCTGGCGACCTTGAAGCGATTTCTCGCCCGACCAGACCTGGCGGTCATCCGCCTGCACATGGCCTGTTGGGGATATAACACAGAGGCCGAGCGACGGGAGGCGATGGGCTTGAAAATCCATCTGCTGACGGCACTTAGTCTCCCAGAGCTCGCAAATACGGAGTATCACAGTGACCGCTGAACGACTTGTTTTGAATGCGCAGCTGGCGCAGATGCTCAAGGGCGGCGTCATTATGGACGTGACCACGCCGGGGCAGGCCGCCGTCGCCGAGGAGACGGGCGCCGTGGCCGTCATGGCCCTGGAGCGCGTGCCGGCGGACATCCGCAGCGAAGGCGGCGTGGCGCGCATGTCCGATCCCGGCCTGATCCGATCGATTCAGGCCGCCGTCTCCATTCCCGTCATGGCCAAGGTGCGCATCGGACACTTCGTCGAGGCCCAGCTGCTGGAGGCGTTGAAGATCGACTATATCGACGAGAGCGAGGTGCTCACTCCGGCCGATGAGGAGAGCCACATCGACAAGACCCGGTTCGCCATCCCCTTCGTCTGTGGCGCCCGCAATCTGGGCGAGGCCTGCCGGCGCATCGCCGAAGGGGCGGTGATGATCCGCACCAAGGGCGAGGCGGGCACCGGCAACGTAGTGGAGGCAGTACGCCACATGCGCACCATGAATCGGGAGATCCGCACCCTTCGGGAGATGCCCCGGGAGGAGCTCACGGGTTTCTGTAGGGACCAGGGACTCCCCTATGAGGTGGCGCTCAAGGTGCGGGAGGCCGGGCGACTGCCGGTCGTGAACTTCGCCGCCGGCGGCATCGCCACACCGGCGGACGCCGCGCTGATGATGCAGCTCGGCTGCGACGGAGTATTCGTCGGTTCGGGCATCTTCAAGTCGGGCGACCCCGCCCGCCGTGCCGCCGCCATCGTCCAGGCTACCACCTATGCCGATGACCCGGAAAAGATCCTGGAGGTATTCGCCGACCTGGGCGAGCCCATGGCCGGCATCGAGATCCCGACTATCCCCAAGGAGGCACGCCTGGCCGAGCGGGGCTGGTAGACTCGGTACGAATGCTCGCAACGACCGATAACGTCAAGCGCCGCAGAACTTTTATAGAAGCGTTGGCCGCAAATCAATGCAAAGGGACGCAAATAAACACAATGCGGTTTCATCGGTAAACTAGAGGTGACGACATGGCGGCAAAGACCATCGATGTGGACACGATGAGCTTCGACCTGGATACCCGCAAGATAGCCCAGCCAGACTGCTCAGCAGCGTTGAAACGGGTGCCCGAGACTGCCGCCTATGATGCGTGTTTCGGGAACAGGAACAGGTCCAAGGCCAGCCTCAATGACACCCCGCCGAGTATCCCACATGCCGAGGTGATGGTTGCTGTACAAACCGTGATCGACGGTGCCAAAAGACCACCGATACCGGACACCGTGACGCTTGAATGGTGACCGCAGGCCCGTGCTGAGACCTCCAGGCAATCGTGACCTACATCGCTCAGGACAACTAACCGCCGCCCAAGCGCTCAAGGACGGGATCGAGGCGAAGGCCGCAGCATTGTCCACCCATCCTAAGCTTTACAAGCCCGGCCGCATCAAGGGCACGCGGGAAATGGTGGTTCGCCCGAACTACGTGGTGGTGTACCGGGAAGACAGCGGGGCCGTTACGGATTCTGCGTGTGCTCCATGCAACTCAGCAATGGCCGAAGTAGAGCACATCATCTCACGGGAGACTACATCCGGAGGTTTCCGTAAGCGATCGAGTAAAATCATCGTGTTATCCCTAATTGAGAACACCCCCTAGAGAATCCGATCCATGTCGGGCATCATCGGTGTCCTTGATCTGCAGGGGGGTGTGGTCGAACACTTGGCACACCTCGCCGCCCTGGGCCTGCCGGCCAGGCGAGTGAGGCGAGAAATGGATTTCGCGGGTCTGACCGGGCTGATCCTTCCCGGTGGCGAGAGCACCTGCCTGAGCCGCCTGCTGCGCCGCTACGGGCTCGACTGCGCGATCAAGGAACGCTTACGAACCGGACTCAAGCTTTGGGGTACCTGCGCCGGGGCCATCCTCCTGGCGCGGGAGGTCGTGGGCGAGGCGGCGAGCCTAGGGCTGATGGACATCTGGGTCCAACGCAATGCCTTCGGCAGCCAGCTCGACAGCTTCAACCTCACCCTGGCGGTCCCGGCGGTCGACCCCGAGCCCATCCCGCTCACCTTCATTCGGGCCCCGAAGATCCTCCGCCTCGGCACGGCCGTGTCACCCCTGCTCGAGATCGACGGCTATTGCGCCGCCGCGGAAGACCACAACAGCATGGTCACCGTCTTCCACCCGGAGCTGACCCCGAGCCTCGCCTTCCACCGCTACTTCGCCGGCAAGTGCGGCATCCCGGTCCCGCTCCGCGTAGAGGCATCGGCGGATTGGCGGGCGGACTCCTGGGTCGGCTACGCGCCTATCCCCTCCCGCCCCAGGCGCACCGCAGGCAGTGCGGAACCCGGCTGATCCGCCGGATGGCAGGGATCGAACGCAATCTTGACGCCGCTCATGACGGTCTTCTATTAGGAAACTAGTAGTCCACCCACAAGAAAAATTAGGATGCTAAACTGATTCTGCTGGCGTTGTGGTCAAGCCTTGAGGAATCAGCCCTGAAGAAACGTTATGTGGTGCGATTGAGCGGCGTAGAACGTGAGCAACTGGAAGGGCTGGTGAAGCGAGGACGGGAGGCCGCCTATCGTCGCCGTCACGCCCAAGTGTTGTTGCGGGCGGACAAAGGCGAACGCAGAAGTGGAGCAAATTCGCCAACGGTGTGTGTGCGGGGGCTTCCCGGTGGCGCTGGAACGGCACCAACGTTCGCGGGTGCTGGAGGATGGTGAAGGCGAAGCGCGCTTGGTGAGTATCGCCTGTAGCGAGCCCGAGCCGCCGGCGGGACATGCCCGGTGGACCTTACGGTTGTTGGGGGATCGCTTGGTGGAATTGAAGGTGGTGGATCGATGATTGATGGTCCGATTGAACGGCCGCAAAGGGATTTGCGTTCCGCTATATTCGTCTGTGATTAGTCCGGCCTTAGACGTGTCAGCGCGCTCCCGAACGAGAGACCGCATATGACGCTCCTTCATCCTCTCCTTGGTTGTCACTTTGGCCGTCACCCTGCCATCGCGTTCGACCGCGCCGACTATGGGAGCCTTGTTGGTTCCTCTGCCGCGCTTGCCGGGCTTGTCATCTTCGTGCCAGATGCCCTTGCGTGGCTTTCCGCCGGTATAGGCCTCGTCGATCTCTACGATGCCAGTCAGAAGGCTACGTTGCTCGGCCTGCGTCATTGCTTTGCGAATCTGCATGGTGATCCGCCAAGCGGTGTTCTTCTTCACGTCCAAATCGCGAGAAAGCTGTAGTGCGGGTAGCGTTCAACATGAGCATGATCGCTAAGAACCACTTCTGAAGTGGTAGGTGCGTATGGTGGAAGATGGGGCCTACGGTGACGCTGAACGAAGTCTTACAGTCGTAGCAGCGGTGGCGGTGCT
>Ga0209364_1000249_pt1 | contig 12664 bp, 12 predicted proteins | sample WorMetHERISLAND2_3_FD_187387 | JGI IMG/M metagenome (GOLD analysis project Ga0209364, IMG submission 187387) | Marine gutless worms symbiont microbial communities from Max Planck institute for Marine Microbiology, Germany - Olavius albidus HERON... | ecosystem: Host-associated > Annelida >... | reverse complement strand
CCAGAACACCTATAGACGGAAAATGAGCCGTTCCCGGGCCAAGGGCACGAAATCAACGTCGAAAGCCGTGGCTGCCAATCCATCCGACATCAGACCGCCCCAGCCAGAACGTTTTTACACGGCCAACGCCGTTCGCGGAAACTGGCCAGTCCCTCCGCCGCTTCTCGCGTCTGGCGCTTGGCCGCATGAGCCCGGGCCAGGGTTTCCGCGAGCCCGTCGTCGACGGCCTCGCCGGCGGTATCGGCGATGGTCTTCTTGGTTTGTTCGATCGCTCGCGGCCCGTTCCGCAGCAGGGACTCGATGATCGGCGCGGCGGTTTCGTCCAGAGCACCTGTAGCGCAGGTCTCGCTGACCAGTCCGATGCGTTTTGCTTCCTCCGCACCGAACCGTTCGCCCGTCAACGCATAGCGCCTGAGCTGCCCGACGCCGATCTTGGCGGCGAGCTGGGGGATAATGGGTCCAGGGATCAGGCCCCAACGCACTTCCGAAATGGAAAACAGCGCCTCTTCGGAGGCAACGACCAAGTCGCATGCGGCGAGAACGCCGATGCCGCCGCCAAAACACCCGCCGTGGACGAGCGCGAGCGCCGGTTTGGGGCAGGTGTCGAGGAAGCGCACCGCGTTGGTGGTCTTGCGGGAGATTTCCAGGTTCTCCTGCTCGCCGGCTTCGGAAACCTGGGCCAGCCAATTGAGGTCGGCCCCGGCCTGGAACAGACGGCCGTTGCCGCGAATGACGATGACCCGTACCGCCGGGTCCGCGCCGAGCCGGCCGATCGCGTCGAGCAGCCCCTCGATCATGTCGCCGTCGTAGGCGTTGTTGACTCGGGGCCGGTTGAGGGTGACGGTGGCGACACCGCGAGCGTCGATTTCAGAAGGAACCGGCAGGTCCTGAGTTTCGGGTTCCGGATTCTCGCTCATCATGGCCTCTCCTCGGCGCGGTCAGGCGTCGTCCATGCTCGCCAGGTACTTCGGATTGCTTTCGCGGACTTTCTGCTCGGTCGCCTGCCACAGAATATCATAGACGCGTCCGCGGTCCGGCGTGCCGGGACCGAAGTCGCCGGCACGGAGGCGCCGGGCCAGTTCCCGGTTGAGTTCCGTGAGATCGCCTTCCGAGCCGAGGATTTCATGCAGTCCGGCAGCTTCGCCGGAAAGGGGAGCGTCGCCGGCGGCCATTTGACGGATCGCGATGGCCATGGCATTGGCGATCATCAAGGCTTCGTAGCGTTTGTCGGCGGGCAGCGCATCAATGAGATCGCCGCGCAGGGCTTCGCGGGCGATTTCCAGCAAGGCGGCGGCGTCCGGTTGGTTGCGCATGTCAGCCTTCCCTCGTCATCGACAGGATTTCCAATTCCAATTCCGGCACCACATGGGCGGTCAGGGCCAGTTCCAGGGACGGTTCCTCGCCCGAAACATGACGCTCGGCCTGTTGGCAGGCGACGACCGCCCAGTGAACATGCGCCATCACCTCCCAATAGGGGATGGCATCGCGATCGACCTGTCGGCCCGACTCCGCTTCGTAGGCCGAAAGGAAATCCTCCCGCCCGGCAATGCCGCCGGCGTCGCGGTCCCAGGCGCCGAAACGCCAGCACTTGGCAAAAAACCAGCCGATATCTTCCAGCGGATCGCTCCAGCCGGCGAACTCCCAATCGAGCACGCCGGTGAGACGGCCGTCCGCGGCCATGTAGTTGCCGGTCCGGTAATCGCGGTGGCAAAGCACCACCTCTTCGGCGTCGGGCGCATTGCGTTTGAGCCAATCCAGTCCCCACTCGAGGACCGGATGGGGTGCCGACAGCCCATCGAGATAATGGCGGAAACGCGCGACGGTCTCCCGGGCCGGATGGTCGGGTGCGGGCCCGAGGAAAGCGAGGTCGTCGCGCGGTGGGCGGATCGAGTGGATCCGTGCCAGGTCGCGGCCGAGCTGGTTCGCCAGGTCCGGGTCGGGTCCGGCCTTGACGAGGCGGAACCCGGCGGCGACGCCCTCGACCCGGTGCATGATGAAGAAGGGCCCGCCGATGACCTCTGGGTCGTCGCAGCAGAAACAGGGCTGCGGGACGGTGACGCCGGCCTCATGGGCCACCTTCAGCAGATCGAACTCGTCGCGGCGTCCGTGACTGGCGGCGACCGTCGATTGGGAATCCCGGCGCAGGACCAATTCGTGACGTCCGGCCCATTCGCCGGCCGATACGGTCAGGTCGAGGGCCCAGTTCTCCTGGATGGCGCCGCCCGTGAGACGCTCGAAGCGCTCGATCTCAACCGGGCAGCCGGCGTATTCGGTGATGAAGGTGCCAACCTTGGCTCTCAGGTCTTCCGTCGTCAGTCCCATGACCAGAAGTCAATCCCTTGATCTTGGAAGTTGCGGGCCAGGACCATCTTGTGGACCTCGGAGGCGCCGTCGACCAGCCGCGCCTGGCGGGCGTAGCGGTACATCCATTCGAGCTTGGTGTCCTTGGAATATCCCTTGGCGCCGCAGAGCTGGATCGCCGTGTCGACGGCCTTGTGGAGCGTGTCAGCAACATGAACCTTGGCCGCCGAGATCTCCTTCTTGGCAAACTCGCCGCGGTCGAGGCGGAAGGCGGCGTTCATGACGAGAAGCCGCCCAATTTGGATCTGCAGGGCCGCTTCGCCCTGCAACAACTGCACGCTTTCCCGGTCGCGGAGCTTGCTGCCGAAAGCTTCGCGTTCGGCGACGTATTCATCGGCGATTTCGAGCGCCCTTTTGGCGAGCCCCAACCAGCGCATGCAGTGGGTGAGGCGCGCCGTACCGAGGCGGGTCTGGATGACTTTCATGCCGCGTCCGGGCTCCAGGAGGAGGTTTTCGTCGGGGATCTCAAGTCCGTCGAAAACCAGTTCGCAATGGCCGCCGTGCTCCTCCGGGCCCATGATCGGAATGCGCCGCTCGACCCGCCAGCCGGGCTGGTCCTTGTGGAACATGAAGGCGGTCATCTCGCGCCGAGGCTCGTGGGACGTACGCGCCGCCAAAAGGAAGTGACTGGCCCCGTCGGCACCAGTGATGAACCACTTGCGGCCATGAACGATCCACTTATCGCCTTTTTTCTCGGCCGTCGTTTTCATCATTCCGGCCGGATCGGATCCGGCGCCGGGGTGCGGTTCGGTGATGACGATGGCCGAGCGCAGCTCGCCGTCGATGATCGGCTGCAGCCATTTGTCCTTCTGCTCCTCGCTACCGATTCGGTTGAGGACGAACATGTTGCCGTCATCGGGAGCGGCGGCGTTAAAGACCACCGGACCGAAGATTGAGCGGTTCATCTCCTCGTAGCAGGCGGCCATGCCGACCGTATTGAACCCGCGGCCGCCGCGCTCGACCGGCATGGACAGCGCCCACAGGCCTTGCGACCGGGCTTCGGCGCGGAGCGTCTGCAACAGCATCTCGTCGATATTCTCGTGGTCGTCGTAGGAGGCCGGGTCGTCCTCCAGCGGCAGGATCCGATCGGCAACGAAGGCGCGGATTTTCTTTCGTGTCTCGTCGACCTCGGGTGTCAGCGTGAAATCCATTCCTTGTTCTCCCGTCATTCGGCGGCGTCGTCGGCCGCTTCCAATCCGATGCCGCCGAACGGTTGGTCGGCCGTTTCGCGGAGTGGCCAAGCGCCGTTATCGACCGCCTGCAGGAAGGCGGCGATGCGCGCATTGAACAGCGCCGGTTCCTCCAGGTTCAACAAATGTCCGCAGCGTTCAAACATGGCCAACCCGGCGCTCGGCATGGCGCGCTTGAGGAACAGGTTGACGTCGAGACAGGGCTCGTCCTCGTCGCCGACCATCAGCAGAACGGGTGTGGTTGAGGACCGCAATTCCGCCTCGAAGTCGTAGAGTGACGGCCGTGCCGCCTGGACCCGACGGAGTGTGTAGGCCGATCCGACGACCGAGTGTTCGGAAAGGTGCTGGCGGAACTCGGACCAGCCTCTCGGGTCCTTGCGCTTCAACTGGGTCCTTGTCGGTCCCAGGGCGATGCCGTCGACCGGAAACTCGCCGGTTTTCAACATCCGGGCTGTGGTCGCCTGGGCGTCTTCGACGAAAGCCGCATGGGTATCCTTGGGCGAGCCGGCGCCACCGCTGGCCGAGATGCAGGCGATGACCCGGTCCGGGTGGTGAAGGGCGATGCGAAGCGCCGTATAGGCTCCCATGCTGAGACCGATGACGACGGCACTGTCGATATTGAGATGATCGAGTAAGCTCAGCGCGTCAGCGATGGCCAGGTCCTGGCCGTAGGCGCTTTCATCGTCAGGCACGTCGGACGGCGGATAACCCCTGGCGGCGGCGGCGATGCAGCGATGCGTCCGCGAGAAAAACCGCACCTGTGCCTCCCAACTGCGCTGATCGCCGGCGAATTCATGGAGGAACAGGATCGGCGTCCCGGAGCCGCTTTCCTCGTAGTAGAGCTTGATGCCGTCAGCGTCGGCGAAAGGCATGGCTGTACCTCCTACAACCCGCTGACCATATGGCCGCCGTCGACGGGGATGACCGTTCCGGTCATGAAGGCGCCAGCCTCGGAGGCAAGCAACAACAAGGGCCCGTCGAGGTCCTTCATGTCACCGGTGCGGCGCATTGGGATACGTTTGATGATCGCCTGGCCGGCTTCCGTCTTCAGGAATTCGCGGTTGATGTCCGTCTCGAAATATCCCGGCGCCAGGGCATTGACTCGGATGCCGTAACGGACCCATTCGTGGGCCAGGTTCTGGGTCATCTGAACAACGGCAGCCTTGGAAATGGCATAAGGCGACAAGCCGCCGATAACACGGAGCCCGGCGATGGAGGCGATGTTGACAATGCTGCCGGCATGACCGGCTGCGATCATGCGCCGGGCCGCCTCCGTGGCGACCAGCCAGACGCCTTTCAGATTGGTGTCCATGGCCTGGTCCCAATCGCCCTCTTCGATTTCCTGAGGCGCGCCGCGGGAGGCGATGCCGGCGTTGTTGACGACGACGGAGACGGTGGCGAGATTCGCTTCGACGCGATCGAAGGCTTGAGCGACGCTGCCGGAGTCCGTTACGTCCATATCGACGGCGAACGCCTTGCCGCCGTCGGCCTCGATGGCGGCGACCGTTTCCTCGACCTTGTCTCGCCGCCGGGCGGCGACGGCCACGGATGCCCCGGCACGGGCGAGCGTGCCCGCAAAATGCCGCCCGAGACCGCCGGATGCACCGGTGACCAAGGCGGTTTTTCCGGCAAGTGAGAACGTCGTTCCAGATGTCATTCAAATGGTCTCGGCTTTTTCACGGAGAACGTATTTTTGGATCTTGCCGGTCGAGGTCTTGGGCAGGGGCCCGAAGACCACGTGTTTCGGAGCCTTGAATGAGGCCATGTTCTCGCGGCAATAACCGATGACCGCCTCGGCACTGACCTCTTCGGCGTCCGGTTTCAGAGTGACGAAGGCGCAGGGCACTTCGCCCCACTTTTCGTCGGTCTTGGCGACGACGGCGGCTTCCATGACCTCTGGGTGTTTGTAGAGGGTTTCTTCGATCTCAAGGCTGGAGATGTTCTCGCCGCCGGAAATGATGATGTCCTTGGCCCGGTCCTTGATCTCGGCGTAGCCGTCCGGATGCAGGACGGCGAGGTCGCCGGTGTGGAGCCATCCGCCGGCGAAGGCCTTTTCCGTCGCTTCCGTATTCTTCAGGTACCCCTTCATGACCGTATGGCCCTTGAGCATCAGTTCGCCCATGGTCTCGCCGTCGGCCGGCACCGGCTCCATGGTCTCCGGATCGATCACGGCCTGACCCGACAAGGTCGGGTATCGAACCCCCTGGCGGCCCATGCGCGATGCCTTGCTGGCACGGTCGAGGTCATCCCACTCCTCCTGCCAGGCGCAGAAGGTGGAAGGACCATAGGTCTCGGTCAGCCCATAGAGGTGGGTCACGCGGAAGCCCATGCGGGCCATACCTGAGATCACTGCGCTTGGCGGTGCGGCGCCGCCGGTCGCCACCTCGACCGTCTGGCGGAAGGTGACGATCGACTCGTCGGGAGCGTGCAGCAGCATGTTCAAGACGATCGGCGCACCGCACATGTGGGTGACGTGGTGATCGCGGATCAACGGGAAGATGAGTGCCGGGTCGACGGAGCGCAGGCAGACGTGCGTACCGCCGACGGCGATGACGCCCCAGGTATAGGTCCAGCCGTTGCAGTGGAACATGGGTAGCGTCCACAGGTAGACGGAGCGGTGGTTGAGCCCGAAGACCAGGGCATTGCCGAGCGCGTTGAGGAAAGCGCCGCGGTGGTGGTAGACGACGCCCTTGGGGTTGCCCGTGGTGCCCGACGTGTAGTTTAGGCAGATCGCCTGCCATTCGTCCTCGGGCATGGCCCAGGCGGATTCGGGATCACCCTCGGCCAGGAATGCCTCGTAGCCGATCTCGCCGATCAAATCGCCGCCCTCGGCCAGAGCATCGTCGACGTCGATGACCAGGATGTCGCGATCGAGCTTTTCCAGCGCTTCCGATATGACGCCGGAAAACTCGCGATCCGTGATCAACGCCTTGGCCTCGCCGTGATCCAGGATGAAGGCGATGGTCGCCGCGTCGAGCCGGAAGTTCAGCGCATTGAGAACGGCGCCGGCCATGGGGATACCGTAGTGGGCTTCCAACATGGCTGGTGCGTTGGGCGACATGACGGCGACCGTATCGCCGGTGCCAATACCGCGCCCGCGCAGGGCCGAGGCGAGGCGCCGGCATCGTGCGTATAGCTCGGTATAGGAATAGGTCGCCTCGCCATGGATGACGGCGGTTATACTGATGCGGCCCATTCCAGAAACGTCAGCGGCGTCTGCGGCTGGTAGTTGGCGGCGTGGCGCCCGAGTCCACGCTCGAAAATATGCTCTTCGGTCAACGGCTATCCTCCCCGCCGAATGCGATGGTGTTTTGCTACCTACCTATCACGATTGCGGTAAGGGAAAAAGCAAAGCGCGTTGCGATTTACCGCCGCCCACGCGCGATCTTTGCCAGCATCATTCCTCGATTTCTGTCAGCTGGAAGACGCCTTCCAAGATAGCGTCCACGATCGCCTCGATATCCGGCGCGAAAGGGCGGTCCTTGTCATAGAAGGGGACACGCGTGCGGATGGCGTCGTGGTGGACCTGGAGCTTGGGCGAGGTCTTCATGGGCGCGTGCAGGTCGAGGCCCTGGGTGGCGGCGAGGAGCTCGATGGCGACGATGCCGGCCAGGTTGTCGGCCATGAGGAGCAGCCGCCTGGACGCGTGGGTGGCCATGGAGACATGGTCCTCCTGGTCGGCCGACGTGGGGACGTTGTCGACGCTGGCCGGATGGGCGAGGCCGCGGTTCTCGCTGGTCAGGGCGGCCGCGGTTACCTGGGCCAGCATGAAGCCGGAATTGAGGCCGGCTTCCTCGATGAGGAAGGGCGGCAGGCCGCTCAAAGCCGGGTTGACCAGAAGCGCCGTGCGCTGGCCCGACAGGTTGCCGATCTCGGCGGCGACGACGGCCATGATGTCGGCGGCCATGGCCACCGGCTCGGCGTGGAAGTTGCCGCCCGAGAGCACTTCGCCGGTGTCGGCGAAGACCAGGGGATTGTCGGTCACCGCGTTGGCCTCGCGTTCGATGATCGCGGCGACATGGTCCAGTTGTTCCAGGCAAGCCCCCATGACCTGCGGCTGACAGCGGATCGAGTAGGGATCCTGGACGCGGTCGCAATGGACGTGGCTTTCGCGAATCTCGCTGCCTTCCAGCAGGTCCAGCAGGCGGGCGGCCACCGCCGCCTGGGCGCCGTGGCGCCGGAGCCCCTGGATGCGCGGATCGAAGGGAGCGGTGGAACCCTTGGCGGCGTCGACGGACAAGGCGCCGGCGACCAGGGCGGCATGGAAACAGGCGTTGATGCGGAGATAGCCGGAAATGGCGAGCGCCGTCGAGACCTGGGTGCCGTTGAGAAGGGCCAAGCCTTCCTTCGGATGCAGGTCGAGGGGCGCGATGCCGAGATTCGCTAATACATCGGTCGATGGCCGAACCGTTCCGCCCATGCGAATTTCCCCCTCGCCGATGAGGGCCAGCGACAGGTGGGCCAGCGGTGCCAGGTCGCCCGAGGCACCGACCGATCCCTGAGCCGGGATCACCGGATAGGCGCCCGCTTCCAACAGCGCGAGCAGGGTCTCGACGACGACGGGGCGGACCCCGGAATAGCCCTGGGCGAGGGCATTGGCCTTGAGGGCCAGGATCAGATGCACGCAGCCGTCGTCCAAGGCCGGACCGACGCCGGCGGCGTGCGAGCGCACCAGGCGGCGCTGCAAGTTGCGGAGCTTGCCCTGGGGGATGCGCTCTCCCGGGCCAATAGGCCGAAGCCTGTGTTGACGCCATAGACCGGCTCGTCGCCGGCGGCGATGGCGGCGACCACATCGGCGCCGGCCTGGACGACGGTCCGCCAGTCGCCGGTAAGGGCCAGCGACGGCCGCTCACTCAGCAATCGGCTCAGGTCCGGCAGGGTCAGGCCACCCGGCGCCCTCTCGATGGCATCGACCACGTTCAGTCCCCGATCATCGGCAGGTTGAGGCCGTTGTCCCGGGCGCATTCAACGGCGTCCTCGTAGCCGGCGTCGGCGTGGCGCATGACGCCTGTTGCCGGATCATTGGTGGGGACCCGTTTCAGACGCCGGTCCGCTTCCTCCGTCCCGTCGCAGACGATGACCATGCCGGCATGCTGCGAGAAGCCCATGCCGACGCCGCCGCCGTGATGCAGGCTGACCCAGGTGGCCCCCGATGCGGTGTTGAGAAGGGCGTTGAGGAGCGGCCAGTCGGAAACGGCGTCGGAGCCATCCTTCATACCCTCCGTCTCCCGGTTTGGGCTGGCGACGGACCCGGAGTCGAGGTGATCGCGGCCGATGACCACGGGCGCCGAGAGCTCGCCGCTGTGCACCATCTCATTGAAAGCGAGGCCGGCCCTGGCCCGTTCGCCGAGGCCGATCCAGCAGATGCGGGACGGCAGCCCCTGGAAGTGAATGCGCTCGCGGGCCATGTCGAGCCAGTTGAGCAAGTGCGCGTCGTCGGGGAACAGCTCCTTCATCCGCGCATCCGTCTTGTAGATGTCCTCCGGGTCGCCGGAAAGGGCGGCCCAGCGGAACGGCCCCTTGCCGCGGCAGAACAGCGGGCGGATGTAGGCCGGCACGAAACCCGGGAAGGCGAAGGCATTGGTCAGGCCCTCGTCGGCCGCTTCCTGGCGGATGTTGTTGCCGTAATCGAAGGTCGGGATGCCGAGATCATGGAAGGCGAGCATGGCCTGGACGTGGACCTTCATGGAAGCCCGGGCTTCGCGGACGACCCGGTCTGGATCCGTTTGACGCTGCCGCTCCGCCTCGTCCCAGGTCCAGCCGATGGGCAGGTAGCCGTTCAGGGGATCGTGGGCGCTGGTCTGATCGGTGACGGCATCCGGCTTGACGCCGCGTCGCACCAGTTCCGGCAGCACTTCGGCGGCGTTGCCGAGAAGCCCGACGGACAGTGCCTCGCCTTGGGAACATACCTCCTCGATGACGGCCAAGGCCTCGTCGAGATCGTCGGCGCGGCGACCGAGATAACCGGTCTCCAGGCGCCGTTCGATGCGGCTCGCCTGGCATTCGACGGCCAGCATGGAGGCGCCGGCCATGGTCGCCGCCAGCGGTTGAGCGCCGCCCATGCCGCCCAGTCCGGCGGTCAGGATCCACTTGCCGGCGAGGTCGCCGCCGTAATGGCGCCGCCCCATCTCGGCGAAAGTCTCGTAAGTGCCCTGGATGATGCCCTGGCTGCCGATGTAGATCCACGAGCCGGCCGTCATCTGGCCGTACATCATCAGACCCTTCTGGTCGAGCTCGCGGAAATGTTCCCAGGTCGCCCAGTGGGGCACCAGGTTGGAGTTGGCGATCGGCACGCGGGGCGCTTCCGGGTGAGTCTTGAAGACACCAACGGGTTTTCCCGACTGCACGCACAGCGTCTCGTCCTCTTCCAGGCTCTTGAGGGTCTCGACGATGCGGTCGTAACAGTCCCAGTCGCGCGCCGCCCGACCGATGCCGCCGTATACGACCAACTCGTGCGGGTTCTCGGCGACCTCGGCATCCAGGTTGTTCATGAGCATGCGCAGCGGCGCTTCGGTGAGCCAGCTTTTGGTTGTGAGTTCAGTGCCGCGCGGACTCCTGACGTCGCGCGCATTAGCAAATCGAACGTCGGTCATGGCCAATCCTCCCGCGGTCACGGTAAACCGAAAGTGAGTAGCTGTCATCGGAGACCTTCCCGTGAGGCAACGGCCCGGTCCAGCACATTTGAATTCGAATTGGCAGCCGATTCTTGTCATATCTGGACACAGCCGAGGCGGGAATATAGCCGGGCGACGCCCTTAATGAATGCCGGCTTCCCGATCGTCGCTCGTCGACGATAAGTCAAACGCGGATGAGGTACGGAACGGTGATGTCGAGAAACGGATTGCTTCTGGCGGCGGCGCTGGTCTTCAGCAGTGCCTCTGACGCCTGGGCCGAGGTGCGGGTCCGCACGTCGCTTCAAAGGGTCGACTATGAGCTTGGATTGGGAGAACCGATGAGTTCCGCAGTTCGGCCTTTGTTAAGGAGCGGAACTTTCTTCACGCGTTTCGGGAAGCGCCCGGGGATCTCTCCGGTGTCGCCGCCGTACTTGACCCACAGTTCCTTGAAGTTCTTTTCCTCGATCTCCGGTGGATCGACGCCGTAGACGACCGCGACCAGCCCGCCATCGAACGCCAGAACGCCCGTACCGACACCTTTCCCCTTGAAGCGGCCCCTTTTCTGCCGGCCGGCGTTGCGGATCTTGCCGGTGACCAGCGCACTATCCTCGAAACAGCGGAGCCTGACTTCGCTTGTGCGGCCGAAACCGGACCAGCTGTAGTATCCCTGGCAGACGAGATTTCCCCGGGGATCCCTGTAGGCGAGATACTTGGGGCCGAGCGGCTTGATGCGGCCGTCGTAGGTGGTCATCCCCGCGAAGGTGAACCCCTTGAGACTTGAGCCCTCAGAAAAGGACGCAGCACGGACCTTTTCCGTCGGCGCATCGCGGCCGATGACCAGCATGAGCACCGGGCTGGCGCTGCATCGGATTTTTCGGCAACGCTCGGTCGATTCGTCGAGTTGAATCTCGGCGACGGAGCGTGAAGCCGCCCCTGTCTTGCGCAAGAGACCGGTGACGTCATCAATCTCGACATGAGCCGAAGAGCAGGCGCTCAACGCGAGGATAACGATGGAAAGGGTCAAATAGCGCATGACGGTGACCTTTGGTTTGTATCCGAATCCTTGACGAACCGGTATAAGAACCGTTTTTCAGCCTGTCTAGTAGAGCGGGTTCATCGGCCATTGTCACCCGTAGACCGTCAATCCGTCCTTGATGACGGACGTGCAGGGGTTGGCACCGATGGCGTAGGCGAGGTCTGGCGGATTTTCGATATCGTAGATCGCAAGGTCTGCCACCTTTCCGAATTCGAGCGTACCGATTTCGCTGTCGAGACCGAGCGCTTTGGCAGCGTTGCGGATGACGCCAGCGAGCGCTTCTTCCGGTGTCAGCTTGAACAACGTGCAGGCCATGTTGAGCATCAGCAGGAGCGAACCGACGGGGGACGAACCCGGGTTGGTGTCGGAGGCCACGGCCATGGGAATACCGAGACGCCGAAACGTTTCGACAGGCGGCAATTTCGTCTCGCCGAGGAAGTAGTAGGCGCCGGGCAGCAGGACGGAGACGGTGCCGGCTTCGGCCATGGCCCGGGCGTCCGTTTCGTTCAGGTGCTCCAGGTGATCGGCGGAAAGGGCGCCGTGGCGGGCCGCCAGGGCCGCGCCGCCGAGGTCGCTCAGTTGTTCGGCGTGCAATTTGACTGGCAGGTCGAACGATCGAGCCTTTTCGAACAGGCGTTCGACTTCGTCCGGAGAAAACGCGATGCCCTCACAAAATGCATCGACGGCGTCGGCCAGGCCTTCGTTCGCGGCCGCCGGAAGCATTTCATGACAAACCAGATCCAGGTATCCGCCTCGGTTGTCGCTGAACTCGGGCGGTAAGGCATGGGCGCCGAGAAAGGTGGTGCGGACCCGCACCGGAAGGTCTTCGCCCAAACGCCGGGCGGCGCGCAGCATGGTGAGTTCGGTTTGCGTATCGAGCCCGTAGCCCGATTTGATCTCGACCGTGGTCACGCCTTCCGCGAGAAACGGCAAAAAGCGTTTTCGGGCCTGATCGAGGAGGCTGTTCTCGCCGGCCGCGCGGGTCGCCCGGACGGTGGCCAGGATGCCGCCGCCGGATCGCGCGATATCGGCGTAGCTCTCGCCGGCGAGACGGCGGTCGAACTCGTCGGACCGGTTGCCGGCATAAACCAGATGTGTATGGCAATCGATCAGGCCCGGAAGCAGCCAATGGCCGTTAAGCGCAATGATCTCCTCGGCCAAGTCCTCGGGATTGGCGGGCAGGTCCGTCGCCGCGCCGACAAAGGCGATGCGACCGCTCCTGGTGGCCAACGCGCCGTCGCGGATGGTGCCGAACGGCGTGTCGGCGCCTGCGGCCATCGTCGCCAGATGGCCGCCGATCCAAAGCTGGTCCCAGCGCTGCTCGACCACCGGGACCCTAGGTCCTGTTGACAGTTAACGCAACCATATCATGGTGCCAACGAGGTGTAGCATGGCCAAGTAGGCTGTGGCGGTCTTTTCGTAGCGCGTCGCAATACGTCGGAAGTGTTTGATTTTGTTGATGA
>Ga0209364_1000248_pt1 | contig 12686 bp, 11 predicted proteins | sample WorMetHERISLAND2_3_FD_187387 | JGI IMG/M metagenome (GOLD analysis project Ga0209364, IMG submission 187387) | Marine gutless worms symbiont microbial communities from Max Planck institute for Marine Microbiology, Germany - Olavius albidus HERON... | ecosystem: Host-associated > Annelida >... | reverse complement strand
GATGATCCAGTTCGAATCGAACGCCTTGTCGGCAATCAGGCCGCCGAATTCGATATCCTCGATGAGTGGGGCCACGCCGACGGTATCCGCTGCCCGGGGAGCAGGACGAAGCGGGCCAGGTTGCCCAAGGCGTCCGTCAGGGCCAGGATTTTGGTTGTCAACCCGCCCTTCGACTTGCCGATGGCTTGGCTTTGAGTCCTCCTTGCGCCCTGGCCGTGCCGGTGGACCTTGACGATGGATCGCGAACTCCATGTCCGGTTCATCCGACACGGCGTCGAATAGGCGTTGGAATACATCGGCCTTCACCCAACCGAGAAACCGTTTGAACACCGAATTCCATTTGCCGAAGTGCGCCGGAAGGTCACGCCATGGACTGCCGGTCCGCGCAATCCAGAGCACCGCCTCCAAAAACAACCGTCGCCACCCGTCCGGACAGGGTCCGTCTCCTTGCCCAGACAATGCGGCTCCATCAAAGCACATTGACGATCCGTAATTACAAAACGCTCCGTTGTCATCCAAAACTTGTTGTCTCGGTCTCTCCCAGAGAACAACTGCAGCGAGCTTCCATCCGGTTCTTGATTCCTATTAAAGATTTTCCATTACCAGAAAATTTACTACTTACCCCAACTCGCTGCCGGGTTACGTTTCCCAACCTGGCCTACTGTTGGGCTATCATGGACGCTGATCCGTGTGATACGCCGTTTTTCCGAGCTTAGGAGCCCAGCATGCCCAACCCTACGCAACTGGATGGGGAGATGATGGAGGAGACAACGCATACCGGGCGCTCATGGCTGGAAGCGCTGGAGGTGTATCGCAACCCCCGCGTGATTGCGATGTTGCTGCTGGGCTTCTCGGCCGGTCTGCCGCTGCTACTGGTGTTCGGAACTCTCTCTGCCTGGCTGCGCGAGGAGGGTGTAGACCGCGGCACCATCGGTCACATCTCCTGGGTCGCGACCCTGTATGCCCTGAAATTCGTCTGGGCGCCACTCGTGGACCGAGTTCCGGTACCCTTGCTCAACCGTTTTCTGGGGCAGCGCCGGAGCTGGATGCTGCTGGCGCAGGGGGGGGTAATTGCCGGCTTGCTGCTGATGGCGACCAACGACCCCACCCAGGCGTTGGGCATGCTGGTGGTGGCGGCCCTGCTGGTGGCCTTTGCATCGGCCACCCAGGATATCGCCATCGATGCCTGGCGCATCGAATCGGTGGCGACGGACCTCCAGGGTGCGATGGCCGCCACCTATCAGATGGGTTACCGGATCGGCATGATCATGGCCGGGGCGGGGGCCCTCTATTTCGCCGCGTACCTGTCCTGGTCCCAGTCTTACGCTATCATGGCCCTGTGCATGGGCGTCGGGGTGTTCACCGTTCTGCTGGTCCCCGAGCCTACCCACAGGATTGGCCGGGAGACCTGGTGCCAAGAGGAGCGGGTGGTCCGTTTCATCAAGGACGCGGTCCACCTGTTGGAGCGGAGGCGCAAGATCGGCGCCTGGTTCATCGGTGCCATCGTCTGCCCCTTCACCGAGTTTTTCGCCCGCAACGGCAAGCTGGCGCTGCTCATCCTGGCCTTTATCGGGGTCTTTCGCCTGTCCGACATCACCATGGGCGTCATGGCCAATCCCTTCTATATCGATATGGGCTACAGCAAGGAAGAGATCGCCAGTGTCACCAAGGTCTTCGGCCTCATCATGACCATGGTGGGGGCGGCCCTGGGCGGGGTCGTGGTGGCCCGTTTCGGCGTCATGCGCATCCTGTTAGTGGCCGCCGCCATGGTGGCTGGAACCAATCTGATCTTCGCCTGGTTGGCGACCCAGTCGGCGGATATCACCCTCCTGGCACTGGTCATCTCCGCGGATAACCTGAGTGCCGGACTCGCCGGGTCGGTGTTCATCGCCTATCTGTCCGGCCTCACCAACCGAGCCTATACCGCCACCCAGTACGCCCTGTTCAGCTCGCTGATGCTGCTCCCGGCGAAGTTTCTCGGCGGCTTTTCCGGCGATATCGTGGACGCTACCGACTATGTCTTCTTCTTTACCTACGTGGCCATGCTCGGCCTACCGGCCATCCTGCTGGTGCTGGTACTGATGCGGGTCAAATTGCCGGCGGCCTCGAACCCCGAGTTGACCGACACGGCACCGTCGCCGCAGGGGACAAAAAAGGGAACGTGACGGTTTCGGCTTCGCCTGGGTGGTCGATCTGCCGGAGATCCGTTGCTGCGCTAATCGATGAATGAGTTGCAGCCAGCCCTCAATCGCCAGTCGGGCCACGGAGGCCCACCATGAGCGGTAGGCGCCGGCTTGCCGGCGCGGGAATTGTGAGCGCGGGTAAGCCCCTGAAGTATCCTCTCATTATTGCGATCTAAGACAAATAGTTGCAACGTGCATTCAGACGCTACCGAGGCTGGATTTTGGGGAATACTTCAGGGGCTTACCCGCACCTACCCGCCCTGCGGTCACACCGCGTTGATCTGAATCCGATTCCGGCGGCAGGTCTACCTGGCCAGCTGCAGGAGAAGGTGGAGACGGGTAGGATGAATCCCGTTGTCCAATGCCGGAGGCATTGGTGCCGACCAGGACCGTCAGGGTGCCGAAGTCCACCGTCGCTAGTCCACCGTCGTTTCACGGAAGCTCTTGAAGTTGGTAAGCTCGATTTTTTTCAGCATGGCAAACGCGCAAACTTGACGATTCGGACTCTGGCTCCGAGCTTATACTTAGTCTGCGGCGTTCGTTCAAGAACATGCTCGGTATACGGACTATCTGACTTGCATCAAACCCCTATCAGGCGATAGGTTTCCCACTCACCTTCTAGCGAGCGCTCTCGATTACTGCTCATTGAAGACACTGAGGGAAAGCGAGGCGATGGGTGAGGCCAGAGTGAAAGTAACCATGAGGAATTTTGTCGATGTGGCACTAGCGGAACGTGGTTCAGGCACTATCGAGGATATTCCCACCAGCCACCTCGACTGTCTGGTCGATACCGGTGCCTTGATGGTACCCCTGCCGGAGGACGAGGTTGGGAAGCTCGCTCTGAGCCGGGGCGCACGTGTCATCGTAACCTACGCGAATGATCACCGTGAGGAGCTGCCGGGTGACCCGAGGGCTGGAGGTTTCTCTACTGGGTCGCTCCATGGTGACGGACTGTGTGATCGGACCGCCTTTGTGCAAGCCGCTGATCGGTCAACTCGTGCTGGAGGAGCTGGACCTGATCGTGGATTGTGCCCGCAATCAGCTCGGGCCGCGGCCGGAGTCTCCGAATAATCTGCCGCTGTTAAAGCTGAAAGGAATTGGGGCTGCTGGAAACCGTGATCGACCGCGTTGACGACATTCTAGCGGCGGGAGAGTTTGAAGCCAAGCCGGGACAAATCATTGATGCCGCCATCGTCCTGGTGCCGATCCCACGCATGGGCAAAATCAATTGCCGAGAATTCCCCACCTTTTTGTTCCAAGGATGAGCACAGGGAAGCGAGGGAGCGTAATTACCGCAGGTAGCTCTATTGCCGAAATAGGCAGTGTTGAGAAATATGCAAGGCTATCGGGGGTTCTATAAAATTCGCTTTGGTTCGTATCGCGTGGGTATGAAGCTGGAAGGCGACACTCTGATTTTGCAAGTGGTGATGGATCGAAAGAACATTTACCAGTTTTTTCCGTAAGCTGAATCTAATCGTCAAGTCCTACAAGATACGATACTGATTCTCGCGTAAACTAATTTTAACCGCCATCCGGCTTGTTGCATGACCAACATGGGAAACTCCGGTCCCCTAACTCACCCGGGTTATCGATAGACAAAGATGCAAAGAGATTATGATCCGCGCCGGATAGAGGCCGCGGCGCAGGCCTATTGGGAAGAGAACCGCTCTTTTACAGCGGTGGAAGACCCGACGCGAAAGAAATTCTACTGCCTGTCGATGTTTCCTTACCCCTCCGGGCGGCTCCACATGGGGCACGTGCGCAACTACACCATCGGGGACGTGATCGCCCGTTACCAGCGCATGTTAGGCAAGAATGTGCTGCAACCCATGGGGTGGGATGCCTTCGGGTTGCCGGCGGAGAACGCTGCTATCAGGCATGGGATTCCGCCGTCTCGATGGACCCGATTTAACGTGGATGATATGAAGGCCCAGCTCAAGCGGCTGGGCTTCGGCTACGACTGGGATCGTGAGCTGGTTACCTGTGACCCGGACTACTACCGGTGGGAACAGTGGTTGTTCACACGCCTGATGGAGAAAGGGCTGGCCTACCGAGCCGAGGCGACGGTGAACTGGGACCCGGTGGACCGGACGGTGTTGGCCAACGAGCAGGTGATCGACGGCAAGGGTTGGCGTTCCGGGGCGCCGGTAGAGAAGCGGGAGATCCGGCAGTGGTTCGTGCGGATCACGGCCTACGCCCAGGAGCTACTGGATGGGCTTGATGGGCTCACCGGCTGGCCGGAGCAGGTGCGCGCCATGCAGCGCAACTGGATCGGGCGCTCGGAGGGTGTCTACATGGAATTCGGTATCCGGGCCTCGGACGAGCGGCTGGGGATCTACACTACCCGCCCGGACACGGTCATGGGCGTCACCTACATGGCCGTGGCCGCCGAGCACCCTCTGGCGCGGCGGGCCGCCGAGAACGACCCGGAGTTGGCAACTTTCATCGAGGAATGCCGCCGGGGGGGGGTCTCCGAGGCCGAGCTCGAGACCATAGAGAAGAAAGGCTACCCCCTCGGTATCGACGCCATCCATCCGATCACCGATAAGCCGGTGCCCACGTTCGCCGCCAACTTCGTGCTCATGGGCTACGGCACCGGAGCCGTGATGTCGGTGCCGGCCCACGACGAGCGCGATTTTTACTTCGCCCGCAAGTACGGACTTCCAATCCGGCCGGTGATCGTACCGCCCGACTGGAAGGGGTTGGACATCGACCTGACCATGCACGACGGGAGAGAGGGCGATGCCCCGGCTGATCGCACGGAGGCCGTCCCCGGACTCGAGGCGCCCGGTCAGGAGCCGCTGATCTGGCGAGCCTGGGAAGATCGCTTCGGGCAACCCGGCATTTTATACGATTCCGGCCCCTTCACCGGTCTGACTAGCGCGGAGGCCTTCGATACGATCGCGGACTGGTTTACCGCGCAGGGCAAGGGTGAGAAACGGGTCAACTTCCGGTTGCGGGATTGGGGCGTCTCCCGCCAGCGCTACTGGGGCTGCCCGATTCCCGCGATCGACATCCCGGACGGCGGGGTTCGGCCGGAGACAGATCTGCCCGTACGCTTGCCCGAAGATGTTGTCGTGGACGGTTCCAGCTCGCCCCTGAAAAGGATGTCTTCATTCTCGAATCTCACCGCAGGCGAGATTCGAGAGACCGATACCTTCGACACCTTCTTCGAATCCTCCTGGTACTATGCCCGCTATTGCTCCAGCGACTGCGATACCGCCATGCTAGACGCGCGTGCCCGCTACTGGCTGCCGGTGGATCAGTACGTGGGCGGCATCGAGCACGCGGTGTTGCACCTGCTCTATGCACGCTTCTTCCATAAGTTGATGCGTGATGAGGGACTGGTGGACTGCGACGAGCCCTTCGTGCGCCTGCTCACCCAGGGCATGGTGGTGGCGGAGACCTATTTTCGGGAGGACGCCGCGGGCCACCGGCACTGGTTCAACCCGGAGAATGTGGAGGTGGAGCGGGACGAGAAGGGTCGCCTGGTGGCGGCGCGGCTCAGGGAGGACGGGGAGCCCGTCACCTACGGCGGGCTCGAGAAGATGTCCAAGTCCAAGGACAACGGCATAGACCCCCAGGCCCTAGTCGATCGCTATGGAGCAGATACGGTGCGGCTCTATACCATGTTCACCTCACCCCCGGACCAGACCCTGGAGTGGAACGATGAGGGTGTGGAAGGCGCTGTGCGCTTCCTGAAACGACTCTGGTCCCTGGCGACGACCAAGGCCCCTGCGCTGGCCGGCGTGCAGCACTCCCTCTCCCCACGGGAGGGTGTCGCAAAAGGCACCGGTCTGCGCTCTCTGCTCCCCTCACCCCAAGCCCCCGGGAGTGCCGGCATCTTGCCGGCTTCCGCGGGTACCGGCCGGCGGGAGGGCAAGGCGGTATCCTCGGATCGGCGCCTCAGTGATGCCTGCCGCTTGGAAGGCGGCGCTCCCGACCTCGGTCTTTTGCAACACCCTCTACGGGAGCGGGGGCGAGGAGAGGGCATAGCCGAGGCCAATGCCCCGACCGATGCGCGAATGCCCGATACCCTGGATGCGGAGGGTGCGGTGGCGCGGCGGGAGGTCCATACTGCGCTGAAGAAAGCTCTGTTCGACTACGAGCGCCAACAATTCAACACCGTGATCTCCGGCTGCATGACCATGGTCAATGCCCTGTACCGGCTGGACGCCTCGCCCGCCGGTACCTTCCCGGCTAGTTCGGCGGTGCTGCGGGAGGGGCTGAGCATCGTGCTGCGGCTCCTGGGTCCCATTGCCCCCCACATCACCCACCAGCTGTGGCGGGAGCTGGGTTACGGTGAGGATATTCTGGACGCGGAGTGGCCGGTGGTGGACGAGACGGCCTTGCGGCAGGACACGATCGAATATGTGGTCCAGGTCAACGGTAAGGTGCGGGGCAAGATCCGGGTCGCCGCGGACGCGGGACGGGAGGCCGTCGAGCAGGCCGCCCTCGCCGACGAGAATGTACGCCGGTTTGTCGGCGCGGCCCAGGTACGCAAGGTCATCCTGGTGCCTCGCAGGCTAGTCAATGTGGTGGTACGCTGATGAGGAAGCCGATCCGGATATACAATTCCAGCTTGACTAGGGGCTGTTGACATTTAACACGAACTGACTGTTGTCACCTGTTTAAATGCCCGCAACCTACCAGAGGTCCAGGGTGAGAATCGATATGCCCCGAAAGCCCTTCTCCTTGGAGAGGGTGTCGCAAAAGGCACTGGACCGCGCGCTCTGCTCCCCTCACCCCAAGTCCCCAGGGAGCACCGGCATCTTGCCGGCTTCCGCGGGTACCGGCCGGCCGGCCGGAGAGCGAGGCGGAAACCCCGGAACAGCGCCTCAGCGACGCCTGCTGCCTGGAAGTCGGCGCTCCCGACCAAGGGCTTTTACGACACCCTCTTGGAGGGAGAGGGGTTGGGGTGAGGGTCAACAAATCAGTCGGTTGTGAATGTCAACACCACGTAGCAGAAAATCAATTTGATAATTTAGGATATCCGCATACCCCCAATGGTTGATAAGAACTACTGGGAAATAAGTTCAGAATCCTAATTTATCTTGTGATCGAGCTACTAGTAGGTCATTTCAGAAAATTTTGCCGGTTGTCATTTCGAGCGTAGCGAGAAATCCTGGGTGCCGAGAGTTTTTTCCGAGCCGGAAGATCCCTCGCTAAGCTTCGGGATGACAGAGGTTAGTTTTACCGCAAAATTTGATGAAGTGGAGTACTACTAGTATCTCCTATCTTCCGGAGCTCATCATGCCACGCGTTACTATTGTCGGATCGGGTTTCGCGGCGCTCACCGCCGTCCGGACCCTGGGAAGGGCCGCCGCCGGGACGGAGCTTACCCTGGTGAGCCCGAGGGCGGAGCTCGTCTACTATCCGGGCCTTATCTGGGTCCCTACGGGGCTGCGCACCGGTGACGACCTGCGCGTTCCGCTCGAGCCCTTCCTGCGGCGCATGGGCATAAAACACGTGGCCGCGGAAGTCACGGGGCTGGATAACGGCGGTCGCGTCCTGAAGACCACAGTGGGGGACATCGAGAACGACGGCCTTATCATCGGCTCCGGCGGTCGTTATATGAAAAGGCTGCCGGGCAACGAGCATACGTTCCTCCCCTGCGAGGGCGTCTCCGCCGCCCAGCGCATTCGGGGCCGACTGCAAAGTATGGATGGCGGGACCATCGCCATGGGCTTCGCGGGCAACCCGAAGGAGCCTGCGGCCATGCGCGGCGGTCCTCTGTTCGAGTTTCTGTTCGGCATCGACAACTATCTGCGCAGGCAGAATCGCCGCGAGCGCTTCGAATTGATTTTCTTCACGCCGATGGAGAAGCCGGGAAATCGTCTCGGTCCCAGGGCTAGCGCCGGGTTGCTGACGGAGATGGATAAGCGCGGGATCCGGACCCACCTCGGCCATAAGCTCAAGGGATTTGCTCCGAACCAGGTGATGACCGAAGGTGGGGCATTCGATGCTGATCTGATCCTGTTCATACCCGGCATGACAGGGAATCAGTGGCTCGACAATACGGAGCTGCCGCGCTCGGAGGGCGGTTTCATCAAGGCTGACAGGCATTGCCGTGTGGACGGCATGGAACGGGTCTATGTGGCCGGGGATTCCGGCAGCTTTCCGGGACCTGAGTGGATGTCGAAGCAGGCCCACATGGCGGACCTGCAGGCCGAAGCGGCGACCGCAAACTTGGCGGACGAGCTCGCGGGCCGACAACCCACTGCCACCTATCGGGTGGAGCTCCTGTGCATCGTCGATGCCTATGACCGCGGGATGCTGGTGGCCCGCAACGAGAAACACAACCTGGTGCTGCCCGCCATGCGCATGTTCCACTGGCTGAAGCGCGGCCTTGAATGGCAATACCTACGCCAGTACCGCTGAGGGGAAAACTACGAATCACGCGAATCCTCGCGGATCGATTCGCGTGGTTCGTAGTTTTCTCTTCGGCAATGGACAAAACCGATTTGGTTGAAGAAGTACTGAGTTGTTCTCAGTAAGGCTTATATAACCACATGGGATATGACGTTTGGCATATCTCACATCGTTGCTACCGATATGCCGAAAAGATACACCAGTCGGGAATTGATCAGATTAGCAAAACAATATGGCTGGACGTTGGTTAGTAGTAATAATCCCCCGGCAAAGTCGGGGGTTTTAGTTTGTGAGCCGCTCAAAGCGGCTTTTGGGGGCGCTCACGCGACCCCAACGATTGGCTACCGCCTAAAGGCGATTAATCAGTTGCTCAAGTCGCTGATCTTCTGCTTCCTGATGCCGGATATACGCCCGGATCACGCGTTCATCGCGACCTACCGTCGAGAGACAAAATACCCCCTCGCCCAGAAATGCTGGCCGACAAAGTTGCGCTTGCGTTCATCATAAACGCGCGCCACGTGGATCGCGCTTTCCCCCTTGATGTACTCAACCACTTGTGACACCGCATACTCGGGTGGAATCGAAATCAGCATATGTACATGGTCAGGCATCAGGTGCCCTTCTTCGATCCGGCTCTCGCGTTGTCGAGCCAACGCGTGGAAAACCTCTCCGAGATGGCGTCGCAATTGCCCGTACAAGGTCCGACGCCGGCTATGGAGAAACTATCGAATTAGCCAAACAGGCTGCCACTGAAGCTATCCATATAAATTAGCATCCTGTTAATCTTGTCTTATTAACGGTCGGCACGGCGATTATGTCAACAACCCTTGGTTTCCCTTGCGCGACCGGCGGCTTTTTGCTTCCATCTCCGCATGACCAACCGGATCCTGCAGCTTCCCGCACAGCTCGTTAATCAGATTGCGGCGGGCGAGGTGGTGGAACGGCCAGCCTCGGTGGCCAAGGAACTCATCGAGAACAGCCTGGACGCCGGTGCGGACCGGATCGAGATCGATGTCGAACGGGGTGGTGTCAAGCTGCTGCGGGTCCGGGACAACGGCGAGGGGATTGCCCGGCAAGATCTGGCCCTGGCGCTCTGCCGCCATGCCACCAGCAAGATCGCCGAGGTCGCGGATCTGCAGTCCATCGCCACCCTAGGGTTCCGCGGCGAGGCCCTACCGAGCATCGCGTCCGTGTCCCATCTGGAGCTCAGCTCACGCCACCGGGACGCGGAGCAGGCCTGGTGTATCCGTAGCGACGGCAGCGACCAAGCGGATGAGTCGGTGCCGGCAGCCCATCCGGTGGGGACGACGGTCCAGGTGCGGGATCTCTTCTACAATACGCCGGCCCGGCGCAAGTTCCTGCGCATGGACAAAACCGAGCTCTCCTACCTGGAGCAGCTAGTGCGTCGGATCGCACTGGCGCGTTGCGACGTGTGCTTCCGGCTCACCCATAACGGTCGGGTCCTGTTCGATCTGCCGCCCGTGACCGGGGCGGGAGAAACGGCGGAGAATCGCCTGAAAAAGCTGGTGGGGGCCGGCTTTTCGGGGCATGCCCTGACCCTGGCCCGGACAGCGGTGGGGATGCGTCTGCACGGGTGGATAGCGAGCCCCGGCTTCTCCCGCAGTCAGTCGGATTTGCAGTTCTTCTATGTGAACGGGCGGATGGTCAGGGACAGGTTGGTGGCGCACGCCGTGCGCCTAGCCTACCAGGATGTGTTGCACCAGGGCCGTCATCCGGCCTATGTGTTGTATCTGGAGCTGCCGCCGGTGCTGGTGGACATCAATGTCCACCCGGCCAAGCACGAGGTCCGTTTCCGCGAGGGACGGCAGGTCCATGACTTCATCTTCCGGGCTCTCCAGCGGCGCCTGGCGGAGGGTGGGATTCAGGAGGGGCCGGCACCTGTCGAGGCCCTGCCGCCGGCGACTGGTCTGTCCCACGGGGAACCGGTGCCGTCCGTGCTGGAGGAAGCAGCCAGCCCTCGGCAGCGAGCCATACCCTTGCGGGCTACCGGGGGCACGAGCGGGTACCGCGCCGGCTTTGAGTTCCAACAATCCGGCCCCAGGTCCACCGGGGATACGGAGGCAGCCAAGCCGGAGCAGGCGGCGGAGCTGGAGCTGCCGCCGTTGGGCTATGCCCTCGCGCAGCTGCAGGGCGTCTATATCCTGGCCCAGACCGCGGATGGCTTGGTGATTGTCGATATGCACGCGGCCCATGAGCGCATCGGTTACGAGCGTTTCAAACAGTCCTGGGAGGAAGGTACGATCCGCGGCCAGCCCTTGTTGGTCCCGGTCATGGTCCAGGTCGCTCCTTGGGAGGCGGATCTGGCCGAGTCAAACTTGGCGTTGTTCCAGCGCCTCGGTGTGGGGTTGGACCGGATGGGTGAGGGCAGCCTGGTGGTCCGCGAGATTCCGGCCCTCCTCCGGGGGGCGGACGCGGAGCGGCTGTTGCGGGATCTGCTCTCAGACTTTGCCGTGCATGGACGTAGCGAACATATCCGCGAGGAGATCAACGCGGTGCTCGCCACTATGGCCTGCCACCGCTCGGTACGCGCCAATCGTCGGCTCGGTATGGAAGAAATGAATGCCCTGTTGCGCGACCTCGAACGCACGGAGCGCGCCGACCAGTGCAACCACGGCCGTCCGACCTGGATCAGGCTCTCCGGGCAGGAGCTGGATCGCCTATTCCAGCGTGGTCGTTGAGGATCCGTGGGCTGATCGATTTCTTCGACGCGATCCTCCGTCGTGTGGCGACGTAAGCAGCGGAACCTCATGAGGGTTTTTTGCGCGGGTGCCCCGCTTTCTCCAACTCGTCCAGATACTCTTTCCACCAGGCCTCCTGGTTGGTGCCGAGCTGGTGCAGGTAGTCCCAGGAGTAGATCCCGGTGTTGTGGGTATCGTCGAAGTGCAGGCAGACAGCGTAGTTGCCTACCGGCTCGATCTTCTCGATGGCGACCTCTTCTTTGTCGAGCTGGAGCACCCGCTGGCCTGGCCCATGACCCTGGACTTCCGCCGAGGGGGAGTAGACGCGCAGGTACTCGCAGGGCAGGTTGAAGTGGGTGCCGTCGTCGAAGGTGATCTCCAACACCCGGGATTGGCGGTGCAGATTGAGCTCGGTGGGTACGGGCATGTTGGTCTCCGGTTAGGCAGGGCATGGCCCAATCATCAGTCACTGGCTACCAGCGGCCGGTAGCCGGTGACTAGGTGCTATTGACATTTAACACGAACCGACACTACTGTTCGGTGAAATTATCAAATAGATTCCGTTGGTTATGGATATAGGCAGTATCGCTTCTGGATTCCATTCTAGTAACCAACAGAGCTAGAAGAGTGTTTTCGAATAAGGTCAGGCTCAGAATCTGTAAAATTGTGTAGAGATCTGAATTGCTGTCAAGGCGATTCTTGATGATAGCGACGAGGATGTAACCGGAGCGTCGCCATTTTTCGCGCAACCCGAAATGGGGTCCGTCCGATTTCGGTTGCAAACAATGGGGCGCCAGCCATTGCCTTCGGCGGCCCGCGTTCGTTCTGCGTCCGTCCCGGCGCGCACTCCGCGCGGCACCAGGGCTCCCGCAATGACTTGACGCTGTATCGCATAGCTTGGCATTTCGTCTCCGACGGCGCTCACGCGCCGCACTCTGACCAAACACTCGGCCCTATGCCTACGCGGGTCATCGCACTCCGCTCGGCGCTTACCCTCCCTCGCTTCCCTGTGCTCCTCCATCCATGGATTCCATTCTAGTAACCAACAGAGTTAGAAGAGTTTTTTCGAGTAAGGTCAGGTTCAGAATCCGTAAAATTGTGTAGAGATCTGAATTGCTGTCAAGGCGCTTCTTGATGATAGCGACGAGGATGTAAACCGAGATAGCGATCCAAATCTGGCTTTTGACCGCGTTCTCGGAGGTCCCAAAGAACGATTTGATGCGTAGGTGTTGCTTGATCCACTTGAAGAACAATTCAACTTGCCAGCGGTATCGGTAGAGATCCGCCACCGTCTGCGCTGGAATGGCGAAGTTGTTGGTCAAGAAGTTGAACGTCTTGCTGGTCTGAACATCGTGGTAGCGGATACGGCGTAATGGCAGGGGGTAGTCACGCACGGACTTATACTACTCTTATATCATTTTTTCATTGAAGA
>Ga0209364_1000247_pt1 | contig 12700 bp, 19 predicted proteins | sample WorMetHERISLAND2_3_FD_187387 | JGI IMG/M metagenome (GOLD analysis project Ga0209364, IMG submission 187387) | Marine gutless worms symbiont microbial communities from Max Planck institute for Marine Microbiology, Germany - Olavius albidus HERON... | ecosystem: Host-associated > Annelida >... | reverse complement strand
CCTGGCGACCTGGGCAGGGTTAGGCGAACGGCGCGTGGCGAGGATCGTAGCGACACTCAAGGACGCGGGGTATCTCACCGTGTCCCAAATCCGGGAACGGTTGAAGGATGGCTCCTACAGAAGTTTTGCCGCGATCAAGATCGTTTCCACCACGCTCTTCGATGCCCTGGGACTCCGGGGCTGGCTTGACAAGGAACGCGCGAAAGCCCGAGAGCGGCTCAGGATAAAACAGAAAGCCTATGAGAAGGCATACGCCAAAAGAGGGGCAACAATGATGAAGCGGCTGACCGCGAAAATCGCCGGAATAGCCCCAACAAGTCCTGCCCGCAATGCGGACAAAAAGCGGCAGACATCCGTACAAACCATCACCGCCACAACCGGCACCCGCAGCCTTGACCCGGTAAGCAAATACCTCGCTCAGCTCAACCCCGAAGCCAAAGCGCTCATCTCGAAACTCGCACTTGCTATCCTGACGGAACACCCGGACTGGAGCCGAGATAAGATCTACGAGGAAGCCAAGAAATTACTTCCGGGCGTCTACCGAAGTCCCAAGTCGGCATACAGGGGCGAGGGGTGCGAATCAATGCCTGAGCGAGATCTGCCTAGATACGCCAATCTCGGCGTTCATTCACGCCGGCCACGGCGCTTCTGGAAACGTTGCCCCGGATACCCCTGTGGTACAACTTGTCCTTCTGGGCGCGCAGGTAAACTTCAATATCGCGTAGGCTCTCGCGATGGGTTAACTGCGCGAAGGTCATGCGCAGGTATTGGTCGAGACAGGAAAATGTCTTCTTGTAGCGGTTGCCGTCGTACCGCGCAACGCCTCGACGAAACGCATGCATCGGTAAAGAGTTAATGACCTGAGAAAAAACGAGCTTGCCGATGTGCATAACCGGGTCCCTAACATCCCCGAAGGGGGTATTTTGAAGATGCGCGAGGTGATTCAAATCGGTGACACTCTTAAAGTGGCTGTCTTTCATTTCCTTACAAGGAGTTACGCAACAAGAACAAACGTCTTGTCGGGCAGCAGTGCTTTATCATGATGGACGCGGAGATGCTTCTGATAACCCATATCCACCAGCCCATTGTCGCCCCTCCAGCCATCCGGGTGGATGATGCTATCGAGGGGGCTGCCTGGCCCTGAATCGCGGCCTGTAGCGGCTTCTTTGAGGCATCCGGGAGGATTTCCGTGTAGACTTTTCCCTGCCGTTCCAGGATTCCGAAGACGATTGTTTTACCCCTCCACGCCCCTTTTTTCCCCGAACACGGCGGGCGCCAGAAGAGGATTCATCCCCCTCAACCTCGCCGGAAAAAGGCGATGGGGCGTCACAAAGCTGAGCGATTCTAGGTCGTAGATTGAAGAACCATTGATTGATCGTCGGACGGCTTACATCACTCAGCGCGACGAGTTTCGAGGCTGGTAGATCATGCGTAAAATAGCGCATGATCCAGTCTGAATTTGGCTTCCGAAAGGCGTGAACGCCTGAAGCACCTGTTTTTTTACTTGCATAAAATAACCTTAGCAGGCAGTTGCAGATACTTAAAGTTATATAGACCCTAGCTTGTTACTGTTAGGTCCCATGGTTACGTACCAGGTTTAACTCATCCCAATACTTGACCTGCACTATCGAGCACGATGTCGAGGTCTGTAATCAGTCCATCCCACGCAAGGGAGGCGGTCCCGGTACGCCTGGCAGCGGGCCTTGAACGGATGGACATCGCCCTGACCAACGACCGGATCGAGGCCATGGTCCGTTACCTCTCACTGCTCCAGCGCTGGAACCGGGCCTACAATCTGACCGGCGTGCGTGCGCCTTTGGAGATGGTCCCGAAGCATCTGCTCGATAGCCTGTCCGTGCTTCCGTACCTCTACGGCGATAGACTCCTCGACCTGGGAACCGGTCCCGGTCTGCCAGGCGTCCCGCTCGCGATCGCCGCGCCGGAGCGGACCTTTTACCTGCTCGACAGCAACGGTAAGAAGGTCCGGTTTCTGCGCCAGGCGGTGATGGAGCTTGGGCTTGCGAACGCCCTTGTGATTCAGGCGCGGATGGAAGCGTATCTCCCAGGGCAGGAATTCGCTACCATTGTCAGTCGAGCGGTCGCTTCGGCACCTGATCTCCTGGGCCTGACAGCGCGTCTGCCCGCGCGTCCCGTATACCTGCTGGCGATGCAGGGGAAGCGACCAGCAGGCACCGAGCTCCAGGGGTTGGAACCAAGCCCGAGCACCTTGCGCATTCATCCGATTGAAGTGCCCTTTCTCGATGCCGAGCGCCACCTGATCGAAGCGCATTACGATTGAAACCATGGTACGGACGATCGCCATCGCCAATCAGAAGGGCGGTGTGGGCAAGACCACCACTGCCGTCAATCTGACTGCCTCCCTGGCCTCCATGAAGCGCCGGGTGCTGCTCGTAGATATGGACCCCCAAGGCAACGCCACCATGGGCTGCGGTGTGGACAAGAATGGCTTGGCAAACTCCATGTGTGACCTCATGCTCGGGAACCGGGAATTCCGGGAATGTCTCGAGCACATCGAGGAGCCGGCGCCCGGCTTCGACCTGCTGCCCGCCAACGGCGACCTGACCGCCGCCGAGGTCGGGCTCATGCATTCGTCCCAGCGTGAACGGCGGTTGGCTCACCTGTTGTCCGGTTTGGAAGAGGGCTACGAGTTCATCGTTATCGACTGTCCGCCGTCGCTCAGCATGCTGACCGTCAATGCCCTGGTGGCCGCCCAGGGTGTGCTCATTCCGATCCAGTGTGAATATTATGCCCTGGAAGGACTGTCGGCGCTGCTCCAAACGATCAACCAGATCCGCTCCAGTCGCAATTGTGCGCTGGCGATCGAGGGCATCCTGCGCACCATGCACGATCCGCGCAATAACCTGGCTAACCAGGTATCGACCCAGCTGGTCACCCATTTCAACGATCAGGTTTACCGTACCATTATCCCGCGCAACGTCCGACTCGCCGAGGCCCCGAGCCATGGCCGGCCGGCCCTGCTCTATGACAAGACCTCCAGCGGCGCGGTCTCCTATCTGGCCCTGGCCGGCGAGGTCCTGCATCGTCAGGAGAAACGCCGTGCTGCGGCTGCGGATGATAGATAGATAGATAGGGTTTGGACAACTAGTAGTCAGTTGATGTCACTGCTGTCCGACAAGACGTTTGTTCTTGTTGCACAACTCCTTGTAAGGAAATGAAAGACAGCCACTTTAAGAGTGTCACCGATTTGAATCACCTCGCGCATCTTCAAAATACCCCCTTCGGGGATGTTGGGGACCCGGTTATGCACATCGGCAAGCTCGTTTTTTCTCAGGTCATTGACTCTTTACCGATGCATGCGTTTCGTCGGGGCGTTGCGCGGTACGACGGCAACCGCTACAAGAAGACATTTTCCTGTCTCGACCAATACCTGCGCATGACCTTCGCGCAGTTAACCCCTCGCGAGAGCCTACGTGATATTGAAGTTTGCCTGCGCGCTCAGAAGGACAAGTTGTACCCACAGGGGTATCCGGGGCAACGTTTCCAGAAGCGCCGTGGCCGGCGTGAATGAACGCCGAGATTGGCGTATCTAGGCAGATCTCGCTCAGGCATTGATTCGCGCCCCTCGCCCCTGTATGCCACGAGGACTTGGTGCTTGATCTTGACAACGCGGTTTATGCGCTCGATGGAGGAGCACAGGGAAGTGAGGGAGCGTAAGCGCTGAGCGGGGAGTGCAACGACCCCCGCGTAGGCGTAGGGCCGAGCATTTGGTCGGAGTGCGGCGCGTGAGGCGCCGTCGGAGACGAAATGCCAGGCCATGCGACACGGCGTCAAGTCATTGCGGGAGTCCTGGTGCCGCGCGGAGTGCGCGCCGGGATGGACATAGGACGAACACGGGCCGCCGAAGGCAATTGGCCGTTACCCCATTGTTTGCACCCGAAATCGGACGGACCCCCTTTCGGGTTGCGCGAAAAATGGCGACGCTCCGGGCCTCTACCATCGACCTGCGCCTATCTGTCTTTCCGTGGGTACTGTTTCGCTCAACCAAAAAGGCAACATCCCAACCTTTATCTACATCTCCGACGGCAAGCTACACAACGTTAATGTCCTTGTTCTGCTTGATCCCGGAGTCCGGCGCCTTCTACATCATGGATCGTGGCTACGTGGACTTCGAGCGCCTGTTCACGTTGCACAGAACAGGGTGTTTCTTCGTCATCCGCACCAAGTCCAATAACCAAATACAGGCGTCGCTACTCTCATCCCGGGGACGGATCTGGTGGTGTTCGATGCGATCGGACCATTGCGCTGAGTTCAGACCAGCAAGATATTCAACTTCTTGACCAACAACTTCGCCGTTCCAGCGCGGACGGTGGCGGATCTCTACCGATACCGCTGGCAAGTTGAATTGTTCTTCAAGTAGATCAAGCAACACCTACGCATCAAATCGTTCTTCGGGACCTCCGAGAACGCGGTCAAAAGCCAGATTTGGATCGCTATCTCAGTTTACATCCTCGTCACTATCATCAAGATAACGCCTTGACAGCAAATCGGGTCTCTACACAATTTTACGGATTATGAGCCTGACCTTATTCGAAAACACTCTTCTAGCTCTGTTGGTTACTAGAATGAAATCCAGAAGCGATACTGTCTATACCCATAACCAACGGAATCTATTTGATAATTTCACCGGACAGTAGTGGTCTTAGATCGCAATAATGGGGGGATACTTCAGGTGCTTGCCCGTGCATTACACTGCTTTAGCTTGCGACCCGGCCCCGAGGTTGACATAAACGCCGGCAAGCCCGACTTATAGCACCGGCAAGCCGGCGCCTACCGCTCGTGATGGGCCTCCGCGGCCACGGCCAGTGCCCGGAAGCTGGTAGCAACTGATTGCTCGATAAGCAGTTTGTACGCGCTCGCTCCTGATAAGGGGTTGTCCTTATCGGTCAATGTGGGGCTGTCCAGGGTCGGTTTCCGACCCGCGGCTTCCGGTTCGGAGTGCGCCGGCCCGAATCTTGTTTTGCAAACTTGGTAACGAATACAATCTGGTACTGAATGCGTTAGACGGTGTGACGGCCATAACGATCTTTCATGCAACTCCTCCTCACAAACGGCGGTTTACCCTACTACCTACGGCTTTTATGATATATCGAGCCGCCTAATGGCGGGGGTTTTAAACCCCCTTCGGACGATAAAGTGGGTGTCCTTTATTTTTCCGCCCGACGGCAAGGTGCGGAAGGCGGTGCTCGGGCGAGGCGACCTGGACCGGGAGGAGGGCTGCGGCCGGACCTCGGCATAACATCAGCTTGTCTGTTCCAACCTTGGCCGGCGTCGTCGCGTGGACGATCACCACTTCTCGAATCACCAGCCGGGTCCTGTTCACCGGCCCCGAGACCAGGGTACCGGTCCTGTTCTTGTACGGCAATATCACCTCCGCTACCTGGTGGGAGGAGGTGATGGTGAGTCTGCCCGGTGCCTATCGGGGGATCGCGCCGGACCAGCGCGGCTTCGGCGCGGCGGACCCAGCTAAAAAGATCGATGCGACGCGATTGCTGATGGGAGCAAGCGAACGCTTCTCGACGGTGACCCTGGTCAACCCAGGCTCTCCCTATGATTTCGGCGGCACCAAGGACGTGAGGGTACCCCCTGCTACGAGGATTTCGCCAGGTCCGGCGGCGGCTTGGCGAATCCCGAGCTGTTTCGCCTGATCGATGCCAATGACTATGGTCTCGATAACGCCTTCTCGCTGCGCGCCCTGCTGCGCAGGCTGGTCTAGGAGCGTTATCAGGCGGCCGGCAGCGCCGCCTACGAGGAGGTGGTGATCAAAGATACCGGCCATGTCCCCTTCATCGAGAAATTATCCGAGTTCAATCGGATTTTTCATCCCCATCTGAAGACCTTTCGGATGTAAGGCGGTCGGGTTTGTCGTTTGGTAGAAACCGCTTGTTCACGGCTGCTTACGGATGACGAATTGAGCAACCTTAGACCGATTGAAGACACCGATAATGGGCCTATAATCTTGCAGGACCCGGCACCTAACGCCATCGGACGAGGATAGAAGAATGCAACGTCGCGATTTCATCAAGAAGGCCGGAGGCGCCTCCCTGGCGTTGGGCGCCGGCACCGCCGGTATCAGCACCGTCCGGGCCGACACCGAGTACAAGTGGAAGATGGTCACCACCTGGCCCAAGAACTTCCCCGGTCTGGGCACCGGCGCCAATCGGCTCGCCGCACTCATCGGCGAGATGAGCGGGGGTCGCATCCGAGTGAAGATGTATGGGGCCAAGGAATTGGTACCCGCATTCGAGGTCTTCGACGCCGTTGCCCAGGGCACGGCCGAGATGGGCCATGGCTCGGCCTATTATTGGAAAGGCAAGAGCGAGGCCGCCCAGTTTTTCTCTACCGTCCCCTTCGGTATGACGGCCCAGGAGCGGAACGCCTGGCTCTATCACGGGGGCGGCTTGGCGCTCTGGACCGAGCTCTATGCCCGGTTCGGCCTGATTCCCGCGCCGGCCGGGAACAGTGGGGTACAGATGGGGGGGTGGTTCAACAAGGAGATCAAGAGTGTTGCGGACCTTGCGGGACTCAAAATGCGGATTCCGGGCCTCGGCGGCGAGGTGCTCAAACGGGCCGGAGGTACGCCGGTCAATCTGCCGGGGGGCGAGCTCTTTACGGCCCTGCAGTCCGGTGCCATCGACGCCACCGAGTGGGTCGGGCCCTACAACGACCTGGCCTTCGGCCTCTACAAGGCGGCCAGATACTACTATTACCCCGGCTTCCACGAGCCGGGCACCACGCTGGAGGCCATTATCAACCAGGCCGCCTTCGAGGCCCTGCCCGCGGACCTGCAATCCATCGTGCTCAACGCCTGCAAGGTCGTGAACCAGGACATGTTGGCCGAGTACACCGCCCGTAACCCGGTCGCGCTCCAAACCCTGATCGAGAAGCACGGCGTGGATATGCGTCCCTATCCGGACGACGTTATCACCAAGCTGCACCAGCTTGCCAAAGAGGTAGTCTCCGGGCTCGCGGACAAGGACGAATTCTCGCGCAAGGTGTATGCCTCCTACCGAGAGTTCCTCCGGCGGGCGAAAGCATGGAGCGCCATCTCCGAGCTGGCCTACCTGCAGGCACGCGATCCGAGTTGACCCGGCAGGCGCGGTTCCAATGCCACTAAGTTGAGCGTTGCCGGTCGGCAAAAAGAGGAGAAACTACGAATTACGCGAATCCGCGCGGATTGATTCGCGCCGATTTGCACGATTCGTAGTTGGTAGTGGCTAAATTTCAAGTGGTGGAGTCTGCTAACCCCTACCTTGATTCGCGTTCATTCGTGGCAAAAAAGAATTCCCATTTCATTCTCGGCGGCGTGGGCACGGCCGCGAATTTCACCAAGACGGCGATCCCCGGTGAGTTCTGTGAGCTGGCGGTCCTTCCCCCGCTCTCGCTTTATATTCATATTCCCTGGTGCCTGAGCAAGTGCCCTTACTGCGGCTTCAATTCGCATCCCCTGCACGGCGACATCCCCGAAACGGCTTATGTGGAGCGTCTGCTTCAGGATCTGGAGCAGGAGACAATCGACCTCGCTTCCCCCCGCCCTCTGACGAGCGTCTTCATCGGCGGTGGCACACCGAGTCTATTCTCCGGCGCGGCGATCACCAGGCTGCTACAGGGCGTGCGCGATCTAGTCGAGCTGTCGGTGGACGCGGAGATCACGCTGGAAGCGAATCCGAGAACGACCGATGCCGCACGCCTCACGGCCTATCGGCAGGCCGGCGTCAACCGGCTCTCCATCGGCGCCCAAAGCCTCTCGGCGAGGCACCTAGCGCGAATCGCCAGGATTCACGGACCCGAGGATGTCCACTCTGCGGTCGACCAGGCGCGGCAGGCGGGCTTCAGGAATCTCAATCTCGACCTCATGTACGGCCTACCGGAGCAGTCGCTCGTCCAGGCGTACCGGGACCTTGAGGAGACACTGGCACTGGAGCCCGAACACATCGCTTACTATCAGCTTTCCATAGAGCCCGATACCGCCTTCCACCGGCTCCCCCCGCCCATTCCCGATGAGGACCTGATCGCCGACATGCAGTTGCAGGGAAGTGCGCTGCTGGCAGCCCGAGGGCTCGAGCCCTACGAGGTATCCGCCTACGCGCCGGTGGGGCACCGCTGCCGACACAACCTGAACTATTGGCGCTTCGGGGATTACTTGGGAATCGGTGCCAGTGCCCACGGCAAGCTGACGTTCCCGGCTCGACGACGGATCGAACGCCGGTGGAAACTGCGTGACCCAGCGGCCTATCTCGATCCCGCCAATCGGGGTTGCCTGATCAGCGGAAAACAGGCCCTATCGGAGGCGGATGTGATTTTAGAGTTTGCCCTAAACGCCCTGCGGCTGTCGGAAGGCTTCGATGCATCGCTGTTCGAACGCCGCACGGGACTCCCCTTCGAGCGGATCGCTAACCGGGTTGACCAGGCCCGCGTTGCGGGCCTGTTGGCCCTGGGGCAGGATCATCAGGTACGACCCACCGAGCTTGGACGCAGGTTCCTCAATGATCTTCTCCAGTATTTTACATCCTGAGGGCAACCAACCGGCCAGGGTGGACGCGTATAAATTCCTTTTCGATGAATGAGTTGCGGCCGGCTCCCGGTCATCAGTCGTGGTCGCGGTGGTCCACTGTGCACGGTAGGCGCTGGCAAGCCAGCGCTGAGTAGCCACGGGGCCGGATTGCAAGCCAATGTTATTACGTTAAGCCGTCATTCCGGCAGGGAATGCCGGAATCCAGTCACAGGGATGTGAGGGTTCTCATATTGCCTTGACTAGTAGCAGTTAAATTAGTAAGTGTTGAAGTCTGCCGGCCCCTCCCTCGTCATTCCGGCAGGGGTTGCCGGAATCCAGGTGCTAGGGATGGCAAGTAGTGGGGGTTAAATAATTACATCGCACAACCATGACACTTATAATTTAACCACCACCCCTTAACTTAACGACATTGGATTGCAAACCTGGGAATTGTAAAGCGCGGGCAAGCACTTGAAGTATCATTGCGATCTAAGACAAGTAGTTGCAGTGTGCATTCAGACGCTACTGAGGCCGAGTTTTGGAGGATGCGTCAGGTGCTTGCCCGCGCCTACCGGCCTGTGGTCAGGCTGCGCTGACCCGATCGATACCCAGCAATTCCGCCAAGGTCGTGTTTTCGGGTGCGCGCCCGCCCTGCCGACCGGTCCATCAAATTACAAATCAGACGTCTTAAGGGAACCTTGAAGAATCCAGTTGGGTCTAGATAACTTTAGAGAGGATTTTCGCTCAGCAGAGAGTATTTTATCATAGAGATTTTCCTCTTTTCTTCCATTTGGCTTCAAGTTTCTCCGCCTTCCTGGTCAGCTTCTCCATAAGATACTTGATATCCTCCAGCTCTCCGGCGTCCAGGTTCATCCATTCCAGAGCGGCGTCTTCCAGATGAACTATATCATCAATGTCAAAGTGTGGATAGACCATGCAAATCGTTTGTAGGTCATTTCGTGGGCGAAATCCTCTGGAGAGTCCATGGAGGAGCACAGGGAAGCGAGGGAGGGTAAGCACCGCCCCCGGCGTAGGGGTAGGGCCGAGCGTTTGGTCGGAGTGCGGCGCGTGAGCGCCGGCGGAGACGAAATGCCAGGCCATGCGACACGGCGTCAAGTTATTGCGGGAGTCCTGGTGCCGCGCGGAGTGCGCGCCGGGACGAACGCGGGCCGCCGAAGGCAATGGCCGTCGCCCCATTGTTTGCACCTGAAATTGGACGGACCCCATTTCGGGTTGCGCCAAAATGGCGACGCTCCGGATTGCGGCGGATGAATCGCTCCAGCAATCCTGCAAGCTGCTCGTCAGCACCACCGGTATCGCCGCCACTAGTACCATCCAGCTTCTCGGCGAGCGGCTGGTCTTGCCCGACGACATGCGCGCCAAGCAATGGGGCGCCATGGCCGGCTTCGATCCACGCCAGCATCCGTCCGGCTCCAGCGTGAGCAAAAAGCCCCACCTGTCCAAGGCCGGGAACCGTTACTTGCGGATCGCCCTCTATATGCCCGCTCTCAGCGCCGCTTGCCATGACCCCAATGTCAGGGCTTTCTACCGCCATCTTATCGGCACCCGCGGCCTCAAGGAGCTCTAGGCTGTCTGCGCGGTCATGCGTAAACTCTTACTCGCCATCTATGCCATGCTTAGAACGAACTCTCCCTTCGACAATCGCCGCTTCTTCCCACCCACTGGAACGACCACTTAATAAATCCAATTTATAGATCGGTGGCCACTTTTTGGGAATTAGGACGCAAATCGGTCTTGCTTCGGAACAGAGTATCTCGTATCAAATCGTTCTTCGGGACCTCCGAGAACACGGTCAAAAGCCAGATTTGGATCGCTATCTCGGTTTACATCCTCGTCGCTATCATCAAGAAACGCCTTGACAGAAAATCGGATCTCTACACAATTTTACGGATTCTAAGCCTGACTTTATTCGAAAACACTCTTCTAGCTCTGTTGGTTACTAGAATAGAATCCATAGGCGATACTGCCTATACCCATAACCAATGGAATCTATTTGATAATTTCCCCGGACAGTAGTGACCCCCACTGTTTTTACCATCCCTGGCACCGGCAGATTCCAGCAATCCCTGCCGGAATGACGCGGTAGGGGCTGGCAGACTTCACAACTTAAAATTTAACCACTACCGCTAAACCTGTGCTCGCGCGCCTCGCATCTGGCCGCTTTTCGCCTTGCTGATAACGTAAAATAAGGTGAAATATTGTGCTAGTCGGGAAAGGGGTGGGAGCTGGCGTATCGACCTCCGGAGCCGGTGGCTTTGGGAGAGGGAGTTGAATGCACAAGATTGGGCCATGTGGCAGTATAACCGAACAGCTTCCGAGAGCCCGAGGTACAGCATGAAGGTCGCCGTGTTTTCCGATGTCCAGGGTAACCTCCCGGCAATGGAGGTCGCCGTCGAGCACATTCTGGACTGGCGCCCGGACCTGGTGGTGATGGCGGGAGACCTGATCAATCGGGGCCCGAGTAGCCGCGCCTGCCTCGAGCTGTTCGACGCCTTACGCCATAAATGGGGCTGGCTGCCGATTGTGGGGAACCACGAGGCCTGGGTGCTCCGTTGCGGCCGGGAACGCCCCTTCGATGCCCTCGACGCCGCCATGCGCCGCTTCGCGGATGTAACCTTCCGGGAGATTGCAGAAGTCGAGGAGACCCTGCTCGATTGGCCCGATCACATCAGCTTTCACGCCGATGCCGAGGACAGCTGGGTCCATGTCACCCATGGCTCCATGGCCGGCCATCGGGCCGGCATATCCGCCAAGACAACGGACCAGGAGCTGCGCGGTCGGCTGCCGGAGGACATATCCCTGTTTGTCGGCGCCCACACCCATAAGCCCCTGCAGCGTCGGCTGGGGCGCACCCATATCCTCAACGTCGGCTCCGTGGGCTCCCCCTTCGACGACGACGTGCGCGCCAGCTATGGCCGGTTGGAGCTGCGGGATGGTCGTTGGCGGACCCGCATCGTACGCCTGCCCTACGACCGGGCGCGCACCGAACGGGATTTTGTGGAATCCGGGTTCATCGAGCAGGGAGGCCCCCTGGCGCGGATCATCTTCGAGGAGTGGCGCCAGGCCCGCGTGCTTCTGTCGATCTGGCACCGCCGTTACGCCAAAACGGTGCGCAGCGGCGCAGTCACCCTCGAAGGCGCAGTGACCGAATTTCTGCAGTCCTTGTAATCGGCACTGAAAAAGTCCGTGGTGGATAAATTATAAGTGATGAAGCCTGCTGGCACCTACTTCGTCATTCCGGCAGGGATTGCCGGAATCTACCGGTGCCAGGGATGGCAAAAAAAAGTGAGGGTTCGAACCACTAGGTTGCGCAACCATGCCGCTGTCAAGTCCCGCCAGATTATAGATACGTTTTTTGAAGAGGTTAGGCTGTTTTTGGTACCAGTTTCTCATGGCTTGAAGAGGTGGAATGAGACCTAGCGCCTTTTGGGGAATGTGTTGATTATAGATCTGGACGTAGTCGAAGCGGGTGGTGGCCAAAACGTCGGCGATGCGCCCGTTGAAGCATTCGATCATGCCGTTGGTTTGAAGGAGTTCTCGGTTTGGTGAGCCGGTGCTCGATGCGGTTATCGGTACAGACCCGATCGAATCGAAGGCATGGGCACCGGTCGGCTGGTGCTCGCCGGTGGTACAGAAGCGATCAGTAAATTCCTTGCCGTTGTCGGTGAGCACCTTGCTGATCGTGAACGGAGCTTTATCAATCAGGCGCACGCGAAAGTCGCTCGCAGCGGTTGCCGACTTGTCCTCAAGGATCTCCACGTAAACCCAGCGCGTCGTCCGATCAACGGCAACGAACAGGTAGCGGCGTTGCTCCTGGTCCGGCATCGACGTGCACGAAGCCCGGCGCATCCGCCTTGAAGGTCTTCACCGGCGTCTTGGTGCTTCCCATCAGCGCCTTGAGGGTAGAAATCCCGTGGCGGCGCAGACAACGGTCCAGACCCGAGCGGGAAACCGCGGGGTGGATGAACTCATGGGTTACCGCCAGCAGGTCATCGAGCGGCAGCAACAACGTCTTGCGCAGCTCGACCACCACCGCCTCCTGGACGGGGTAAGGGTGGTGTGAAGCCACTGGGGGCGGTGTGAAGCATCTTCCGTCCCCTCACGGCGACGCCATTTCGCCACCGTGTGGCGGTTGAGGTGGTAAGC
>Ga0209364_1000244_pt1 | contig 12795 bp, 11 predicted proteins | sample WorMetHERISLAND2_3_FD_187387 | JGI IMG/M metagenome (GOLD analysis project Ga0209364, IMG submission 187387) | Marine gutless worms symbiont microbial communities from Max Planck institute for Marine Microbiology, Germany - Olavius albidus HERON... | ecosystem: Host-associated > Annelida >... | reverse complement strand
AATCCTTGATCCGGTCCCATTGCCCATCCGTCAATTCCCTGCGAAGCATGACCAGGCCCCTCACCTTGCACTGGTCTCACTCGATCACACCAACCATGAATAGTCCGTTAACTGTCAACAGGACCTAGGACAGCCCCAAAAATTATAGATATGATTGAGGACCTTGCGGCGAATGACGATCCGAATGCGCTCAGCATACTTGGCGGCGTTCATTTTTTCGGATGGGGGGTGCCAAAAGACCCTGCTAAGGGTGCGCAACTAATGCGTAAATCCGCAGAGCTAGGGCACGAAATGGCGCAAAGCAATCTAGCCATGTGGTTGCTCAAGGGCGAGGGCGTGCCTCTTGATGTGGACGAAGCAATGGTCTGGTTGAACAAGTCGGCGAAACAAGATCACGTCTTTGCACAATACAAGCTGGGTGAACTCTACATGTTCGGCGATAAGGTCCCTAAGAACTTGAGAAAAGCGCGCAATTGGTTTGAGGTTGCAGCCAGAAATGGGCATTCAAAGTCCCAACGCTTTTTTGGCTATATGAATCTTGAGGGGGTCGTAAGCGCCGAAGACCATGCTGTAGCTTATGAATGGACCCTCAAGGCTGCAGAACAGGGGGACGCAGACGGGCAACATGTCTTGGGGCATATGTTTTTAAATGGCTGGGGTGTTCCGGCAAACGCGGATCAGGCTAAAAAGTGGTTTGAAAAAGCTGCTGCCCAAGGCCATGCGAGAGCAAGAGAGGCACTCAGTAATTTCTGAGGCCTTATGGTTTTTGAGTTCATTTTTCATCAGTACCTCTTTTCTAGTAACCCTCCCGTATGTCGCCTAAGTGGGGTGGGCCGCCGAAATCCGGACCTTTTGAATCCCGTCTGCTTGCGATGCCAAGGCAGGCCCCAATTACGCCGGCGAGCATCCGGGCGGTCCGGATCTCGGGGATATTCCAGATGCGGACAAATCGATGCGCATCGTCATCACCGGGCTTGACCCGGTGATCCACGCTTATTGCCGAAGCGATCGGTCAGGACAAAGGCGTGGATGGCCGGGTCAAGCCCGGCCATGACGCGGTGGGGCCGGACACGGCCAACTGGCACGTCTCTTATGGGGGGGGGTGGGAGAAGTTTTGGCCGGGTCTTCGAATCCTGTCCGCCTACGGCTAGAGGCGGACCCTCATGGCTCCGGCGGCCGTCCTGGGGGTTCGGATTTCCGGTTTATCCCGACGGGCCGGGTTCTCGGGGATGGAAGAGGTCGGGCGTCGTCACCGGACATCGACGACAAGGGGCACCGTACTGTTCGTTTCAAGATCAAAGGCCGTGCGGTCCGTGTAATCGAAGTGCCGGCCATAGGTATGGAGCGATACGGAAATGTCGTCGCCGTCGTTCAAGACCAAATGTATTCCCTTGGGTTTCAGGCAGATCACGTCACCGGCGCCGGCGGTGAAGACATAGCGCTCTTCCAACACGGCAAAATCGGGCCGAGACCGGTCATCGAGGCGGTTGTACTTGATATTGCGTTCGTTCCCGTCCACACCGGCAACCACGACCTAAGTGCCGTGATCGTGTGGCGGCGTAACGCGGTCCGGCGACCAGGCTACGGCAAATACGGCCAGGGAATGATCCGGCTCCTTATGCAGAAGATGAGCGGTGTAACCCTTTTCCGCGTGGGTCTCATAGTGTTTCGGCTTTAGCCATGGCTCCTTGGCCAGCGCCAGTCTTTTCGCAAGCGGAGCCACCTTGTCGAAGATCTCACTGCAATCGGAAGTTTCGGCCGTAATGCGCCGGAGATCGGTCACATAGTGATCAAGGGTATAGGATTTGTCGTCCGACATTTCTCTATCCTCCCTCGATAAACCTATCACGAAATGACGATGCACCGGATGGACGATAGCTCCGAGGCGAAGGCGGCCGTACCGGCATCAGTACCTGACAGGCTTGCTAATCGCGCACGTCTCCGACGCCGATTGATCGTGCCCATGATCGTCGAATGCGACGATGCCCCCGCTCACACATGCGATTCCATTTACGCCGGCGGCAACCTCGTCGGTACCGTCACATCCGGCGGTTTCGGACATCGGGTCGGCAAGAACATTGCCATGGGTTTCATCGATGCCGCGAGGGCGGAACCCGGCACCGAGCTGGAAATCGGAATCCTCGGTTCGAGGTGCCGGGCAAGGGTCTTCACCGAGCCCATATTCGACCCGGCGAACGAACGGGTCAGGGGGTGATCACGACCGGGCCTGGGCGCCGGCACCGCGGTCGCTTAAGTCACGGTCAAAATCGCCTCGATATCGGGCCAGGAGACCTTGATGTTCGGGACCCGGTTGCCGAACAGGTCGAGGTCGCTGCGTTCGGAGAGCTGTCCCCCCAGCGTTTCGTAAAACCGCATCGCTCCCGTGTTGCCGGCGGCGACCCATAGAAAGGCGGTTCGCTGTCCGGCATCCAAAAGCGCCTTGGCGCCGGCCCGCATCAACAGCCGCCCGACGCCCTTGGATCGGAAACCCGACAGGACGTGCAAATTGTCTATGTAAGGCGTCGGCCGGACCCATATCGCGATGAACCCGACCAAATCCGTATCCTCGGCGACCATCACCACGTCGCCGTCCTCGATATCCTGGTTGCGCCAATGGGCCGCAATATCGTCGTGCAAGCGGGTATCGAGATAGTCTTTCGGAAGAATGTCGGCATAAGCCGTAAGCCAGCTGGCGGCTTGTACGGCTGCGATTGCCGGGCGGTCCGTCTCTTTCGCCAATCTGATGATCATCGCCTGTGTTTCGAAACTCCGGTCCAGCGGCGCCGGCCCCGGCCGCCGCGCATGGATCACGTTCGTGCCAATGCCGCCACGACGTCGCAGACGACCTGGGCGCCGGCGGCCATGTCTTCCTGTTCGGCCCGTTCCGCCTCGTTGTGGCTGATGCCGTTCAGGCACGGGATGAAGACCATGCCGGTGGGGCAATCGTCGACCATGAAGCGCGCGTCATGCCCGGCGCCGGAGAGCACCGGGCGGCTGCGGTAGCCGCGCGCCTCGGCCGACGCCCGGATGCGGTTCTGGATGTCGTCCGGGAAGACGACCGGCCGGGCGCTCGATACTTCCTCGACCCGCACCTGGCAGGGAGACCTCTCAGCCGTTCGCAGACGGGGGCCACCTGATCGCCCATGGTCTTCAGGGACGTGGCCGAGGGATGACGGAAATCGATGAAAAAGGCGGCATGGCCGGGAACCACCGACTTGGCGCCCGGCGCCACTTCGAACTTGCCGATGGTGAACCGCGCCACGTCGTCTTCATCCCAGAAAACGTCGCGGAGCGCCGTTGTCATGTCGGTGGCGGCGACGAAGGCGTCCTTCCTGCGGGCCCGGGGGGTCGTCCCGGAGTGCGCGTTCTCGCCGGTGACCGTGACCTCGAAGCGCCGGTTGCCCTGCATGCCGGTAACGACGCCGATGGTGTCGCCGCTGTCTTCGAGGATGGTGGCCTGCTCGATATGGGCTTCGATGAAGGCGGCGAAGGGGAGTCCCAGTTGGCGATCGGCGGCGGCCGGAACCGCGTCCTTCAACCGGGCCACGCAGTCACCCATGGTGGTCCCGGCGCCGTCCCGGAGCGCCAGCATGGCATCCAAGGCGTAAGCCCCGGCGTGGGTGCCCGACCCGGTGAGCCCGGGCGTGAAGCGCGCGCCCTCCTCGTTGTTCCAGATCACCGCCTCGACCGCATGGCGGGTCTCGATGCCGGCGTCCTCCAGGGTCTCCAGGGTCTCGAAGGCTGAGAGAACGCCGAAGCTGCCGTCGAAGGCGCCGCCCATGGGCTGGCTGTCCGTATGCGAGCCGCTGCCAACGGCGGCCAGTGCCGGATCCGTTCCGGGGCGCCGCATGAACAGGTTGCCGATGGCGTCGATCTCGACCGCGAAGCCGCGGTCGGCCGCCCAGCCGGCGATCAGGGCGTGCGCCGCGATATCTTCGGCCGACAGCGCCAGCCGGTTGAGGCCGCCGGCCTCTGTGGCGCCGATGGCGGCGAGCTCCCGATGCCGCCGCTGCAGGCGCTCGGTGTTGATGGTGGGCGGGTCTGCTGTCGTCATGGGGATTTCCTGTCAAACCGGGAGCTGGTCCGTTCCAAAGTATCCATATGACCGCCACAGCTTCTCGGCGCAAGGGTGCCCGCCCGAAGGCGCCTTAGCGGTCCGGGTCGTATCCCGCGTATTCGATGCCGGTCAGGGCCGCCGTGTCGCGTTTCCAGGTGGTGATGTCGGATTTCCCGAAGCCGGCCAGGTCGTCGTGGCCGCAGGCCCGCGCCATTACTTTCATCAGCTCGACGGATGCCCGCAGGTAGCGGTTCAGCCGTGCCGCCCCCTCGTCGACCTTGAGCCGGGCCCTGAGTTCCGGCTTTTAGGTTGCCACGCCGGCCGGACAGTTGTTGGTGTTGCACATGCGCCCCCCGACGCAGCCCACCGACTGCATGGCCGAGTTGGCCAGCGCCACGCCGTCGGCACCCAAAGCGAGCGCCTTGACGAAATCGGGTGCCGTCCGCAGCCCGCCGGTGATGACCAGGGTGACGTCCCCGTTGCCGGTCTTGTCCAGGACATGCCGGGCCCGGGCCAGGGCCGGCAGGGTCGGCACCGAGATGTGGTCGCGGAAGATCAAAGGCGCCGCCCCGGTGCCGCCGCCGCGGCCGTCGAGGATGATGTAGTCGACGCCGGTATCCAAGGCGAACTTGATGTCGTCCTCGATGTGGTTGGCCGACAGCTTCATGCCGACGGGGATGCCGCCTGAGATATCGCGCACCCGGTCGGCAAAACGCGCAAAGTCCTCAACCGTCGTCAGGTCCTTGAAGGTGGCCGGCGACACGGCCGGCGTGCCTTCCGGGATCTTGCGCACTTCGGCGATCTTCCCGGTCACTTTGGCGCCGGGCAGGTGGCCGCCGGTGCCTGTCTTCGCCCCCTGGCCGCCCTTGAAGTGGAAGGCCTGGACCTTTTCGAGGAGCGCTTCGTCGTAACCGAATTTGGCCGAGGCGAGCTCGTAGAAATAGCGGCTGTTGGCCGCCTGCTCTTCCGGCAGCATGCCGCCCTCGCCGGAGCAGATGCCAGTGCCGGCCATCTCCGCACCGGCGGCGAGCGCGGTCTTGGCCTCGGCCGACAGCGCCCCGAAGCTCATGTCGGAAACGAAAAGCGGCATGTCGAGCACCAGCGGTTTCTTGGCCCGCGGCCCGATCACCAGCTCGCTCTTCACCGGCACGTCGTCGAGCAGGGGTTTGCGGGCGAATTGTCCCGTCAGGATCTGGATGTCGTCCCAGGCCGGTAGTTGCTCCCGCGGCACGCCCATGGCGCCCATCTCGCCATGGTGACCGACTTTTTCCAGCCCGTCCCGAGCCAGGGCGTGAATGTGCTCGACGAAGGGCTCTTCGGGTGTATTGCGCGGCTCCGGCATGCCGTCGGCGGCAGCCGGCGGCGCGTGAGTTTCCGCGTCCGCGTCACTGATATTCCGGTGGCTGCCGTCGCAAAAGGGGGCCTTGCCGGTCCGTTTGCACTGACAGAGATGGGCCTCGCCGTCGGCGTCGGCGGTGAATTTGAGCGGCGAAAATCCTGTGCCCCGGTGCGAGCCATCGCAGAAGGGCTGGTTCTTCGACAGGCCGCAGCGGCACAAGTGGTAGTCCTTGCCCTTCTCGAGCGTAACGGCTTTCGGCTTGCGGGCGGCGACGGCGGGGGCGTCCATTCGGTTTCCTCCTCAAATGGGTTGGGGTATCCCCGCCAATATGTGGATTGTTGTGACGTTCAACAATCGGGTGAATCATAACAATATTGTTCTAATTTTCGAACAATAGACTCGGTTTTCAGGGCATTGTTTTCGAATGCCGCCCTGGCCCTGGGATGATGGCCGCTGAAGGCTTAATGAAAGGATGACCGGAGAGAATGGGCCGACCGTGCCGCTCGAAGACGACGGCGCCTGCCCAGGAGGACGGCCCCATGAAGACCATCGAGATTTCAGGACGGACCTACCGGGCCACCGATGCCGCCGGATCCCTCGGCAAGGCCTTCCCGACGCTTCCCTACGCCTTGCGGGTGCTCGCCGAAAACGCCCTGCGTGTTGGCGGCGGCGATGGCGAGGCCGCCGCCCACCGGGTCGCCGCCCGGGCCGGGGACGCCGTCGCTTTTCGGCCGTCGCGCCTGATCCTGCAGGACATGCTGGGCCTGCCGCTGCTGGTCGACATGATGGCCATGCGCTCGGCCGTCGCTGCGGCCGGCGGCGATCCCGCACGGATCGACATGACGCTCCCCGTCGTTCTCATCATCGATCACGCCATGACCATCTTCCATTAGGCCGACCGCGCCGCTTTCGAAATGAACGAAGCCCGCGAGTTCGACATCAACCGCGAGCGCTTCGCCTTCCTGAAGGCCTGCGAGGCGCGCTTCGCGAACTTGAGGGTGATCCCGCCCGGCGGCGGCATCATGCACCAGATCAACCTGGAGCACCTGGGCCGGGTGGTCGGCGGCGCAGCCGACGACCTTGATTTCCTGACCGCGGATACCTGCCTCGGCACGGACAGCCACACGCCGATGATCAACGGCCTCGGGGTCCTCGGCTGGGGTATCGGCGGGCTCGAGGCGGAAGCCATCATGTTCGGCGAGACGACGGCGGTGAACGTGCCCCGCGTCGTCGGCCTGGAGGTGACGGGAACGCCGTCGGAGACGATCACCGCCACCGACATGGCGCTCGCCGTCGCCGAGAAACTGCGCGCGCTTGGCGTCGTCGATAGTTTCGTCGAGCTTTTCGGCGCCGGCTATTCCAGGCTCTCCGTCGGCGATCGCAGCACCATCGCCAACATCGCCCCCGAATACGGCGCCACCTCCGTATTCTGCCCGGTCGACGCCAACACGCTGACCTACCTGAGAGGCACCGGGCGCGCTGCCGAGCACGTCCGCACCGTCGAGGCCTATTGCCGGGCCCAGGGGCTGTGGGCCGACGGTGCCGACACCCAGGCCATCGAATACGACGACGTGGTCACCCTCGACCTCGGCAAGCTCGGCCGGTCCGTCGCCGGGCCGAGCCGACCGGAGCAGCGCATCGACCTCGCCGACGCCGCAGCGGCCTTGGCGCTCGACGGTGAGCGGGAAAGGCGCCGCCGAATTCCGGTCGAAGGCAGCGCGCACGACATCGGCGACGGCGACGTCATCATCGCCGCCATCACCAGCTGCACCAACACGGCCAACCCCCGCAACATGGTCCTCGCCGGATTGATCGCCAGGAACGCCGTGGCGAGAGGTCTGACTTCCAAGCCCCACGTCAAGACGTCCCTGGCACCGGGCTCGCGCGTCGTCGCGACCTATCTTGAGGCGGCCGGCCTGATGGGCCCCCTGAAGGCACTCGGTTTTCACGTCGCCGCCTTTTCGTGCTCCACCTGCAATGGCATGTCGGGGCCGTTGGCCCCGGAGATCGAGGCGGCGATCCGGGAAAACGATATCAAGGGCGTCGCCGTGCTGTCCGGCAACCGCAACTTCGCCGGTCGCATCCATCCCCTGGCGTTGCGCAACATGATCGCAGCACCGCCCCTGGTCGTCGCCTACGCCCTTTCGGGCACCATCCTTACGGACGTCACCGCCGACCCCTTGGGTGAAGATACCGGCGGCAACCCGGTGACGCTGGCCGACCTGTGGCCGGCGGAGGCGGAGGTCGAAGCCCTGATGACGGCCCATGGCGGGCCCGAGGACTACCGGACCAACTACGAGGGCATCTCGACCGTCAATCCCCACTGGAACCAATTGGACGTGAGCGTCGATACCTACGATTGGCCGCCGTCCACCTACGTGACCTTTCCGCCGTTCATCAAATCCATCGCGGCGGAGCAGACGCGGATACCAGCCATGAAGGGGCTGCGGCCGCTCGCCATCCTCGGCGATTCGATCACCACCGACCACATCTCTCCGTCCGGCACCATCCTGCCCGAGTCGGATGCCGGCAAGTTCCTGATCGAACACGGGGTCGAGCCTCGCGACTTCAATTCCTACGGCACCCGGCGCGGTTCGTCGGATATCGTCATCCGCTCCACATTCGCCAACGGCCGGCTACGGAACGAGATGACGCCCGGGCGCGAGGGGCCGTGGACGCGGATCGAGCCCGAAGGCCGGGAGGCGACCCTGTTCGAGGCCATCGAGGCCTACCGGGCCCGAGGCCAGGATCTCGTCGTTATCGGCGGTCGGGAATAACGGCTGCGGATCGTCCCGCGACACCGCGGCCAAGGCGCCGTGGCTGGCCGGTGTGTGCGCCGTCGTCGTCGAGAGTTTCGAGCGTATCCACCGCTCAAACCTGGTCAACATGGGCATCGCGCCGCTCTGTTTCCCGGATGGTGTCGACCGCCTGACCTTCGCCCTCGACGGCAGCGAGGTCTTCGACGTGACCCTATCAGACGACCTGACATCGGCGACCCTGACCGTGCATCGCAAGGACGGTACGGTCGATGCGCCCCCCCTCGACCTTCGGCTCTACAACGACGCCGAACGCGAGACATACCGCCACGGCGGCCTGCTGGCGCGCGCCTACCGGCGGTTCCTCGGGGCGGGGTAGGGGTGCCCGAAACGATCCGCGGGACCGTGCTTATGCCGCGGTCTCGCCGGCGTTTCGAGTGACCTCCGGCCAGACGTCCCTGAGAAACACCGTCAGGTCGCTGGCGGCGCCCTTCGATATCAGGGGAAACAACAATGTGCTGACGAAGCCCCTGTGGTAGGTGGCGTGGTTGACCAGGTGCAGCAGGATGTCTTCTCGCGTCATGGCGCCTTCGCCGCCGCCGACAAATTCGAAGGAAATGACTTCCGCCAGTTCCGCCTCGGCCCAATTACGGGCCAACCCGACATGGTATTGGTCCATTTTCCGGAGTCGTTCGGCGACTTCGGAAAAGGGCAAAACCGTGCTCCGATACCGGGCCGTGTGCGGGTGGGTCCGCCCTTCCAGATGGGCGCGGAAAATCTCTTCGACGACCAGAATATGGTCGAACGTACCACGGATGCTTTTGAAGAGCGCGTCCCGGGGAGCCATGAGTTGTGCCTCGGAGAGTTGCTCGGCATTTCTGAGCACCACGTCGTCGGCCCAGGCCATGTAGGCGGTCATTCGGTGGACAGTCGATAGGTCGGGCATGGGGAAGCTCCTTGCTGGCGTCGAATTGCCACGCAACAAATGCACCGAACAAGAGAAACATTGTCCTCGTAGCAATTTCGTGGCCCGACGCGACCGGGAGGGAATTTGTGGCCAAGCCCTCCAAGCGGATCGCCGATCACATCACGGAAAGGATTGCCAACGAGAATTGCGGGTTCGTCCCCGAAAGGACAAGAAGGTCCGCTTTGCGGTATCCGAATCTTTCGATTTGCCGACGGAAACGGGCAACGAGTGGAACCGTCGCCTACCTCCGTTGCGGACTCAAACTTTCCAAGAGAGGAGTTTCGTCGTCGAGCGACAATCGCATTTCACGTTTGTTGAATAGCCGGCCGCTTCAGGCGCATTGCAGACATCGCGTGCGTCCCGATACGACTTATGGAGAACGATCCAAGTGTTTGACCGGCAGTTCGGATTGCTTACGTTCCCAATTTCGGAAGCGGAGATTCGCTGCCGAGCGACCGCCAGGATCTACACTTTGACGACCGACCGCCACTGATCACCTATTGTGGGCGCGGCTTGACCTTGGCGGTTTGGTCAACGTGTCATGGTGCCTCAGGTCCGCTGACGGCAACGAAGAAGACACCACAAATGAGGAATGTTCTTCAGGTGGAGGCCTGAAATGTATAGGGTTGAAGCGGTTTCGACCGGCGCCCGGAAATACCCGTGCAAAGCGTGACACCGCGAACGCGGCGGGGTTCATACGCGTCCGATGACAATCTCCGGAAGGAGTGGGATTCTTGGCTGCAATGGGGACCCAGCTGAAGTTCGCGTTCTACCGGCTTACCAACCGCCCGGAACTGATCCTGACGGCGTTTTTCATCGCGCTGCTGGCCTTTCTCGTCGTCACCCCGCTGATTGAAATCATTCACGATTCCCTGGTCGTCCAGAGCTACGACCTCGCCTACATGCCCGAGGCCGAGGAAGGGTCCTTCACCCTTTTTCATTTCGCCCGCGTGTTCACCGAGCGCCTATCGCGAGCTCTTTTCTACAAGCCGTTTCTCAACAGCGTCATGGTCGGCGCCGGCGTGACGGTGCTTGGCGTTTCCATCGGAACCCTGCTCGCCTGGCTGCTGGTCCGCACCGACCTCTATTTCCGCCCTGCGTTCACAGCACTCGCCGTGGTTCCCTACATGATGCCGTCGTGGGTGTTGGCGCTTGCCTGGCTGACCCTATTCAAGAACGACCGTGTCGGCGGCGCCGAGGGCATGATCAATTTCTTCTTCGGCCTCCAGACGCCGAACTGGCTCGCCTACGGCATGGTCCCGATCATCATCTGCCTGGCGCTCCACTATTACGCCTACGCCTTCCTGCTGATGTCGGGCGCCCTGTTTACGGTCGATTCCGAGCTCGAGGAAGCCGGCGCCGTCTGTGGCATGCCGCGCTTCAAACGATTGTTGAAGATCACCTTCCCGCTTTTGCTGCCGGCCCTGGGTTCGGCCGTGGTGTTGACGTTCATTCGTATCCTCGGGACCTTCGGCACGCCGGCCCTGCTCGGGCTGCCGGTCAACTTCTACACCCTGTCGACGCGCATCTACACATCGCTCAACGCCAGGAACATGGGCGACGGCTTTGTCTTAGCCCTGGTCCTGGTCGTCATGGCGATCCTGATGATTTACATCAACTCCCGGGTTCTCGGCGTGCGCAAAAGCTTCGCCGCCCTGACCGGAAAGGGGTTTCGCCAACGCCCCATTCAGCTCGGCGCCTGGCGCCTACCGCTGACCATCGTCGTCGTCCTATTCATGGCAACGGTGGTGTTCCTGCCACTCATCATCCTGCTCTGGGAAACCTTCATGCTCGATCCCGGAGACTACAGCTTCGAAAACTACACGACGCATTTCTGGGTCGGAGAAAGTACCTACGAGTTGGCCAGTGGCGAGGAAGGCATATTCCGCAACGACAACATCCTGTCATCCCTATGGAACAGCCTCAGCCTCGGCGTCGCCGCCGCCTTGTTCAACGGGTTCCTCGGGTTGCTGATCGGCTATGCTATCGTTCGCGGACACGGCACGCGTCTCTCGAAGACGCTCGAAGGCATGGCCTTCGCACCCTACATCTTTCCCTCCATCGCCTTGGGTGCCATTTATCTCGGCATGTTCTCGACGCCGTTCGGTCCGGTGCCGGCGCTTTACGGCACGTTCGCGCTTCTGGTCCTGATCACGACTGTCAAGAACCTGCCGTTCAGCTCGCGCACGGGCATTGCCGCCATGCTGCAGATCGACAAGTCATTGGAGGAAACGGCCCGGGTCCAGGGTATCGGCTGGTTTCGGCGGATGGCGACAATCATCATTCCGATGTCGACCAGCGGCCTGATGGCCGGCATGTTATTAACGTTTTTACCGCCATGCGCGAACTGTCATTGATCATCCTTCTGGTAACGCCGTCGACCATGGTCATGACGACCGTCATATTCGCTTACCAGGAGCAGGATGCCGCGCAACATGCCAACGGCGTCACGCTGATCTTGGTGTTGATCATCATCTTCGCCAACATCCTGGTGCGCCGCTTTTTCGGCACTACGGGACTATTCGGATTGCGCCAGACGTGACCGATGCGACAAGACCCTTGCGGAATGCCGACAGAATACGAGGGAGATTAACGTGAAACACAGGAACAGGAGAAAGACCATGAGACGTTTGTTACGAAGGCTCGCCGCCATTGTCGGCATCGCCGTTTTGGTTTCCGTTCCCATGGCCGCGATGGCGGCCTCGCAACCAGCCCCGCCGCCGGAGATGGATGCCTGGCTGAAAGCCGCCAAGCTCGGCCCCTACGCCCAATCGCCCCAGGACTGGGATGAAATCACCCGTAAGGCGAACGAGGAAGGGGAACTCGTCATCTACTCATCGTCGTCGCGGATGGCCAAGGTCGCTAAGGTCTTCATGGCCGTTCATCCGGGGATCAAGGTCAACTCCTACGACCTGGGGTCGGTCAAGAGCGTCGAGAAGACGGTGCGCGAGCAGGACGCCAATATCTTCAATGCCGATGTCATCACCACCGGCGGCTCGGGACAGGTCATCCATGAGCTGTGGGCCAAGAACCGTATCGTCAACTTTGTGCCGGACGCCTTCAAGGATCGCATCCCCGCCGATTTGAGAGAACCGGTTCTGGTTCGCATCCTCGAGGCCAACGTCATCATGTACAACTCCGAGGTTCATCCCGATGCGCCGGCGGTTTCCAACATCTGGGAAATCACCGAAGCCAAGTGGAAGGGCAAACTGGCGCTCAAGGACCCGCTCGCTTCCCTGTCGAACTTCATGGGGATCGCGACGCTGGTCCAGCACGCCGATGACCTCGCCGCGGCGTACAAACGTCACGCCGGCAAGGACCTGGTGCTGCACGAGGGTGTGCCCGACGCCGGCTACGAATTCCTCTACCGGCTCCTACACAACGACCCGGTGATCCTGAAGTCCGGCTCCAAGGCGGCCAAGGTCTCGGGCAAGGCGGGGCAGAAGAACCCGCCGCTGTTCTTCGGGCCGATGACCTACTACCGCTACAATTTCACCAAGGGCTACGTCAACGCTCTGGCCGAGAACCTCGACCCGGTGGCTGTTACCGGCAACGTAAAACTCCCTGATTATGGGCGAAGTAAATTTCCCCACCTTGAGCGTATGGGGGAGGTCTTGGCGCCATTGTGATCCTGACCCGGGGGCATGCCCTCGGGTCAGGATCGGCGGCTTGATTT
>Ga0209364_1000243_pt1 | contig 12845 bp, 13 predicted proteins | sample WorMetHERISLAND2_3_FD_187387 | JGI IMG/M metagenome (GOLD analysis project Ga0209364, IMG submission 187387) | Marine gutless worms symbiont microbial communities from Max Planck institute for Marine Microbiology, Germany - Olavius albidus HERON... | ecosystem: Host-associated > Annelida >... | reverse complement strand
CAGGTGCATGCACCCATCGACCCTTTGCCTATGGGTGCATTTGCACCCATGGCACCCAGTACGTCGGCCCCTATGATAATCAGTAATTACGGATTATTAGTGCGGAAAACTGTACGTGACCAGGCACTATTTTCCGTCCACATGCATGGAAGATTGACAGGCACAGAGGCTATTTTCCGTCCATATGGACGGAAAACAGCGCCTGGATGCTGCTACCTTCCGTCCGTATGGACGGAAGATCGCGCGTCCAGGCGCTATTTTCCGTCCAGGAACTAAACCACCATGCAGCGCCACCGCCTGCCTGCGGTTGAGATCAGCGGCGCGCTTTGCAACGCCGGAATCTGAGTAACAGAAGAACAAAGAAATTATGATACCCCGAAGGGAGCGTGGGTGGGGATTATCAGGGACAATGCAAAACAAGATGCAACTTGACGCAACAGACGACATTTGCTATCACTGGCGACTAACGTGCTCGTTACCTAGTCGCAAAATAACGTAATAAAGGAGTACTTTATCGACCTAAAGAGGTGAAAAGGGTTTCTTTTGAGGCCGTAATAAAAATGGGGCTAGGTTTTTTCGGGGGGAGTGTGAAATTCAATTAAACGATGACTAAGACTAACCCTAGTGCTGACCGTAACCAGAGCTAGATAGGGGACAGTTTTCCATCCTGGACGGAAAATAGCCTGTGGACACTTCATTCTTCCATCCATATGGACGGAAAATAACATTCACGTCCGTTCACGGTCATCCAAGGTCAGCAACGTTGGTGCCAATCGAAAGCGCATCTGCAACTTGCTGTTAGTCGTTAACATTGTTGGCCTTTAAACTATACTGTGTGCTTGGAACTGGGGCTCATGGTCACTCAAGGTCATCGCAAGGGGCACTGTTCGATACAGCACATACGACTCTTTATTCGTCTTCTATAGTAAATATGCCTCTATCTATTACCATTTCCAACATATAGCCACATATTCATCGAAAATCGCTACCCCCTTGTATTCGGCGTCCCCGTTATGGGCAAAGCCGTCAAGATTTACGCAAGAACCCTTGGTGACGAGAAACTAGACTGATGGGCCTATCACACAGTGAAAGATTTTCACGATATGTTCAGCCATTTCGCTACAATGCACGACTGTGACAGCCAGACTGAATTGCCGCGGCATATGCTCGCTGCAGCATATACCGGTGCTGTCGTGCATAAAAACCCATTCTTTCCCAAAGGCTTTTTTCTCAGAAATATCCCGCACTAAGTAATTACAAGCAGGAAATGCTACTGCAAATTATATCTGGGCGCTAAGTCTAGGATATGATAGCAATGCTCACCAAGTTCCATGTCATGTGTCAGTTGAGGGGTTTCACTTGCACCACCATCAGCAACATCTGTAAGCATGATCACAGCGTCACACATACAGCCAGATGATGATACTGATGGTCGTCATCATTTATTTGGTCTCAGAAAACAAACATACAAACGACATGCACAACAAAACACAAGTGAGCAGCCCACAAGGCAAACTTTGCTCAAGCACATGTTTTGTAGATTCACACTTGTGTGAGTCATAATCCCCCTGGTAACATGCATAGTTGCATGCTGTAGATTACACGGTCACGGAAGTCACTGCGTTTCAAGTGCACAATGTCACAGAATAGGGCAATCAATCAATCGCAAATCTTCAGATACTTGCCCTGGTCCAAATGCCAATCAGCAGGGCACAAAAAATTGATACAGGGAATGGTGTGAGCAAAAATACTGCTAGTGGCTCAGCTAGCTCAAGACCCAATTTCCTTTCCCAACTCGGCTCAGCATTTGCAGCAGCACTGCATAAGACCTGCGCCACTGTTCTGACTGTATATTGCACTGGAAACTCTAGCAACAGGTGTCAGTCTATCACTGTGATCTAAATACAGCAGGGTCATCTTATGTACCAAGTTTGGTGACCGCGGCTTCAAGCTGTCTGGAGATTTCTTGCAGGCATACACACATACATATATACTGTGTGTCAAAAAACTGTGCAAAATGTTTTTCATCAGAACTTTGTCAAACCAATACCGAAATGAATGATGTGGGTGACAACATTCCAGTCATGTCTGATAGCTTGCAGTAAGTGTAATAAATAGCTTAAAACAGAACAAGCACATACAATAACGATGCAACAAAAATGGAGCACAAACGTGCAGACTGCTGAAGTGAAGCTTCATGTGCTTCTGACACCATTTCCACACTGATAGTGTCTGCATTGACCACTGCAGTTGGCTCAGCTGGATGTGGTGTACTCACAGCTCCAGTGTGTATGGGTACATGTGGTTCATGATCTGTACTGACAGACGGAATTTCTGCTGAATCCAGCACACGGCGACGATTGTTCTACAGTACAATAAGTAATGAGCATGCAAAGTTATAGTAGTCTCACTAAAGTCAGTAGTTACATATCTATACTACAATAAACGAAGTGTGTGTCCATTCGTGTGACGCAAAAGTTTGGCCGAACCACTGGACCGATCGGCACCAAACTTGGCCACGTGTTCCGTGTTGGCCCCTGGATGGTTTTAGACCGGATACATTTAACGGACATCCGGCAAGCGATCAGTCTGCCAGCCCCCGGCCACATGATGCCGGCCTGCGAATGGCCGCGTCTGCTGCTGTATTGCACGCGTTTGCTGCGACAGCAGCACTCACAGACCGGCCGATACCATTTGCTGCGGGGTTTGTAGCAGAGGCAGCGCAGCTGCGGATCCGTAGGACGGCCATTGCACGGTGTTGTGTGCTGCTGAGAGGGACCGGAGGTCACGAGAAGTTGCACACAGATTGCATACTCGCTGCGCGTCGCATACAACTAGGCCCGTAGGGCCAAAAAATTTCTAGTAGATTTAATAATGGCAGTACATAAAAAGAACTATTCCAGACAGTAAAGTATTTTTTGTTACATGGAACAGCAGTTTATAACAACATGTATGGGTGATAAATCGTAAGTAGATATAACAGGCGGAAGTCAATTTTTTCTCCACTGACTGGGAGTTGCCATAATAACGTAATGATAGTGGGCTCGGTTGACATTATATCTCGTATAGGCATACAGTATTTCGGTTGAATAGTTGGTAAAGGTGTTTGGTCTTTTCGGTAGGCTATAAGGTACATCCAAATCAGATGACTGACCACTAAAGCTGGAGAAATGTTACATGCTACACTTGTATTGCTAGATTTGGCTAATAATTGCAGGTTACTCATAATATACCACTTACAACAGTAGTTCAAAAACGTACTCTTATTGCAGCCGTGGCTTGTGCTATTGTCCGTCTTGCAGTGCGTGCTGCTTGCCGTGTCTATGCCAAACAAATTAGACATCGGTGACTCAGGAGTGTCATGATGAAATTACATAATTATGTTGATAATTGAATTTTATCAAAATTCACGCAAACGAACTGCTACGGACATGAAAAGTGTGCATAATAAAGTGCAAAAACTTGTGATAATTACAACAACAAGAGAGTAGGTAAGAATTAACTTATAAGAGTGTCTCATCTGTCATTAACTGTGGCAGCAAAAGTGCTAGTACAAGTGTGCAAACAGTGCATACTCCGGAATGTGGCAAGATACTCATTCCGTAACATCATTGTTTACTAAGTATGATTCGTGTAACCTGTATGAAAGCCCCAGTACATATGCGTTGTGTTACAGACCTAGATTATGCGGGCACAGAGTAAGAAATATTGCACAGATTAGTCAATAATTAGCCTGCATTGGTAGGAAAGTGGCAAACCGCAAGCACTTTTGCATGTCACAATGATTACCAGTAACGTAGTGAGAACTTAGCTATTTTCTCAACATTATGTAACTGAACTCAGTGGCACAAATAAAACAAACAGAAGCACAACTCACTTCGACAGGACGAGATGTATGAGCTGAACGCTGTCGTTGCAATGGAAACATCCACTGACAACATTACACAACATATTGTGCTATCAGCAGTGAAATGTGATGCATAATATAGAAGAAAAATAAACCATGTACTTATAGCAATTAACTTACAAGAAACTGTACAGTTTCATAGTAGGTGAGATGTCTCAGACATTGTTACAATTATTTTGCAACAAACACAAGCATGTAATACACATGCCTGCTGCAGTAGTAGAAAAAAATTTAATGTAAAAATAATACATAAAGTAATGTGTCTAAATACCTGTACATGACCCTCAGTAGCAGATAAAGCATCTGAAATGGCTGGGGCACTTGTAGTCTGTTCTGTCACGTTTGTGCCTGCCTGTATCATTGTAAACAAACACAACACGCTCGGTTATGTATACAATACAATGACCCTAAAAGCGTTTTCTTAACTTTGTAGCTTGTAGAAATCAGTTAATGTGCAACAAAACAAGCATGTAATATACACGCCTGCTGCAGTAATAGAAGATATTTAGTATAACAAGTACGAATGTACTATAGACCCGGAAAGGCCGGAGCATGAGGCCTGGGCGGCCCCTGCACCGACGCTGCAGCGGTGCGTGCCTTGCTGCTACTGGTGACGCACAGCCTGTCAATAGCTGCGGCCAGGCCATAGGCCGCAGCTGCGGGCTGCCGCCGCCGTGCCGCTGCACCGACTGGCTATGGCTGTGCCGCAGCAGATGCAAATCTTGCTGCGGGGAGCTAGAATTTGCTGTAAAATTTGGAGTTAGGGACCCTAAGTCAAAAATCCGGCATGGTAGATCGATGGCGAATACTCTGATGAACGTCTGTGCCAAGTTTCGCGACGATCCATTGGGTATGGAAAAAGCCTTAGCAAAACTGATAACAAGAAGAAGAACAACAACAACAACAACAACAAGAACAACCAGAGCAGCAATTAGAGACCCTTTCTGGGTTTAAAAATAATAGATGAAGTAATGTCTCTACATACCTGTACATAACTCTCAGTAGCAGATGAAGCATCCGAAATGCCTGCCGCACTTGTAGTCTGCTCTGTCGCGTTTGTGTTTGCCTATATCATTGTAAACAAACACGACATGCTCCATTATGTATACAAATCTCGGTGCAAACAGTAATGCATAGTACATTAGTACAAACAGATGAGCTTGTTTATAGCTAACTGTAACTTGATCCAAAAAACAGACAACTGTGACATAAATGTGTGTATCAAATGTCTGCATCTAGCAGACACTAACACTTACTCATATTGTTGTAAACAGAATTAGTCCAGAGGTGAAGCCACATCTATTCTATACTATAATAAACGAACTGTGTGTCACCCCGCCGCCTGCTGCGCGCTGGCGTAATGGGTGCATCTGCAGCGACAGCTGCCACGGCAGAGCGGGCGATCCAATTAGCAGCGGGGGTGGTGCGTTGCACGCTGGGGAGAGGCAACGTAGGTGCTGAGTCATTGCTTGGCGCTCGCCAAACTGGGGCCATAGGGACCTATATTTCTAGTACAACATAATACAGCTAACCTCATGTTCATTGGCAACATTCCAGGTGACATGCAGATGAACTGGACCTATTAATCCGTGATCTCTTAACGTGCCAAATCTCAGACTGGAATGCAGTGCTGTTTCCGAACCAGGAACAAGAATGACAAAGTCACATGCTGAGTTGTTAAGACTTGTGATGTAATCCATCAACACCTGCATTGCATGGACAACATACGAGGCAATAGTTCACCTTAGCCGCATAGTGTGATTGTGACGAAGTCACATTTTTGTGTGTTCGTGGGACGACAGCAGTGTTGACAGATCTGTCAAGAGATCAGATTTCTCTTGCATACTTAATGCTAGTGCGTTTGATTTTGTTCATCTGCTATTAAATCTACTGTTAGAGATTTACTGTTGTTAAACGTAATATTTGAACTAAGAATTTATGTATTTTCGAATAGGCAATTTAAGGTTTATGAGCATTTAATTTCACTAATTTATAGATCTTAGTGTCAAATGATTACTTGCTGTTTACGGTCGTTGTCATGGGGATGAACATAAACTTCCGCTGCTGACTTTGAGCACACGCTTTAAAATATTTCTCCCTGTCATGAAGGTCAATTTCTAGGTTTAATCGAGACAAAATGTCTTTAATGTTTCTCTATAAAATCTACACTACAAAGGAAAGAGTCTGAGTTTTTTAGCTACCGATCTCTTTGCTGATGACCCCATTCCGGTTTCGCTATAAATTCTACTAGTCTTTCAATTAATCCTGGTTCTCTAACCTATCTCTAACTGTAAAGCCTGAGATAGTAAATCGTATGAAATGTACGTTGGTTTGAAGCATTTGCACGCTAACCGTAATGTCCTCATCAGCCATAAAATTGTGTTCGTAATCGCCGAACGTTGTTGAGATACGGACTGCAAACCCGTGAGTCTGAGGTAAAGTGTGCAGTTGTTGAACCTACAACAGCAGGTTTATGCATGCTACATGGAAAACTGCAGATAGCAGTTTGCACAACAAGTAATACACAGTGAGTCAATAAAAAAACAAGACATCAAAATCTTGTCCTTATTTTCACTAAATACTGACCGATTTTCGAAATTTTTTTGCTGTTACATTCAGCAGAAAATTCGCAATAAAACGGTTATTACAGAGTCCGTCATGCCTAACGGATGTCACGTGAAATATTCTTCAGAAATTGCACTAACCAAAAGCACAGCAGCAGCAGACCAGGTGTGCACACACTAAAGAGAATGTGGCCACGGTAGATGAGCTGGTACTTAGCCAGGAAAATCAGCCACTGATTTGTTGTCCAGCACACCCAATAACAGTCTAATGTTATATGGATCATTTTCTTTCCACCGGAGTTTGGTGTCATGCGTGCAGAAGAACTGACTGAAGCAAACTGGCACCGAGACTCAGCTGCTCACAACATGCTGCTGAGTGATATCATTTTCGTGTGATTCAGTGGTAAAAAGGTACTTACAATGGCTATAACGCAAAAATTCACAGAATGATCAACTGTATGCGTCTGCTGCAACAAGAATAGAGATGCTGCAGCAATACGCTGTCTTCGCACAGGGCAATGGTGACAGATGGGATGTTGAAATGTGCCTACACTAGCGTTATATTTGTCGATCCGGGAATCAAGCTCGATGATACCTATTAGCGTGACTTGCTTCAATCATAACAGCTGCTCTCTTCATGTGTTTGGTCTTTAGCGAATTTGTACTTCAGCAAAACAATCCTCCAGCACATACAGCATGCTGCATTTTCAGACTGCAATATTTCACAAGGTAGTGTAGCAGCACAATCAAGGTGTGATGGGATCTTGCTTTATTGCAAATTTCCTGCTGAATGTAACAATGAAATAAGTTTGAAATCGGTCAATATTTGGCGAAGTTATGGACAAGAGTTTGGTGTCTTGTTTTTTACTGACTCACTGTGTACATACACAGACAGTGAACATCCAGAGTAGTTACAGACAAGTACATCCCCGAGACAAGTACATCCCACAGATGATCCACAGACTCCCTAGTTGCACTTAAAGGTTGAGGCCCCCTAGAAGAGGATACGGAAGGGAACGAACGATGAGAAGGAAGAGACAATAGGTGATGGAGGGGACCCCCAATGGGCCAGGTCGCCAAGGTTTTTAAGACGGCTCTGAAGTAATTAACATGATCGACTAAAGATGAAGCATACTGACATCTGTGACAAATGCATTCTGAAAAAAATGCTCACCTGTTCACTGCTAAGAGATCGTTCAGTTTCAGTTGAGCTGTTGTCACTGCGAGTAAGATGCTGAAATGTAACAAACAACACAGTTCATATTGTTTTGCAGCTAAAAGCAAAGCATGTGTGCAAACATGGTGAATTGCTGTGACGACATGAGTCTGGCAACAACATCAGCATTGTAGTAATCTGCTTAGACTAAAAGTGACACTGACATACTTTGTGCTATATGAAAAAGTAGTAGTGACAAAGGACAACATGCTAAGTAAATCAAACGTCACTGGCAATTCGCTGTAGACGGCTTACTAAAACTAAGAGTGAAATGTAAGTGCAAGGTGCAAATACCACATTTCCCACTTGCTTGACATTTGTAACACAGACCTGCAAGTGATCATGACCAGCATTGTTCAGCAGTGGCATCATATCAGGCAGATCTTGATCCATAGGAGAAAGCTGCATAAACAACATTGTAAATTATAGTTGCATTGACATCCGCAGCAAAACAGGGTCAAGTACAGCAAAGCCAGTCAATGCAGTGAAATAATAAAACCAAATAATAATAACAACAATACAAGCGCAATGCCTGACAAAGTGACAGAATCAGAGACGTGGGAAATGTAAACAGACAACAGTAGAATAGCAGAAGGTCCCAATTGTGGCCTTCAAAATTGGATAACGTGACTTGTTGGTGCGACAATGTGCAGCAAGTGCTAGAAACACTTAACAAATATTGGGGTACCTGTATGCAACAGACTACATGACATTTTCATGATGTGACTTTTAAGTTAAGCTAGAAATAAGCTGGCCAGCCACCACAAATTAACTAAGCTGCGCAGTGGGAAAAATGTGGGTTAGACGGACTTAATAAACAATTTTCATAAGCCAGCCTGAAAATCATTAAGCTGGCAGCTTACCAGTGTACTTTGCAGACCTTTATGCTGACAGGTTACTCAAAAATTCAGGTACATTTACTCACATCAGCATCACCATTATGACTTGATGATGCTTCTGCAGAATGCAGTGACACTTCGGTCTCAGTATCAGCACCCAGCGACAGAGAGTTTGTTTCAGCAGCCTAGTGACACACATCAACATGGGCAATTACACTGGCATCCACACACTGATCACCAGGAAAGCTAAATTAATGGAAATACAAATTAAACTTTTTGACATGTGCTGAGTGGTGAAGGAAGTCCGGCATCTGGTAGAAACCGGATGCCATATATGTGGTCTACGGTTGGAATGTGGCTTAGTTCAAATGAAAAATTTGCAGCCAAATCCGTGAACCATGTTTTGAGATTTCTTGTACATTGACGAGCACATAGACAGAAAAACATTGTAAAGTGACAATTGCTGGAGGTAAAAAAACTGTTTGTTCAGATACAAAAGACACTTGATATGCCAAAAACATAAAGAAAAATTATGGCATATGAGATACAATAACCTTCAGTAAATACAACTGCAATAGAACAGATGCTTAGTGACAATGTGTTAACCAGTTACGGTGATTGCTGTTTAAAAATGCCTAACATTGTGCAATGTTTTATTGCTAATTCGCCATCTGATATGACAATCATACTGTCACAGAGTAGGCAAAAAGTTGTAATGAACCTGTTCTCACAAGTCAAACAACACATGGATGGCAATTGGCAAATTACTGTATTTATTTAATATGTAATTTATTAATTAATTTTAATGTATTTCTTACCATTAAATTGGAAATTAGACATATTGTGTAGTGTGATGGCAGTTTTTTGTACAGACATTGCATGCCGATTTCAAATTCAGCCTACTGGTTTTGTTCAATATTTGCACAACACTTATCCTAAAAAAACATCACCACGCCAGGTGCCAGTTTCCATAATTGTTTTTTGTACTGTTCAAAAGTGGGGTTTCCACACTGCCATAAATATGACATGTGGCATGCATGATTAAATGCAATTGAATGCAACAGGCACAGTAAGGCATAACTGTGCATACTGTATTATACATAAGGTGGCTTGGTGGTGTAATGGTTAGCATGTTGGACTTACGATCGAAAAGTCGTGGATTCGCAGCACTATAAAGTAACAACCTTGGGCAAGTTGTTAACACCTATGTGCCTCTGTCACCAAGCAGTATAATTTGGTACCAGCTAAGGGCAGCAACGCCCTACAGCTGGGAAGGCAACCGTAGGTCTGGCATCGCACTAGCCATGCGTCACAGACTTACTGGTCTATCCACCTACGGGCTCAATGGCTGATGAATGGGAGATGAGCACCCCACCTATGCTCCAGTAGGGGCACGGTCCTCCTTTGCCTTTTTGTATTATACAGAATAGAAAAAATTTTCAACACTCAAATGCTGTGCTGACATACCGTAGCAAGGAGGTCTCGGTTTGGGAGGACGAACAGCTGACTCCTGCCCAGCTCCACACGCAATTCTGCCACTGATGTTCCATTGACTGGAATCAGCTGGCGTCTTTTCGTCGACTTCCGCAGTTGAAATCCAGTCCGACCAAGCTGTGTAACTCGAGGATACAACTGTATTATGTAGTCCTCAAGGCCTGTTAGATCAAGACTGCTTGGTATTTCGGACTTCTTCCGATATCGTTCATTGTCAACTGGCTGCTCACGAAGTGGTATACCTAAATACGTTTGTAACATGAAGTGTTATTTACAGAATGTTAAAAATTTGACTTAATTAAGGTAACGATCTTGACAGTCACTGAGTGCAAAACAATAACTAGTGATGTGCGAATATTCAAAATTTCGGATCAAATCGAATAATTAGTTACTATTCAATTGGATTTGAAACCAATGTAACTATTCAAAATTTGCGAATACTTAGTATCACCAATTTAAGCCTTCGGTATTTGTTTACAACTTGTATTCAGTGAACAGTCGACGTCAATGGCATGTAAAGCACTGTTGTTGTGTAATCATTGTGGAAGACTGACAGACTGCAGTGTGTGCAATAGTTTGTTCTATCAATGCGGGCTGTGTCACTTGATACTTCCCTCCCTTAAGCCCATTTCCCCTGAAATCTAATACCTAAATGAAGTTCAAATTGAATTCAAATTTTAGCATTCAAAGTTGAAATTTAAGAAAAATGAATTTAACAGCCCTAGTACTCACTATTGGCGACTTTTGAGAATGGCAAAATCTATTCAATTCGGTTAAAAATGTCAAATTATAGCTGAATATTCGATTTGATACCATTCGAAGATGAAAAACTTCAACACAGACTATAATGTTGTATGCAAACTGCAGATGAACTAAACATATCAAGCATACCAGTATTGCACAGTTGAAGCACATGCTGATGTCTCTCTAGCACGCAATGAACCCATAAGTGGGTTGACTACTCTGTGTCATTAGACCCAATATTAAGTTCCCAGACACACAGTATGACCACACAGAATTATATCTGATGGAGGCACATGTGCAAGAACAAAATGGTACATGATGGTCTGATGGCCCTGTTTCATGCATGTGATTTCGTAATTGTGACTAGCAAGGTCCATCTATCACACCTATCACACCTTGCATAGGTGGCTTGAAGTACACACATTAAGTGTAACAATAATCACATAAGTAGTTGATGCAGTCTGCAGATATGCATGTCAACGCTAGTAAATTGCTAGTAAATAGTTGATATATTTACTATATTTTACTAGTACAACATATAAACATTTACAACAAAAAATATACGTTAACACAGACACATTGGCATGACTCCAGAATGAATTACAGTATGCAGTTAGGAACAACTGTGATGAGCAATGGGAACACTTACTTTACAGCATAAGCTGTGAAAAAATGTATATATTAAAAACTAATTTACAATATAAAGTACACACAACAAACATACCCATGCCATTTCTGGTGAGCCTGCCTTGCTCAGCAGCGGATGGCACGAAGTCGTCATTGTGTTTTGCTAGCAGAAATACATGGCATTTCCACACACTGGCAAACTTTGGACCCCTCTTAGCATCTGAATGATTACACAAACAATTCTTCATCATTGTAAATTATATGAAAACACATCAGCATTGCACACAAGCATTTCAAAGAAGTCACAAATGTGCAAACAAGTATTAAATGAACTGTACGCAGACAAAAATAATCTGACGCAAAAATTTATGGCCATATATTGCACATAAAAATATTGAATTAACCTACATTATATTATTGTCATATTACACACTGTACGTAACATAATAACCATTTCAAATACATAGCTACATACATCCATACGTGCCTAGTTGTTAAAAGATACAAATAAAGACACACATGGAATAGGTCAAAAATAAGTTAAAGACAGAAAGTGTGCAATTGAGGAAAAACTGGTCACTGAGTAAAGTTCTGCAACAAATATGAAAGCAAAGAAATAACGTGAGATGACAAGACACACATAATTATTGACACTACATCTAGTCATCTACTGCACAGATAGGCATTGTGTAAGGGACAACTGGAAATCCATGGTCGCTATACTGTGTGTTATAATGAAAAGTGTGATATTAATGTCATTTACTTTTATTTTATCATATTTCTAAACTGGGAAGGGCTTTGCCACTCCAGAAATCCACTGTGTTACAAAACTATACAACGGAAGTAAAAATCAGTACAAAAATAACCAGTTAAAAACTGTAATAATACTGCAGCGCCCACGAAACTACACTCTAGTTCCCTTACCGTAAATCGAGATGCAGTAATATGCTAGTCTTGCCCAATGAAAATTGAAAGTGTTCAGTGGTTGGGTATTACAAACGTAAATAGCAAAGTAGGACGTACGCATGAGTTTCATTAACTAGTACGCACAATATAAAGCAAATTACCGCGGACTGGACGAAATCTTCCACGGCGCCGGAACGATCCAGCGCGAAAGGTCCGAGTCACTCCAGACACAAAATCATCGGCATCACGTTGCCTAGCGTCGTTAATTGCTGCTAATGCAGTCTGCGCCACATCTACGAGGCGTGTCGACATAATGTATATAACTTCTGTAACGTGAAAACGTTCTGTTTATGTTGCTATGCCGCCAACAATATCCAGCAAAGAATATTAACCTGGCTTGGTGTTACTAGGACTCTAGGAAATGTATGGAAAGCGAAACACAAGAAAATCTGGCGACCGGTGAGAAATGGCGGGAAATGGAGGTGCACAATTGCTGATATCAGTAATTCGAATTGTTGATATCAGCAATTCGAATTGTTGATATCAAC
>Ga0209364_1000241_pt1 | contig 12855 bp, 15 predicted proteins | sample WorMetHERISLAND2_3_FD_187387 | JGI IMG/M metagenome (GOLD analysis project Ga0209364, IMG submission 187387) | Marine gutless worms symbiont microbial communities from Max Planck institute for Marine Microbiology, Germany - Olavius albidus HERON... | ecosystem: Host-associated > Annelida >... | reverse complement strand
ACCTCATGCCGGAAAACCTGGCGGCACCTCAAAACCCCAACCCCGACAAACCCAGTCGACGACGGGGGAGACCCAGAAAGGACCAAACCTGATCCATCAACCGGCTGATCACCGAAACACTAAAACCAGGGAATTTTAAGTTGCCGATTATGGGGAAATTTAAGTTGCCGTTGACAACACTCACTAGGTTGACCCAATTTTCCGATCTATGGCTTTAGGCGATTTCCCTATTGCCTTGAAAATAAACACTTAAAGGATGAATTTCGAAAGGTCTGCGTTCTTGGCGAGATCGCCGACCCGATCGCGGACCACGCCGGCGTCGATGACGACCGTCTCGCCGGAGCGTTCGGAGGCATTGAAACTGACCTCCTCGAGCAGCTTCTCCATCACCGTATGCAGGCGCCGGGCCCCGATGTTCTCGACGCCCTCGTTGATCTCGGCGGCCAGATCGGCGATTTCGCCGATGCCGTCCTCGGTGACCTCGATGGTCACCTCCTCGACCGCCATGAGGGCCGTGTACTGCTTGATCAGACTGGCTTCCGGCTCGGTCAGGATGCGCACGAAATCGTCGCGCGTGAGTGCGGCCAGCTCGACCCGGATGGGCAGCCGGCCCTGCAGTTCCGGCAGCATGTCGGCCGGTTTCGCCAGGTGAAAGGCACCCGAACCGATGAACAGGATATGATCGGTCTTGACGGTGCCGTGTTTGGTCGCCACCGAGGTGCCCTCGATCAGGGGCAGGAGGTCGCGCTGCACCCCCTCGCGGCTGACGTCGGCGCCGATTCGCTCCGATCGCGCGGTGATCTTGTCGATCTCGTCGATAAACACAATGCCATTGTTTTCAACGAGTTCGATGGCTTCCTTAACAACCTTGTCCTCATCGAGGAGCTTGCCGCTCTCCTCGGCCATCAGGATTTCGTAGGATTCCTCGACGGTCATCTTCTTCGGCTTGGTCTGGCCGCCAAAGGCCTTGCCCAGCATGTCGTTGAGGTTGATCATGCCCATGGAGGCGCCGGGCATGCCGGGGATTTCGAAGGTCGGCATGCCGCCGGACCCGCTGTCGCTGACCTGGACCTCGATCTCCTTGTCGCCGAGCTGGCCGTCGCGCAGCATCTTGCGGAACTTCTCACGGGTTTCGCGGCTCGCGTTTTCGCCGACCAGCGCGTCCAAAACGCGCTCTTCGGCCTGCAGTTCGGCCTTGGCGGTCACCGCCTTGCGGTGGTTTTCACGGATCATATGGATGGCGAATTCGACCAGATCGCGGACCATCTGCTCGACGTCGCGCCCGACGTAGCCGACTTCGGTGAACTTGGTCGCCTCGACCTTGACGAACGGTGCCTGCGCCAGGCGGGCCAGGCGTCTCGCGATCTCCGTCTTGCCGACACCGGTCGGCCCGATCATCAGGATGTTCTTGGGCAGCACTTCTTCGCGCATGCCCTCTTCCAACTGCTGGCGCCGCCAGCGGTTCCGTAGCGCGATGGCGACGGCCTTCTTGGCGTCGTCCTGGCCGACGATGAAACGGTCGAGCTCGGAGACGATCTCGCGGGGGGTAAAACTGGTGGTCATAGCGTCTCGATAATGATGTTGGCGTTGGTATAGACACAGATATCGGCGGCCACGTCCATGGCTCGCCGGGCAATGGCTTCGGCATCCATGTCGTCGCGGTCGATGAGGGCGCGGGCGGCGGCCAGGGCGTAGTTGCCGCCGGACCCGATGCCGATCAGGCCGTCCTCGGGCTCGAGCACGTCGCCGGTGCCGGTCAGGACCAGGGACACATCCTTGTCGGCGACCGCCATCATGGCTTCGAGGCGCCTCAGGTAGCGGTCCGTGCGCCAGTCCTTGGCCATTTCGACACAGGCCCGGGTCAGCTGTTTCGGGTATTGGTCGAGCTTTCCCTCGAGCCGTTCGAAGAGCGTGAAGGCATCGGCCGTGGCACCGGCAAAACCGGCAATGACCGCACCGTCGGCGAGGCGCCTTACCTTGCGGGCGTTGGCCTTGATCACCGTGTCGCCGAGGCTGACCTGGCCGTCGCCGGCGACGACCACCTGACCTCCCTTGCGCACCGCAAGGATGGTCGTTGCGTGCCAGCCCGCGCGTTGGGTCTCGTTCATTCGCAATGTCCCCGTCGGAAAAAACTGGAGGCCAGATGACTGTCGGTCCGTTGCCGCCGGCCCCGCCGGCCACGGACTATACTGATAGATTTAGAATTGTGAAGCGCCGGCGCAACGGTCTGGTCCTCGCGGCAGGTTCCTGCTAAGACAGCCTCGCCGTCAGCCGGGATGGTATCGCGAGGGCCTGACGGGGCTGCCCGGGTCATCGCCGACCGGCCAAAACATTTTGTTTGGTATTGTCCTACATTTTGTTTAGTATAACACCATGTCAAACAGAATCAAATACCTGCGCGAACAACAGGGCCTGAACCAAACGGAACTGGCCCGCCGTATCGGTACCACGGCGCAACAGCTCGGCCACCTGGAGGCCGGGCGCCGGCGCTTGACCCAGGACTGGATGGAGCGCATCGCCGAAGGCCTGTCCTGCCTGCCCGCCGATCTCATGGAAAACCAGCCCGCCTTTCCGGCGCCGGCGCCGAAAGCGGCCGCCGAGGGGCCGTCGCGAACGGCGACGGTGCGCCGAGAAACCAAGGAAACCGCTATCGAGGCGCGTGTCGACCTGGACGGCAGCGGAACCTATGACGTCGATACGGGTATCGGCTTTCTCGACCACATGCTCGAACAATTGTCGCGTCACAGCCTCATCGACCTGACCGTCCGCGCCCGTGGCGACTTGCACATCGATTTCCACCACACGACCGAGGATAGCGGCATCGTCATCGGCGAGGCCGTCGCCGAGGCGCTTGGCGATCTCAAGGGCATCACGCGTTACGGTGCGGCGACCATCCCCATGGACGAAACGCTGAGCCGCGTCACCCTCGATGTGTCGCGGCGCCCCTACCTGATCTGGCGGGTCGAGTTCACCCAGCCGAAATTGGGCGACTTCGATACCGAACTCTTCAAAGAATGGTTTCAAGCCTTTGCGCAAGCCGCTGGAATCACACTGCATGTGGAGGTCATCTACGGCGACAACAACCACCATAAAATCGAGTCCTGTTTCAAGGCCTTGGCCCGGGCGCTTCGCCAGGCCATCGAAATCGATCCCCGCAAGGCCGACGCCATTCCGTCGACCAAGGGCACGCTCGGCGGATCCCTCTAGGCGGGCCGGCACCGGCCCGAACGGTAGACCCGGATGAAAACCTTCACCATCCATCTCAGGCGCGACGGTCTCGACCCGGACCGGGACATTGCCGTCGTCAAGGAGGGTTTCAACTGGCCGGCTTTCTTCTTCGGCACCTTGTGGGCCTTCTGGAACCGATTGTGGATCGCCGGCGCCCTGCTGCTGGCCGCGACCGTGACCGTCCAAATGATATCTCAGACCCTGATATCCGGGCATCTCGGCCAGTCGGTGGTGACGATTGGTTTGGCGGTTGTCGTCGGCCTGATCGGCAACGATCTCCGGCGCTGGACCCTGGACCGGGCCGATTTCCAATTCGCTGGCATCGCTTCCGGGCCCAATGCGGACACGGCGCTCCGCCGCTATATCGATGGCGACCGCAGCACTGCGGAAGGGGTGTTGTCATGACCGTCGCCATCGTCGATTACGGTTCCGGCAACCTGCGGTCGGCCGCAAAAGCCTTCGAACGCGCGCTTTCCGAGATCGGATCGGCCGACACCGTAGCGGTCACCGGAGCGCCGGAGGTCGTCGCCACGGCGTCGCGCGTGGTACTGCCGGGCGTCGGCGCCTTCGCCGACTGCAAGGCCGGTCTCGCCGCCGTCGACGGCATGATCGAGGCCCTGAGCGAGGCCGTGATCACGCTCGGCCGACCGTTCCTCGGCATCTGTGTCGGCATGCAGTTGCTCGCCGACTGGGGCCGCGAGCACGGCGATACCCCGGGTCTGGGCTGGATTCCCGGCGAGGCAATCCCGGTTCTGCCTTCAGATAAAACGTTAAAAATTCCTCATATGGGCTGGAATAATTTGGATTTTTCGCCCAGTTCTCATCCTTTACTTGAAGGTATAAAACCGGCCGATCACGCCTATTTCGTCCATTCCTACCAGTTCGCCTGCACGGATCCAAACGACCAAAAGGCGACCACCGATTACGGTGGGCCTGTGACGGCGGTGATCGGGCGCGGTAACCTGGCCGGCACCCAATTCCATCCCGAAAAAAGTCAGGCCGTCGGCCTCAAGTTGATCGCCAGTTTTCTGAACTGGCGGCCCTAGACCCGGACCGCTGTAGACCCAAGGCAAATCCAAGGAACATCCAAGGCACAGACGACCGATGATCTTTTTTCCAGCCATCGATCTGAAAGACGGACAATGCGTCCGCCTGCTGCGCGGCGAAATGGACGCGGCGACCGTGTTCAACGACGATCCCGGCGCCCAGGCAGCGGCTTTCGAGGCCCAGGGGTGCCGTTGGCTGCATGTCGTCGACCTCAATGGCGCCTTCGCCGGGAAACCGGTCAATGCGGACGCTGTGCAAGCCATTTTGAGCGCTGTTTCGGTACCGGTCCAGCTGGGCGGTGGCATTCGGGATATGGAGACCATCGCCTTCTGGCTCGATGCCGGCATCCGCCGCACCATCCTCGGGACCGTCGCCGTGCGCGATTCGGACCTGGTCCGCCAGGCCTGCCGTGAATTTCCCGGCCGTATCGCGCTCGGTATCGACGCCAAGGACGGCCGCGTCGCCGTCGAGGGCTGGGCCGAAGTCTCCGAACTGGCCGCGCTCGAGCTGGCCAAACGTTTCGAGGACGCCGGCGCCGCGGCCATCATCTACACGGACATCAGCCGCGACGGCGCCATGCAGGGCGCCAACGTCGCCGCCACAGTCGAGTTGGCGCGCGCCGTGTCGATCCCGGTCATCGCCTCAGGCGGCGTCGCCACCATGGACGACCTCGCCGCTCTGGCCAAGGACGGTGCCGGGTTACTGGAGGGCGTGATCAGCGGCCGCGCCGTCTATGACGGCGCCATCGACGTCCACGCGGCGACAGCATTTCTGGAGGGCGGACAGCCATGCTGAAGGCCCGGGTCATTCCCTGTCTCGATGTGGAGGGCGGGCGCGTCGTCAAGGGCGTCAATTTCGTCGATCTGGTCGATGCCGGCGATCCGGTGGAACAGGCCCGCGTTTACGACGCGGCCGGTGCCGACGAGCTTTGTTTCCTCGACATCACGGCCAGCCACGAGAACCGAGAGACCATCTTTGACATCGTTTCCCACACCGCGGAGGTCTGTTTCATGCCGCTCACCGTCGGCGGCGGTGTGCGCAAATCCGAAGACATCCGTGCCTTGTTGCTGACCGGCGCCGACAAGGTGTCGATCAACACGGCCGCCGTCCACAATCCGGAGTTCGTCCGCGAGGCGGCGGAGAAGTTCGGATCGCAATGTATCGTCGTCGCCGTCGACGCCAAATCGGTCGGACCCGACCGTTTCGAGATCTTCACCCACGGCGGGCACAAGCCGACCGGCATAGACGCCATCCAATGGGCCAGGCGCATGGCCGATTATGGGGCCGGCGAAATCCTGCTGACCTCCATGGACCGGGACGGAACCAAACAGGGCTTCAACATCCCCTTGACCCGGGCCGTCGCCGACGCCGTCACCATACCGGTCATCGCATCGGGCGGTGTCGGAACCCTCGATCACCTGGTCGAAGGCGTCGTCGAGGGTCATGCCTCGGCGGTTCTCGCCGCTTCCATATTCCATTTCGGCACCTACACGATCGCCGAGGCCAAGGCCCATATGGAAAAGGCCGGTGTCCCGGTGCGCCGTGCGTGAAGCCAAACATGAGGAGCCCATCATGAACGCTGGCGACGCACGGCGACCCGAACAGATCCTAGACGACCTCTACGCCGTCATCGAGCAGCGCCGCTCCGCAGACCCGTCGCAATCGCACACGGCGAAGCTGTTTGCCGGCGGAACCGGCCATATCGGCAAGAAGGTCGGCGAAGAGGCGGTCGAGGTGGTGATCGCGGCGCTCGACGGCGGCAAGGAAGACCTTGTCAACGAAAGTGCCGATCTCCTCTATCATCTACTCGTCCTGTGGGCCGAAAACGGTGTCGTGCCGGCGGACGTCTGGCAGGCGCTCGCGTCCCGCACCGGGGTCTCGGGCATAGAGGAAAAACGAAACCGCAAGAGCTGATTTCGGAGACAACCATGGCTTATAACCACGAGAACATCTTCGCCAAGATCCTGCGCGGCGAGATCCCTTGTGACAAGGTGTACGAAGACGACTGGGCGCTGGCCTTCACGGACATCGCGCCGCAGGCCCCGACCCACGTCCTTGTCATCCCGAAAGGCCCCTACACGTCCTTCGACGACTTTTCGGCCAATGCTCCGAAAGAGGAAATCGCCGGTTTCTTCCGCGCCGCCGGACAGGTCGCCCGCGACCTCGGCGCCGTGGAGCCCGGGTATCGCATCCTCTCGAACACCGGCCCGGATGCCCACCAGGAGGTGTTTCACTTCCATCTTCATATCTTCGCCGGCCGTGATCTCGGTGGAATGATCAAACGCGCACCGTCCGAATCGTGATACCGATTCGCCGCTTTTTTCGAGCAACCGTTTGACCCTATTCGAAAAGGGAACATTTTCACGCCTTAAATCAATAGGTTAGTTGGCTTAATGCTTTGTTTTGATTGCGAACCTTTTAGGGGTACCCTGATCATTGAAAGCCGTACCGGTCGCGAATCCATTGGAGTCGCGGCATAGCCGGTCTGCGCGATGGAGGAATTGGTGCCAGACGGTTCGTTCGAGGCCAGTTGGATCCCCGAAGTCGAAAGCAAAAGCGGTCGTTCCTGGAGCGCCGCGATCCCGCCGCAGGGCCGATCCGGCGCGGATCGCCTCGAAGCCCCTGCCACCGCCTCCGTTGCCACCGACCCCGTTGCCACTGACCCCGTTGCCATCGCCGCGAGGCCCGCTTTGCCGAACTGGCCGCCGATGCGGCCCTCGAGGCGGCCGTCAACCAAGCCCGCCAACAAACCGAACCGGTATCGCGTGATGCGACCGACCCTCTCGATCAAGTGGCCGCCGACTGGGTCGCCCAGATCGAGGCCGACGAAAAAATCGTCCATGCTTTCCTCGGTATCGACGACCCGATCGCCCGGGAAGCCGACGACCTGTTTACGCAAACCGCCGTCGAGGCAGAACTGGATGCCCTGCTCGAAAGGCTGCCGGGATCCGCATCCGTGGACGGCGAACTGGCCGCCCTCAGCGCCTTCGACGACGCCCTGGCGAGGGGTGCCGATGCGGAAGAGGCGCTCTCGGCGGCGATCTTGGCGGCCGAGAGCGTCGAAGACGATCCAGCGGCGATTTCTCCCTTGGCACCCATCGGCATCCCCGAACCGCGCCCGATCCTGGGGCCGGCGCAAGGGGTCGCCGAAGCCGCCCCCAACGAGCCGGACAACGGAACGCGGACGACTGACCCCCTTCGCGGTACCGACGACAGGCCACCGCCTGATGATCCGACGCCCCCGGTCTTCGTGACCGCCGGGCTTGCCGGCCTTGGACCGGGCGCCGCAGTCCTCGCCGATTCCGCTTTTGGTTTCGGATTCCGTTTCGAAATGCCACCGGCCCCGCCCCTTGAGACCCGGTCCCGGGAGCGTATCGAAGAGGACCGAAATGATCCCGTCGAAACGGCGGAAGGCTCCCGTTACAACAACGTCATCGGAAGTGCCGCCGCCGACTTCCTTCTCGGGACCAGCGGATCCGACGCCATCGGCGGCAAAGAGGGCAATGATTACCTCTATGGGGAAACGCCGAGCAACTACGATCCGTCGAGCCACTCCGTTTCGTCCCCGCTGACCAATCCTGTCTTTTCGGAAAACGGCGCCGCCGACATCGTGTCCGGCGGCGGAGGAGACGATACCCTGTTCGGCGGTGCCGGCGGCGACGATACCCTGATTGGCGGCGAGGGAAACGACGACCTCCATGGCGAGGACGGGGCCGATCGCCTGTACGGCAGCAGCGGGTCGGACAACATTTTCGGCTATGCCGGCGACGACATCCTGCAATCGGGTGAAGGCGACGATGAGGTCACCGGCGGTGACGGGGCCGACGAATTCGCCTTCGCCGGCGGCAGCGGCGCCGATGCCCTGGCCCATGCCGAGTCACTCGGCACCGACACCATCCTCGACTACGATGCCGCCGAGAACGACGTGTTTAGTCTGTCGGATGCCGATTTCGGGTTCGGCACGACTGGCAATCTGACCGCCGGCGTGGATTACTTCGAAGCCAGTCCCATCACGCTGAGCACCACACCACAAGACCTGTCGAGCGGCGTCACCGGACCGGCCATCGTCATCATGGGCGCCAACACTGGCAGCGACGGCGTCGCCGTCTACTATACGGACAACCCGTCGCAAATGACGGAAACCAACTCCTACCAGCTGGCCGATATCGTCAGCGTCAACGCCAGTGACATCGAGGCGGCCGATTTCCTGTTGCGGACCTGAACCCCTCCCTCACGGACGTCATCTAAGATCAATCAAACGACCCTAGAGATTGGAGTCGCCGGTTCCTGGCCCGTCGTGTCCCGGGGCGCGGCCGCCGTTCATCCCGTTTGCCGATCGGTTCGGGAGCGCATCCGCGAACCCTTCGTGTCAAGGCAGCGATAGGACAAGGCTTCGGCGAGATGCGGGCGCGATACGGTTTCGCGACCGTCGAGATCGGCGATGGTGGCGGCCACCCGCTGAACCCGGTGATAGGCCCGGGCCGATAGGCCGAGACGTTCGGCCGCCTCGAGCAACAGGTTGCGGGCCCCGTCGTCCAGGCGCCCCCCTTCGCGTTCCCCCGGGTCGCCAGGGCGCTCGGTGTCGACACGGGCACGGAAGGTTTGGGCCCGGATGACCCGTTCGGCGATGGCGGCGCTGGTCTCTCCGTTGGCCGGCAGGGCGAGGTCTTGCGGCCGCACCGCCGGTACGTCGACGAAAAGATCGAAGCGGTCGAGCAGCGGACCGGAGATCCGGTTCTGGTACCGATCGGCGCACCCCGGGGCGTTCAGGCAGGCCCGGGCCGGATCGGCCAGGTAACCGCAACGGCAAGGGTTCATGGCGGCGACCAATTGGAAACGGGCCGGGTAGCGGACGTGGCCGTTGGCCCGGGCGATCACGGCGAAGCCGCTCTCGATCGGTTGACGGAGCGCCTCCAAGGCGGTGCGGTGAAATTCCGGCAATTCGTCGAGAAAGAGAACGCCCCGGTGGGCCAGGGAAATCTCCCCCGGCTTCGGCCGATTGCCGCCGCCGACGATCGCCGCCATGGAGGCCGAATGATGCGGTTCGCGAAAGGGGCGGGCGTCGGTCAGCCTTCCGCCCTCGAGCAGACCGGCGAGGCTCTGGATCATACTGACCTCGAGGATCTCCTCGCTGGTCAAGGGCGGCAACAGGCCGGGTAGGCGCGCCGCCAGCATCGATTTCCCCGATCCGGGCGGGCCGGCCATCAGCAGGTTGTGGTGGCCGGCGGCGGCGATTTCGAGCACCCGTTTGGCCGTTTCCTGACCTCGGACCTCGGCCAGGTCTGCCTGCCCGGTGCCGGTCGCCGTCGTCATCGGCAGACCTGGCGCCGCGGGGGCCGCCAGCACCTGCGAGCCACGGAAATGATTGACCAAGGCCACCAGGTTCGGTGCCGCAATGACGTCACGCCCGCCGGCCCAGGCCGCTTCGCCGCCCTGCGGCGCCGGGCAGATCAGGCTGCGGTCCCGTTTCGCCGCGTCGACAGCGGCCGGCAGGATGCCGGCAACGGGCAGCAGGGTCCCATCCAGGGCCAGCTCGCCGAGTGCAGAATGGGCGACGACGTCGTCCATAGGCAGGATGTCCATGGCGGCCAGGATGCCGATGCGATCGGCAGGTCGAAGTGGTTGCCTTCCTTGGCCAGGTCCGCCGGTGACAGGTTCACCGTGATGCGCTTGGGCGGCAGCGCCAGGCCCATGGCGTGGAGCGCCGCGCGCACCCGCTCCCGGCTTTCGGCGACCGCCTTGTCGGGCAGGCCAACCAAGGTGAACGCCGGCAACCCCGAGGCCATCTGCACCTGGACCCCGACCTCGACGACTTCAATCCCTTGGAAGGCGACTGTATTGGCGCGCGCGACCATGCCACGATCCTCCTGGTTTTTGATCGCGCCTATTATACGGGAAATTATCTTGTTTACTACGTCGGAAAAGTTGTAATTCGGCAGCTGCCGACGGGCTGCCGGTAAACGACGACAGGAGCCCCACCCCTTCGGCGATCAGGTCAGTCGTTTTTCGATGGCGTCCCAGATGTCCGCTTCGAGCGTGACGCCATCGAAACGGTTGATTTCCTGAATCCCGGTCGGCGAGGTGACGTTGATTTCCGTGAGGTAGCCGCCGATGACGTCGATGCCGACGAAGATCAGGCCGCGCTCCTTGAGTTCGGGACCGATGGCCTCGCAGATCTCCCGGTCCCTTGCCGTCAGTTCGATGGGTTCCGGTCGCCCGCCCACATGCATGTTGGACCTTGCCTCACCGGCCTGGGGGACACGGTTGGTGGCGCCGGCCGCTGCGCCGTCGACCAGGATGATGCGCTTGTCGCCCTCGCGGACCTCGGGCAGGTAGCGCTGGACCATCAGGGGTTCGTTGTTGATCCCGGCGAACATCTCGAGGAGCGAGTTGAGGTTCTCGTCGTCGGGTGTCAGGTGAAAGACCCCGGCCCCGCCGTTGCCGAACAGCGGTTTGATGATGATATCCCCCTGTTCGGCCCGGAACTCGCGGATATTGACGGGATCGCGGCTGATCAAGGTGGGCGGCAGCAAATCCGGGAAGCGCAGCATGAAGAGTTTTTCGGGCGCGTTGCGCACCTCGACCGGGTCGTTGACGACGAGCGTCTCAGGGTGGATGCGTTCGAGCAGGAAGGTGGCGGCGATGTAGGACATGTCGAACGGCGGGTCCTGGCGCATGAGGACCACGTCCATGTCGGATAGGTCGAAGTCGACCGGCTCGCCGAGGGTGAAGTGATTGCCCCCTTCGCGGCGCAGTTCCATCGGTTCGGAGCGCGCCGTCACCCGGCCGTCGCGGTGGCTGAGACCCGTATGCTCATAGTGCCAAAGCTCATAACCGCGCCGCTGGGCCTCGAGACCGAGCACGAAGGTGCTGTCGCCGTTGATGTCGATGGTGCTGACGTGGTCCATCTGGATGGCCACTCGTAAGGCCATGGCGGTCTCCTCGCTGATCAGGAAAAGCTCGCGTTTCCCGGCCTTTAGTTAAGCCGCTGGCGCAGTTCCTGCAATAGGCGCGTCGCGTTGTAGCGCGAGTCGCCTGTGTCGCCTCGTTTCATGAACTCCTCGAGGGCGGCGATCGCGCGCCGCCGATTGTCGAGGCGGGCATGAAGGAAGCCGCATTCGCGCCACAGGTGCGCTGTATCGGGGGCGAAGAGCAGCATCGTCTCGATGACCTCGGCGGCCTCTTCCATGCGGTCTTGACGCAGCAACCGCGAGCGAACCCGGCCCTGCAGGCGCATCAGGACCTCGCGGTCGGTCATTTCCTGATAGTCGACCGGGCGCAGCTCTGCATGTTTCCCGAACAGACCCTTGAGCATGTCGCGAAGCTCCCGCGGCCCGACGGTATCACCACCGGAAAAGGGGTCGAGCATGACTCTTTGGCCGTCGTGCTCGAGCCGGATCAGGAAACGCCCGGGGAAATCGATGCCGACGGCGGGCCAACCTAGGGTGCGGAGCGCCGTCAGGTAGACGATACCGAGGGCGGCCGGCACGCCGATACGGCGGTCGATGACGCGTGTCAGGTTGGTGGCGTCGGGATCGTCAAAGGTGTCTTCTGTGCCCGAATAGCCGAAGCGCCGGGCGATGACCTGGACCAGGGCCTCGATTCGCTGATCCAGATCGACGGCCCGCTTCCCGCTGATGTAGGCGGCCGTCTCGGCGGCGATCTCACCAAGGTGGCGGCGATAGGGTTGGAGCTTGACGCCGGGCCTGTCGACGGCGGCCAGATCGAGCGCCGTTTCGGCCAGCGGGAAGTCCTCGTCGGCACATTGGCCGGCGGCAACCAAACGGGTCCGGATGTCGGGGGGCGCCTTCACGAGGCCGCGTCTTTGACGCGCACGTGGCTGATCACCCGGCGTGCGTAGCCAATGGACCGGGCATGCGCGATGACCCGGTCGAGTTCGCCCTGGTCGAGGGCGATGCCGATGAGGTAAATGGTCCCGTTAACGGTTTCGATGGCGTAATTGATGGCGTGAATGCTTCGGTCGAGAGTGAGCTTCGACGTCAGCTGCGCCGTCACCCAGGAATCCTTGGCCATGTCGACGAAGCCGGCGTCGCTGACCTGGATCTCGTTGAGGACATCCTTGACACCCTCGACCTCCCAGGCCTCGCGGATGGCCACCACCCGCATGGACTCGTCGGGCACGGCGCCGGTCAGCAGCACGCGGCCCTCGAAGACCTCGATGCCGATGTTGGTCACGTACTTCTCGCCGGCATCGACCATCTTGAGCCGGACCTTGGCGGCCGTCGCCGTATCCTGGGCGACGGTCTTCAGGTCCCGCTCCTCGAAAGCGGCAACCCCGACCGCCGCGCCGGCCCCGACCGCCGCGCCGGCCCCGACGGCGGCGCTGGCACAACCGGAAGCAACGGCGAGCAACATGCCGAGCACGCATAGCCGGAGGCCGAGCGATCGGTAAGGGATGTCTTTCTTGTTCATGCTCACCCAGTCCTGTGTCCTAGGTCCTGTTGACAGTTAACGCAACCATATCATGGTGCCAACGAGGTGTAGCATGGCCAAGTAGGCTGTGGCGGTCTTTTCGTAGCGCGGCGCAATACGTCGGAAGTGTTTGATTTTATTGATGAA
>Ga0209364_1000239_pt1 | contig 12885 bp, 3 predicted proteins | sample WorMetHERISLAND2_3_FD_187387 | JGI IMG/M metagenome (GOLD analysis project Ga0209364, IMG submission 187387) | Marine gutless worms symbiont microbial communities from Max Planck institute for Marine Microbiology, Germany - Olavius albidus HERON... | ecosystem: Host-associated > Annelida >... | reverse complement strand
TGTTTACATTATAACATGGCGTTGTTGCCATGGCAATGACAATGTCGTCTGCATCAAAAAGGAAGTAAGCGATTCCAAGCATGACAACAGAACAAACTGATTACAAGTAATCAATAACCGCTAAAAATAGTTCTCACATCCGTGACTGTTTAACAGTGATATAATAACACATCAATAGGAGTTGTAATAGAGAGTCTTTGTGGCACGGTTACCCGTGACCCGTGTCACACGATCCCCCCACTGTTCAAAGTCGACGTCCTCGGCGACGGCAAAAGCTGACATCTGACGACATGTTCGTCGATAGCCGCGTCTCATCTCTTGTTCGTGGAAAGAAGACTGCCTGTAGTCACGAACGAAACTAGAGTTGCGTTCTCCAAGAGGCCGCTGTGTTGGACTCCGGAGGTGGGTGCGTGGATACTTCGGATGATGATAACCGCTTGGCTCCTGATGTTGGCTCTTGTTTGTGCGTTCATCCTGACGCGGTAAAAGAGGGATTCGGAGGTTTATGTTGAGCGGACTGGGCGACTCTTCTCTCCATCTGCCACTTGACACGATCGTGACGTGAGACGAAGTTGATCGGTCTCTTTGCGGATGAAGAACTTGCTGACGACAAAGTTCCACTCATCAAAGAAGACGACACGGTCGACGACGTCCTGGTAGCTGATAACGCTTCAAACATATTCATATAGCAGAAGGAAACCAGTCCTTCTTTCTTCGTACACTTTTTGCTTCTCAGTACAGAACTCTTCATTAACAGGAACGAGTGTCATTCAGATAACACGATTTCTGTTGTTCACCGAGCGGAGAAGATCTATTGCTTCTCCGAACACAATTTCATGACACCGTGGAATTACGGGGTTAGCCTTGCACAAACTAAAATGACTCGACTTTGGCTGCTGCGTCAATTCGCCGTCGGCAACCACGAGACTGGAGTCTCGCCGTAACACTTCTTCAACTTGTCTGCATGCGTCACAAAAATACAATTTTATGACACCGTGGAATTACGGGGTTAGCTTAGCACAAACTCAAATGACTTGACTTTTCTGGCTGCTGCGTCAATTCGCCGTCGACAACCATGAGACTGGAGTCTCACCGTAACACTTCTTCAACTTGTCTGCATGCGTCACAAAAGGTTTTGACTTTGCTGACTTCTGCAAAACAAAGTTGACGGGTTCAATGTACCGAATGACCAAATACGGACCAACATACATCCGTTGCCACTTGGCTGACTTGGCTCGGTACTTTCGTGGGTACAGGTACCATACCCAATCTCCCACTCTGAAGTCTTCTGACTTGACTCGTATATCATAGTTCTTCTTCCGACGTTCGGCACTAGTGCGGAGATGGCTGCGTGCGATTTCATGTGCCTTGAAAGCATTATCATGAAGTTTTACCACATACTCGTCTACTGTCATCTGGTTTCCGCACCTATCCGGTGGCAACCCCATGATAAGATCTATCGGAGCTCTAACTTCACGTCCAAGAAATAGCATGTTTGGAGTCACTCCAGTTGACTCGTGACGTGTAGCCCGATAGGCAGCCATGACAAGCGGCAAAACATCGTCCCAGTTCCTCTGAGAATCAGCTACCACCTTGCCGATCATAGAATTGAGCGTTCTATGGAATCGTTCCACCATCCCATTGCATGATGGATGGTAGGCTGTAGTCCGGAGTTTCTCAACACCCATCCACTCGAGAAGACTGCGGAACAATTCGGATTCGAATTCAGGACCTTGATCTGTAAGGATCTGCATCGGTGGTCCATACCTTGATAACACGTGAGTGACGAGAGCACGTGCCACAGTTGACGCCTTACGGTTCCTCAGTGGTAAAGCTTCAGACCAACGAGAGAAGTGATCAACTAGAGTTAAGATGTATTCATTCGATTTTGACGACCTTGGATGTGGTCCCGTTATGTCCAGGCTCACACGAAGCCACGGCTCACCAACCAGAGGTGTCTGAAGATTAGCCTTTTTCGGACTCTTACCTCTGTAATATCTAGCACAAGGTTCGCATCTTCTGAGAAAGAAATCCAGGTCTCGAGTCCAAGATGGCCAATATGCTCTGCGCTGGATCTGAATCGCCGTCTTCTCTCGACCTAGATGTCCACCTGTCATTCCTCCATGCACATGTTGAAGGAAGTCTTCACGCATTTTCTTTGGTATAACAGTCTGCCAATGAATTGACGATCCATCAGGAGATTCAAACTTGCGCTGCAACACTCCATCATAGACCCTTAGCCTGGGCCACATGCTCCACAATACATGAGCCTCTTGGGAATGTACAGCCACTGTTTCCCAGGATGGTTTGTCTGTGTTCTCGTTGAACAAAGTCAGAATGTGACCAATGTCAGGATCTTGTTCTTGAGCTTCACGCAACCCATCCCATGACCAGAGTAGATCTTGAGAACTTCCTACTTGTCCTCCAACTCCAGGCTGTGGGAAAGCGGTATCGTTTTCTTCTCCAGTCTCATTTGGCATGTCATCGTCTGTAGTTGGTTCAACTGCTGAAATGCATTTCTTCTTGCTTCTCAGTGTAACAGCTGCCACCGTGCTACTATTTGTATTGATTCCGTTCTCTGTCTCCTCTTGATGACAAACACAAGTTTTCAGGCGACAAGGACGTCGAGATAAAGCATCTGCATTCATATGTTTGTTCCCAGGTCTATGCTCGACGTCGAAGCTGTATTCTTCTAAGATCTCCAACCACCTCGCTTGTTGACCAATCGGCTGTGGAGTGTGTCGCAGCCAAGTAAGCGGAGCATGGTCAGTCCTTATCTTGAAATCTCTTCCGAGAAGATACTGCTTGAAATATTTCACTGAATACACGATGGCCAACAGCTCTTTTCGAGTGATGCAATAGTTTGCCTCTCTCTTATCCAGTGTTCGGCTGGCATAGGCAATCACCTTCTCAACTCCATCTTGCATTTGAGATAACACAGCACCAATTGTTACGTCACAAGCATCAGTATCTAGGATAAGTTGCCCTGTATCCTTTGGCATGGCAAGAATCGGAGGTGTTGATAAGGCTTGCTTGAGGAGCTCAAATGCCTTTTGAGTTTCATGTGTCCATTGAAACCTCTGATTTTTCTTTGTCAGCGCATGCAAAGGAGCTGCTATCTCCGCGTAGCCCTTAATGAACCTTCTGTAGTATCCTGCCAAACCGAGAAAAGAACGCACCTCTTTAACTGTGGTTGGAACAGGCCAACTCGTCACTGCTTCTATCTTTGACGGGTCTGTCTCAATACCAAGGCCGGAGACTTTGTGTCCAAGGAATTTGACGGAGCGCTGCATCAACGAACATTTCTCTGGTTTAAGTTTTAGGCCAGCAGCTTTAAGTCTTCCAAGAACTCGAATCAGTCTTTCGAGATGTTCTTCCACTGTCTCAGAGAAGACGATCACATCATCCAGGTAAACAAGACACACCTCAAGATGTAATCCGGACATGACGACGTCCATGAGCCTCTGAAATGTAGCACCGGCGTTGCATAGGCCGAAAGGCATAGTCTTGTAGCGGAACATTCCTCTTGGACATATGAATGTGGTTTTGTCCTGATCTTGCGGAGCAACTTCAACGTGGTGGTAGGCACTTCTGAGGTCAAAGGTACTGAACAGTTTCGCTGATGCCATCGCATCTAGACATGCATCCACTTGAGGTAAAGGATACACGTCCTTTCTGGTGACAAGATTAAGCTGTCTGTAGTCCACGCAGCACCTGAAAGTTCCATCTTTCTTCTTGACCAACACGACGTTTGATGCCCATGGACTTTGTGCTGGTTCAATAAGTCCCTGATTGAGCATACTATCCACATGTTCTGAGATGGCTTCCACATGAGCAGGAGGGAAGCGTCTCAGTGGTTGTCTAACGGGTCTGGCATTTCCCGTATCAATATAATGCTGGATAATGTTTGTTCGACCTAAGTCATATTCATGTTGACTGAAGACACTCACATTATCCTTCAAAATCTCTTCTAAGGTCATGCAGGCAGACTCGGGAATGGAGTCATCGACATCATCCAACAATTTCTGAATGAAGTCTGGTAGATCATCATCTTCACTTAAAATCTGCTTTGACTCTGTCGTTTCACCAGTGATAGGACTCGACTCTTCTACCACCTCTAACGGTTGCATGTTTGCCAGGACAGCACCGGATTTGAGACGAGCAAATTCTGCATTGACATTCATTACACGAACTGGAACATCATTTAAAAGTCCTCGGGGAATCAGAGTTCGAGATACATGAAGCCCATTCTGGATACATGTTGGATCTGTTCCCCAATCATCGTTGTCTGGTACGGACGACATCCTTCTGAATTGAACTTGAGCTGGAACAATAGCCTCGGATCTTGGCGGAATTGTGACTTCTTCCTGCATTACCACGCGCCGGCACCAACGACTTCTGTTCCCTTTGAAATGCAACAATTGAGGTTGACCAGCAATATAGACTGTCGATTTCTGGAAATCCCAAACTGCTTTGTTGTTCACCAAAAATCCAATTCCCAGCATTGGTTCATGCACATGAGATGACACCAATCCTGTCTCCTGGGTATGGTATTTGCCAACCTTGAGCGATAGTGTAGCTTGACCAAGAATGGGAATCTCCGTTCCATTGGCAGCTTTCAGAGCTTTATTGGAGTCTTCAATTAAGGATGGATCAACCATATGTTCTGGGAAGATACTGACTTCTGAACCGGTATCAAGTAGGCAGTCGCAAACACTTCCTCCGAGTGTGACACGAAGATAAGAATCATATTCAGTATGACAACTCTCAGACGTGCCGCGGTTCTTTTGGATTGCTGAGTCCTGTCTGTCGAAATAAGTCACACCTGCATTGTTCTGAACCCTAGGTTGAGGACAATCTCTGATGAAGTGATCCGGTTGACCACAATTGAAACAGCAACGTGGCCTTCGAGGTTCCTGCTGATTAGTCGAAGATATCGTGGATTGTGCAACTGGAGTAGGAATCGACCGTAGCTGCTGTAGATGCCGAAGTCTCTCAACTTCCTTGTTCAAGGCATCATTTTGAGCCGAGATCTTCTTTGAATCTGCTTCCAAATTTTGCATCTTCTTCAGCAATTCCTCTCTCCAAGACGCATCATCAGTAACAGCAGCGGCGTTAACTCGCCTCTTCTCGAACTTCCTGTTTTTCTTCTTAGAATCACCAGACAAGTGTCCTGCATCAGAATGTTTCTCGGGTTTTGACCGCTCGTCAGAATGATGATGGCCACCCTGCAGCTCCAAAACACGTTTCACGACACGTTCCTCTAATGAGCTCGATCGAGACATTGACGAATCAATGATCTGTCTGTTCAGCCTCTGACGCCTATGATTTACTGCATTCTGAAAAATCTCCATTCTCTGTGCAAGTTTAAGAGCTGCATCTAATGTTTTTGGTTCTTTTTCTCGGATTTTGAGCTCTAGTTTTGGATCATCAAGTGCACAGATGAAATGCTCTTTCGCCAGATGTTCAGCCATCGAAGACCTCTCTCCAGGATATGCTAACATCATCTTCTGCCTGATGGACTGGGCTAGCTCTCTCAACGTTTCGTTAGACTTCCGCTTGTAGTACTGAAGTTCCAGTTGAAACTTCTCCTCCATGTCGACGTTTCCAAATCGAGATTTGAGTCTGGCCAACAGCTGTTTGTAAGACATATGCTCAGTGCCCCAGAGTATGGAAGCGGCAATTCCAGTCATGGACCACCTCAAATAATGACACTTTTCGTATTCGTTCCACTGATTATACTCAGCACAGTTCTTGAACTGACAGTAAAACGTCTCGAAGGAGCTGTTTCCATCGTACTTCTCCGGTTTCATATGACCTTTACATTTCCGCTGCTGGCATTCTCTTGAGTCCGATTTACTAGGATTAACATCGTGATCATGATAGTGTTGACGTTTGTATCCTCTATCGTCAGTAGATGGGGATCTATAGCAACGTGCTCTCCAGTTAACAGAAGGTTGTCTTTCTCGGAGGTATCTATGACGTCGGTGATCACCATCTGACGATTCAGGACTACTCTCTCGTTCGTCATTACTTCTGAAATGAACCTCGCGATCAGAGGAAGTCCGAGTACTTTCTTTCGATGAACTGTAGTGACGACGATTTGTTCTTTTCATGTCCCTGCTCGGTCGGGAGTTCTCACCATCGCTTTCGTACTGATCATAGACACTTGACTGTCGGTGTCGGGAAACAGGAGAGTTGCATCTAGACCACTGCCGTCTCCTTGACTGTTCAGCAAGACGATGATCATTAGGTGAACGACTCGAAGAGTTGCTCCGTCGTGAACTGTGAAGAGGACGATTCTGACTGCTTCCATAATCAGGCCGACGAGACTTCATCTCATCCCTAGTCCGACCTTCAGCTTGGTTGTCGCGTTGTATTACCTCAGAAGGGTTCGTACGTTTTTCTCTTCTGGATAGTGGAGGCTGCGCCCTGTCGATCCCATCAACACGAGCCAGCTTCTTTGTTTCCGCGTGTCTTCTATTCTCGATCAGATATTCACTGTTCGACTTCTTAGGCACACTTGCTTTAGACTTCTTGATCTCGCTTGCCGACTTACTCTTCTGAGGACGTTCTTGCTTAGACCAGGAGACATTTTCAAAGGACTGTCCCTTCGTTTGCTGCTTCTTCTGTATTTGCGATGTGCTTGACTTCACAAACTCAGTTGCAGCCTGAGGTACCATCACCTTGTCGGTGACTTTCCCTTTTCTCTGAGTTCTGTCTGCTGCATGTTGATCTAGACTTCTTTCGACGACAGCCTCACCACCATCAGTGTGATTTGTGCTAGATCGAGGACGCTTTATCGAAACTTCTCCAATCAAGTGCTGCCAGTCAGAATCGTCCGTTGAATAATATTCTTTTTTAGCATCATCTGACTCAAAAACTTCTGAACATTCTGCAAAATCTTCGTCATCCTCAACATCAGACGATTCATCAGAATTGCCTTCAGATTGCTGTGAACCAGGTAAATCTATCCACCCAGGGGCGCCATTGTGACGGGAGGCGGGGTCGGCGTCGCCATGCGCGTCCTCGTCGGCATCGTCGCTGTCGTCATCGTCAGACGTGTGTTCCACATCACCGTCGTCTATGACCAGCTTCGATCGCGTTCGAAGGCTCACAGGCTCCGACTCCTCTGATGCAGGCTTGGTAGCCTGGTCACAAACATCAGATGCCGTCAATAAACTCTCCTTCTCTCCATCACTTCCATCACCGAATAGGTTGTTCTCGTGGTCAGGAGGACCGGGGGGTCGACTCCTTCGACGAAGGTTACCACCGCCGTGACTGCGTTGGCTCTTCGCAGATTTCCTGGCTTCAGATTTTTCCATATTATTTTAATCGTTTTATTTTTTTGTGAGTTCTTTATTGTTTGTTCTTTGCGTATTGTATTGTTTTTAAGCCTCAGTGTGCGAGTTCAGATGCTTTAAAATCCAGAAGATTATAACAAATCCAGCAGTTTTATTGACAATCAACAACTATAACAGCAGCAATATAACTCGATGAAACACAGAACATTAACTTCATCCATTGAATAACAGTATCATCGAGTACTTGACACTGGCATTAACTATCGAGTAACTAGCATTAAGCCTACTGTTGACGATCTAAGCACTGCATTTAGGTTCTTCTAATGCCTTAGGCTTGAGATCCCAGCTCAATGCTAACCTTCATAAATAATTAACTCTAGCAGCTTCGCGCGGTTTGCGCTGCTACAGCACACCTCTTATTAAACTTAAACTCAAGCTCAACTACTAACTGACTCAAGACTCAGACTTAGAATACTGGGACTCGAGCTAGTATTCATTTCATTATGCTCAACGCTAATTTTCGTATATTAACGACTAGCAGCTTCGCGTGGTTTGCACTGCTACAGCACGCCACTTATTAGACTCAGGCTCAGACTATTGACTAACTCAGACTCAGAACCCAACTAACCACTAACTGCTGACTCTGACTTCCTTGCCCCAGACGTGTTGACTCTCCCAGTCCAAGGACCAGAATGGCGTGCGAGCGAAGGTTCGCTTCTTTTATAGGTGACGGGTTAGTCCGTCTGTTAGTCCGATGTTAGTCCGATGTTAGTCCGTCTGTTAGTCCGTCTGTTAGTCCGATGTTAGTCCGATGTTAGTCCGTCTGTTAGTCCGGGTTTTTAGGTGGAAAGTCTAGTGTGGAGGACTCTAAATGAGCTAGCGGACCTAAAAAGATGATGATACAATGACCTGTAGTACTATTTGTGAAAGGTTGAGAAATAACCTATATTATTAGGCCTAAATTGAAGTTTCGATATTGGCTATCTCAAGCCTGAGCCCATACTATTAATAGACTAGCATAGAAATGACTAACTGCAAAATATTTACTACAAGAATCATTCGTAAGCATTAACTGACAACCGCAGAACTGTAAATAAACGAACTAGCTCAAAAATAACAGCAACAAGAACTTCAAAACGACAAACATGACAACTGGTAACAGACGAACGACAGACAGAAATTTAACTGTGATTCAAAATTCTATTCAACATTAACCTACTTCCAATAACATTATTTACAACAAAAATCTTGCAAGGCTTTACAGCAACCATTAGCACATTGCGTAGACACATCTCCGACTGGTAGACCGGGTGGTCTGACGGTTAGTCCGGGTGGTCCGATGAACTAACAGTTATTTTTATTTAATTATCGAGACCTAGACGGGGACTACATCACCCGATAATTGTTTGGGAAAAATGACCACCTTTCCGCACAAATTAACAAATAATTCACTAAAATACAACGAACAGCGTTAAACACTAACATTTACAACAATAAATTCCATGCGTGACAAAAACCATTAAAACATTAATCATCAAAATTAACTAAAATTATTTATGGACGCGAAGCACAAAATAAGACAGTTTACCACTCCCTGAATCCATCAGTAAAGCAATTATACCTTACAAATGCAATGTGAGAGAGCTAGGAGGGGGTATGCCTAAAATGAAAGGTTTCATATGTAAATGCTTATATTGGAGTAAACTAAGTACAGACTATGTTTCATCGGGTATTAATAATTACTGGAAGATAATAAGGTACTGGATAAATGCACGGAAAGTACATTTTTGATATTTAATTGGTTATTTGGTTGTTTACATATTAACATGGCGTTGTTGCTATGGCAATGACAAGTCGTCTGCATCAAATAGGAAGTAAGCGATTCCACGCATGACAGCAGAACGAGCTGAGTACAATTATTCAATAACCGCTAAAATAGTACTGATACTCAAAACCGTTTAACAGTAATATGACAGTACATCAATAGGAATTGTATTTAGGCCTACACAATGCAATAATATATACTTAATCAATATCTCGCAATCCAGTCTACTCAAGCTTATATTCCCTTCAAACGCCGTAAAAGTATAACTAGTAGTGCCATCTCACGAGTGCGTTAAAAACAAAAGGGCGCCAACGAGTAGAGTAGACAATGCTAGTTTCTTGTCATAAATTCTAGATACAACGAATCAAATGCATAAAAATTACGACTGACAATGTGTTCCTTAACACTTCAAGATAAAGCAGGAGTAAAAATAGAGTCCAAACTCATCAGCAATTTAACACACCAGAGGGGAATAATCAAGCACATCATGTCTACCTTAAGCAGAACAAGCCTCTAAGGGCGTAACAAGGCATTTATGGCACAGAGTCACCTCCATATCCCCTGCACGCTTCATTACACAATACTACCTTAAGCTACACGTTTTCCAAAAACTATTAAAAACGAAATCTTATCCCACCAAATGCAATATTCGTCTTGCGCCTAAAACGTTCTAAGACTAGCAATCTTACTCTAGCATACACGTGAGCATACACAAACCAGTGAAAACGATAAATAAGCAAACATGAAATAGTAAGAGATAGAGAGAGAGTCTTTGTGGTACGGTGACCCGTGCCACACGATCCCCCCCACAGTCAAAATTGACGTCCTCGTCAACTGGAGGAAACGACATTTAACGTCGCCGGTAGCCGTGCCTCATCTCTTGTTTGTAGTAAGAAGACGGCCTGTAGTCGCGTACATAGTTTGGGTTACGTTCCCAAAAACCACGTCGTGCCGGAGTAAAGTTGTTGGTACGTGTGTACTTTGGATAACGATGACTGCTTGGCTCATGGCGTGGTCTTTTGTTGCTGCATTTATTTTCTCTCGGTATCATAGGAATCTTAAAGTTGGTGTTGAGTGGGTGCGGTGATTCTGCCTCTGATCTGCTGCTTGCATGATGGTAACTGCTCTTTACTCGATCGGAATTGGCAGATCTGTTTCCGGATGAAGGCATCGTTGACAACACCTTGGTAGTTGACGACGTGACTGTGCGGATAATGCTGGTACCGTTGCATGTCGTTCGGGAAACCGGAACCGTTGTGACGTCAGCTGAAATACTCCTTGGCGAGCTGCTTGTCACCGAAGTGGGATGTACCGGAGGTAACACCTCATCCGTGTCCAATCCTGGACTCACGACACCGATTTTTGACATTGCGCGGTTAGCAGTCACCTTCCCTGTAGACGACGGTTTCACATTATATGGTCCGTCTTCAGATGTCGTCTTCTTTGAAGTCGACGTATTCTTTATGCCTTTCCCATCTTTTGACTTACGATACACGATACGACTAGGCAGTTGAACCGTAGGTGTGTTTGACGATAGTTCGGCGTCCACGACCAATGCTTCTGTGCTGTCGGTGGATAACTCAAATGTACTGTTCAGGTGAAGTGACGTCGGCAATCTTTCGTCATAGTTCATTCTCATCGTCTCCTGACCAACGCAACATGGTGAATATGGCTCAACATCGTTGGACTGGTTCAGGTTATCCGGTTGATATTCTTTCAATACAGCTTTCTTTTTTTTAGTACACCCACTTTATACTTCCTCTCCTTTTTGTCGCTGGGCGTACATATTTCTTGCATAGCTCTAGCCAAGATATCTTCACCAGCAGGCTGTTCTCCGACAATACTCACACCAGCAGGCATACCAGCCACATCTGTTGGAACATTGGAGTCAACAGTGAACGGATCATCTTCTGAACCGCGTCCCGGTGGTAAGGTAACCTGTTCCATTTCGACTGCACCAGTCAATGGCTGTACGAGTACGAGCAACTGACTTTCCGTGTGTTCCCTTTCCATGCCCGACGGTGGTTCATTTGGCGGAGGAGGTTTCATGTTTCCTCCTGATGAAGCTGGAACAACACTCGACCTTTCCATCATTTCTGGCTGGAGCGACTTCGCGTTGAACATCGACGAGGACTGGCTCAATGGCGTTGAACTCGCTATTGGTTGGTTCGAGACTTGACCACGTCTAAAAGATGATGCCGAGGACGATCTCGATGACGCCGTTGACCAATAATCACGTTCCTTTGTCGGGGCAATAGCCGACAAACCATGTCGCCATCTGGCCATACTCTGCCTGGCTCGCTCAACATCCTGACCATCTTTGATGTCGTCATGCGTAAAAGCAACCTTCTGAGCCGCCGTGTATGCTGACACAATTATTGGGATCCTCAAACAGGCTGGGATTTCAGAATAGTACTCCTCCAAATATTCAGACAGTGCTGGAATGTTTCGCAGGTTTGCCTGTCGGAACATGTTGATAACGCAGTCTTTGATGATGTCAATTGGGACGTCATCGGCTTCATCCTCATCGTACTCCTCATGCTGGAGTGGATGATCGAATGAATGATTCCCTGACGGCACTTCAGCAGACGACTGGGCTTGACCTGTTTCTGGTAATGTGACCACCTTTCCCTTTCTCTTTTTGGGCACACGGCCATGGATGTGAGCCATATGACGATATAAATTGTTGTACTTGATCATAAGACCGCAGAATTTACATGGCTTCGGCTGGTAGACTCTGCCCATCATTCGTTCGTAAAACAATCTACAAACAAGAAACATAAACGCTCATAGACAAAACACGTTAAAAAAAACTGCTGGTACTTCATTTTTGTGATAATCCGATTCCTCGCACACTGAGTTCCTACTCCACGAGTTACGTTATCACTGTGAGATTGATGTGTATGGAAAAATCTGAAGCCAGCATCTTCTTCATATGATACTTCAAACACACTCATTGAGCAGAAGGAAGTCAAATGTCCTTCGTTCTTCGTTCACTACTTAATTCTTGGTACAGAACTCTTCATTCACAGGAACGAGTGTCATTCAGATAACACGATTTCTGTTGTTCACCGAGCAGAGAAGATCTATTGCTTCCCAGAACACAATTTCATGACACCGTGGAATTACGGGGTTAGCCTTGAACAAACTAAAATGACTCGACTTTCCTGGCTGCTGCGTCAATTCGCCGTCGGCAACCACGAGACTGGAGTCTCGCCGTAACACTTCTTCAACTTGTCTGCATGCGTCACAAAAGGCTTTGACTTTGCTGACTTCTGCAATACAAAGTTGACGGGTGCAATGTAGCGAATGACCAAATACGGACCAACATACATCCGTTGCCACTTAGCTGACTTGGCTCGGTATTTTCGTGGGTACAGGTACCACACCCAATCTCCAACCTTGAAGTTTTCTGACTTGACTCGAATATCATAATTCCTCTTTCGACGTTCGGCATTAGCGCGGAGATGGTTGCGTGCGGTCTCATGTGCCTTGAAAGCATTATCATGAAGTTTTACCAAATACTCGTCTACTGTCATCTGGTTTCTGCACCTATCCGGTGGTAACCCCATGACAAGATCTATCGGAGCTCTAACTTCACGTCCAAGAAATAGCATGTTTGGAGTCATTCCAGTTGACTCGTGACGTGTAGCCCGATAGGCAGCCATGACAAGCGGCAAAACATCGTCCCAGTTCCTCTGAGAATCAGCTACCACCTTGCCGATCATAGAATTGAGCGTTCTATGGAATCGTTCC
>Ga0209364_1000234_pt1 | contig 13008 bp, 9 predicted proteins | sample WorMetHERISLAND2_3_FD_187387 | JGI IMG/M metagenome (GOLD analysis project Ga0209364, IMG submission 187387) | Marine gutless worms symbiont microbial communities from Max Planck institute for Marine Microbiology, Germany - Olavius albidus HERON... | ecosystem: Host-associated > Annelida >... | reverse complement strand
ATTTCGCCATTTTTGCGGCATTTAAGGAATCGATGACCTTGAATCTCACGCAGAGGTCATTCAAGGTCATACATTTCGGCGGCAATCGAAAGCCCGTGTACGACTTTATATAGGCCGTTAATAGTAACTTTCGGTCTATCTTCAACCGTATCGGTGATATTGCCAGTTTTATACCCCCTAGCAACTGTGTAAGTAATTAAGTAAGTAAGTAAGTAAGTGCACGAGTGCCTAATAGATATCATGCATACATCCACTGTACATGGCGTCGGAGTCATTACTAAGCCGTATTTCGTCATTTTTTGCGGCAATTAAGGTATCAATGACCTTGCATCTCGCTCAGAGGTCATCCAAGGTCATCGATTTTGGTACCAATCGAAAGCGCGTATACATATTTATATTAGTGGTCAATAGCAACTTGGACCCTATCTTGCACCGTTTCCGAGATACGGCGGCTTAAATGTCGAAAATCGACAATTTTGCCTACCCCACTCCTATTCCGGCTAAAATTTGAGGGTGTTCCCTTTGGAGTAGATCCGTCATGTTGGGGTCTGCAGAGAGCGAAATGGTTAGGCTAATCAGCCGTTAAATTATTTTCGCAGAATTCGAACGTATATGATCACGATACCTCAACGTCACAGACGGACGGACGGACGGACAGACAGACAGACGGACAACATGCCATGGCAATACCGCGCTACGCTTAGCTTCGCGCGGTAAAAACTGAGTAAAAAACGAGTTAAAATGGTAATCATTAAGTTAATCATACTCATATTTGTGCATTATAAATAAATTCTTAGTAGAGCTGAGTAGACTAATATACTCAACTACTCATTGTCCGGCTGTCAATTTTCTGCGTGGCATTTCGTCCGGGGGGGAGATTGGTCCGTGGCATTTTGTCCCGTGGCATTTTGTCCGTACACCGTGCCACACGCGCAACTCAGTATTGCAAATTGGTAAACTCAGACAGTCAGACTTAACACATGAACAGTAGTAACACGCAAAGGAATAACTGGATGTGGAGTGAAAAAAGTCTTTGTAAGCAGAGCGCTCGTAATAAAGCAATATATTGTTATCCAGTTTTAACCCAGTTACTCGGTTGTTAACCTATAGGCGCTATTGCCAAGGGAAGTTGTCTGTCCGTCTGTCTGTCTGTCTGTCCGTCTGTTACGTTGAGGTATCGTGATCATATATAGGTTGGAATTCCGCGAAAGTAATTTCACGGCTGATTAGAATAACTATTTCGCTCTCCGCAGACCCCAACATGACGGATCTACTCCAAAGGGAACACCCCAAATTTTAGCTGGAATAGGAGTGGGATAGGGATTTTCGACGGGCTGCTCTCGATTCCGCGCAGCTCAATTCCGCGCAGCCCAATTCCGCGCAGCTCATTTCAGCGCAGGATTAGTGGTGGCAACTCGGTTTCTCGAGTACTCGATTAACCTGTGTACCCGGTTGTTTTTGAAACTGAGTTACTCACTTTTACTTAGCTGAATAACTGGATGTAAAGTGGAAAAATAGTCTTTGTAAGCAGATAGCTCTTAATAAAGCAACATATTTTTACCCAGTTTTAACTCAGTTAACCTAGGTACTTTACTCAGTTTTACTCGGTTTTTCAGAAAAAAAACTGAGTAACCTGGTTTTTCTGTACTATATTTTTGGCCAGAGTCGAGTACTTTTACTTTACCAAGTTTCACAAAAAACCGAGTTGCCACCACTACGCAGGATTGAACTGCATTGTTAAGAACGACGCTGTCAATGCTTGCAAGAAATCGCTATGGCACATGCCGAAACGCAACGGAACAAGCCACTGGTGTCTTATCAATAAGTAAACTTCGTCTACAACTGCTATAATTAAACTGTATTGATTAGGAAAGAATAACTTTATGAGAAAATATAGGGCCTAGTCACATTAATTTTACGAAGACTGACGACCTTAGTGTGAAGACAGCACTCTATAGCTGAGATCATGCATGCAAGCGACAGCAAGCGCCTTCAGCTGCTATAGATATGTGCCAAAATGTGAAAATCGTCCTGTGACTACTATAGCTAGCCGTCTATACAATAACTACATAGCTAAAATGTAGCTCTGAGGTACACATAGTTTTATGAGCTTCTTTTATTCCTTTAAACGTTTTACGCCTGTTGTAATGATCTGCGCTGAAATGAACTGCGCGGGATTGAGCTGCGCGGAACTGGGCTGCGCGGAATTGAGCTGCGCGGAATCGAGATACAACCTTTTCGACATTTAAGCCGCCGTATCTCGGACACGGTGCAAGATAGGGTCCACGTTGCTATTTACCACTAATAGGAATATGTGTACGCGCTTCGATCGGTACCGAAGTCGATGACCTTGGATGGCGAGATTCAAGGCCATAAATTTCGCGAGATTCAACGTCACTGATTCCTCAAATGCCGTAAAAATGGCGAAATACAGCTTACTAATGACTCCGACGCCATGTACATTGGCTGGATGCATTATATCCATTAGGCCTACGTACTCATGAGACGATGCACTTACTTGCTTATTTACTTACTTATACAGTTGGCCCGGGAAGTATAAAACCGGCAATATCTCCGAAACGGTTGAAGATATATAGAGCGAATGTTACTATTAACGGCCTATATAAAGTAGTACACTGGTTTTCGATTGCCGCCAAAATGTATGGCCTTGAATGACCTTTGAGCGAGATTCAACGTCACTGATTCCTTAAATGCCGCAAAAATGGGTAAATATAGGCCTACCTTAGTAATGACTCCGACGCCATATGTAGAGTCGTTTAACTTTGGTAAGTCCTAACATAATCAACGCACTCCGTGGACAGTACTTTACAGCGGCTTCGCGCGGTTTGCTACTGATACTGTACTCGGTAGTGTAGTGGTAGGGCGTCGCACTGGTGATCGAAAGATCACGAGTTCGAATCCCGGCCGGTCCATTGCCGGGTAGCCTAGGTCAACTCAGCCTTCCATCCCTCCGGGGTAGGTAAATCGAGTACCGGTTTACTGGCTGGGGTTAAGGCGGGGCACGTTCACTTAAGTTGTGTCGGGTAGCAGGTAACACTGTGTGATCCCATATGGCAAGTGATGTCCCGACGCTGTGAGATGGGAGTCCCATTAACAGCTATACTCTCCTTTACCTTTTTGGCTCTTGTTCAGAAACACTGAGTAACCCGGTTTTACTTTACTCAGTTATTTTTTGGCCAGAGTCAAGTACTTTTACTTTACCAAGTTTCACATAAAACGAGTTGCCACCAGTACATTTGAGCAAAGCGGAAGTGCACTTTTTGATGCTTCGCTGCTTAAATTTGTACTCTTTGAAATGTATAATTACTTAACTAATTTTCGACCAGTTTTGCTTTGTGCCCCCTTGCAGCTCGGTGCCCTGTACTCGCGCTTACTTCGCTTACGGGTTAGTCCGACACTGGGAACATGCAATAAGCCGGAAATTTGGATTTTGGAAGGACGTGTCGTTTCGCCCACATTCGTAATGCATTCGTATTTATTCTCTTAAAATTTTGGACGGTGGCGGATTGGGGGATGGCCCCCAGTAGTCCCCCTACGCCCCTGGGTGGAAACTTAGGGGCGATAGTGGCAGTGTGGATCGCCCGTCCTTCTAATTATTTGGAGGTGCTTTTAATTTGTATTCCCCAATATTTCAAGAACATCATTTAAATATGCACTTGTGCGTCGCCTTCTGACACTGTTTCCGAAAACTCAAAAATTACTTTTATCGAGTTCAAACAAGCCGTTGCCACGTTGTCGGCTTTGCTGATTTGCTGCCTACTGCGCAGCACTCTGCATCTGGGACTGGGTTACTATAAACCTTAAAGTCATTGTTTCTAAGTGGTCACCTGTCATCTCCCCAAATTTATCAACTTTGGGACTGCAAAACATTTCCCGCCCCAAACCCTCTGGGTTTGGGGCGGGAAATGTTTTGCGTACACGGCGTACATTTTGCTGTAGAGTGCAGAGAGTATAACTAATGCATCTAATTATTGATATCGTCGACGCAGTGCGCAACGGAAAACAGGGCATGGGAATGGCAACAAAAGATTTGTTTTGGGGTTGATCGTCATTCATTGATGCCGATTTTGCTACCAATGGAAAGGTCTAATGTAAGTTTTGACGGTCACTTAAAGACATTTCTGTAAGAACGTACACGGCACAGTATGATTTTTATTTAACTGCACCGCATACATACCTCTTTACTTACTTATTTACTAATATCAAATCACGAATTGGCTACATGCTATCATTCGTTGAAATCTGCATGTAATTATCGCCGTCTAGAGCGTCGCGCTCGGTTGCACACATGCAGGGGAGCGCTTCTGGCCGGTTACGTAACTGCAGCTACGATACAATCATGACACCCGCCGCTCGCGGGCGTTCGGTGGGTCCAACGGATGCATAGTAATGACTGAGCTGCCAGCGAGAAAAGAGAGAACTTTGCCTAAATTGCAGCGCCTCTGTATCTGCAGTCTTCACGGCGCTCTACAAATTCTACTATTATTTTTAATCGCAGCCTGCTCACTCGTGTATTGTTCCATTTGAGTTACTTTAATGTATACCCAGTTACTTTGTCTCTACAGTCTACACAATGTTCAGAAAAACACCCAATTACGCTGTATTTTATAAATCGGTGAAAACTGTTTAGATTTACACAAAACGTTCAGGTTATGCTTGTGAGGAATTATGTATTATGTGCTTTATGGGAAGGAATTAATTTAAGATGTCATGATGACGCCGCTAACAAGCTTGAAAATACACTCATCTTCACCATTTTGCGACTGTGCTGGATAGAAAATAGGCAACTTTATATATCGTACGAAATAACAGAAAAAAATAATCAGTTAAACGATTCGCGCAAACTGCTGTAGACTGTTATAGAGTGGACGGAAATGTTGTACAAGTGCAAACCATCAACAGCATATAGGCCTACTGCATGCTATAGCAACAAGCTCAGCTACTGCTGGGAGACAGCGCGACGCGAAAGTTGGTCAAAGATTGCTCAAATGGACGTGGACATGACGACCAGGCCTAAAATGACCGTCAAATGCACTTCAAGGTCATAAAAGGTGGCACCAATCGAAAGCTAATGTATGATTTCCTACTAGTAGTCGATAGTAACTTTGCCATATCGCGCACCGTTTTTGAGAGATTTGATGTGAATCAGTCAAATGACCGTGAAATATCGTCAAGGTCATCGACAGTCGCATCACGTGAAACGGTGAAAGCTGTGGTGTGGCCATGTATGTAAAATGTTCGGAAGACGGTAAAAACAGAAGTGGAAAAATCGCCATTATCAACGACCGTGCACTCTCAGCTGTCGCCCCTCTTCTGGGAACCGTATACTGCCAGAAACTGCGGTCATTGGGCTACATTTTTGCCGCTAAAAGTTCTGCAAGTATCCCAGCAATTTTATCTGAAAGCCAGAATACGCCAAACCAGTAGATGCCGAACTGATGACAGATTTTAACGCAAAATAGCCATTCAAGATCATTCAAGGTCATCTATTTCGATATCACTGAAAACCCCAATAAGCGACTAAGCTTACACAGGGTGGGCCAAAAAAAGTAAGCCAACGTTGTCTACGCATAACTTCATCAAATACTAGCCTATATTAAAAATTCTTTCACTGTCACATGCTGCGTGAAAGTTGCAATAAAGCAAACATTGGAAGTATCCCACCTCACCTCAAGCATGTCGCTACACTACCTTGTGAAGTATTTATGTTGGAAACTAGTTAATAAATGAAATCTGTCGCACCATTTCGTTTCATTAAATTGAAATTTAACGAAAATTTTGTAACATTCCCAGTCGGTGCTGCGGATAGGACAGTTAGCATATCATCTATCTAGTACTCAAAATATCCACAATTCTGCAGCACAGATGCTTTAAGCTGATCGCGTCGCTCGTTAATTAGGCCTACGCACAGTCCGCGGGATACCACGCGCGTCCACTATCATACGTTGCGTTTAGACATGCAGTTTTTAAGCAGCTTCGTGATAAGGTTATCCAATCCAGACCATTTTCATCCTTTGTCAAGGGACTTTCTCATAACTTTCCGTAGTTCATAGCCTATATTCAAGTACCAAAATCTTAATAAATGCTTAATCATCTTCAGTGAAAAGCATTTCTGGGGCTTTTTATTAAACCGTTCGAGTTTACAGGAAAATCGTCTGCTAATAATTGTAAACAATATCGAAAAATGATACAGGAAGATAGTACAAAAAGTTATAGTCAATATATTTTATTTAAAACTGCAGCTGCTGCCTGCCAGGCGTCAGGATTCTGGAGAGTTCATCTTTCAGCAAGATTGCCTCAGCGCACAGACCACGCTAGTTTTAGGACATAAATAATTATTTCACAAGGTAGTGTAGCGATGCGTTTAAGGTGAGGTGGGGTATTTAATGACTGCTTTATTGCACATTTCCCGGATAATGTGCTAGTGAAAGAATTCTGAAACTAGGCCTGTATTTGACGAAGTTATGGGTAGATAAGTTGGCTTACTTTTTTGGCCCACCCTGTATACATTACAGCGTAATAGTCGTGGCATTATTGTATATTACAGTTTGGAAAATATACTAAGCGAAAGAAGCGAAAATCTCCATTTTCGACCATCCCACTCTCATTTGACGCCCACTCTCCTGCGAACCCCAGCGAATATCTGCATAAAACTTATGTTGCTAGAAGCTAGGACACTGGGCTACATTTTTGCCGCTAAAAATGTGCAGAAGACGTTCGTAGACACTCGACACCAGTCCTGACTAATTATTGTTTGTTGCGCCCAGCTAAACTAGTAGCGGTTAGTTTAAAGTATAGGCCCTACAGGATGGGGCCAAAAAAATAAGCCAACATCTTGCTTACACATACAGGCAGATTTTCAACATTCTTTCACAGTCACACTCACATTCTCCAGAAATTTGCAATTAAGGGATCACTAAATATCCCATCTCACCTCAAACGTGTCGCTACACTACCTTGTGAAATGCTTTATCAGAAAACTAGTTAATCAGTGAAGCCTGTCACATCATTTCGTTTCACAAAGTTGAACTAGGCACTATAACGAATATTTTTAACATTCCTAGTCAATGCTGATGATAAGACAATTAGCATATCATTTATCACTAGGCCTACATTTGACTAAATGCTGTATATTGTGCACGTCATGTCTGTGTTCATTTGCTATTACCAATTAAACAGTTATGTAATAGATTTTCCCCTTTGTCCTCATGTTCGGTACTATTCATCTTAGAACACTTATGATTTGCCATGACTCAGTAGTGTTATCCGGGATGTAGGTCAGTTTGATTCGTTTTTACGCGCGACAGCATTATATGCTAATGCTATAGCGCGTATATGCCACGCCAATTCCTGTCCGTCCGTCAGTCTGTCCGTCACACGCTTGTATTGTATCAAAACGTCTGAACGTATCATCGAAATTCTTTCACTGTCCGATAGGCCCATCATTCTAGTTTTTCGTCACCAAGGGTCGTTGCGTAAATATGAGGGCGTCACCCACAACGGGGGCGCCAAATACACGGGGGTAACGATTTTCGACCAATATGCGGCTATATCTCGGAAACGGTAAGAGATAGAGGCATAGTTACTATGGAACACGAATATAAAGTCGTATGTGCTCTACCGAATGGTGCCGTTTTCGATGACCTTGAGTGATCCCGAACCCAAGTTTCAAGGTCGCAGTATAGTTTAAAGGCAAATATCTCGCAAACGGTGCATCCCATCCACTCCATGTTTGGTTCTAGCCTAGGGTTTTCGGGATCGGCGGATCGAATGGCGCTATCTGCGGTTCGATGAAATCCAAGATGGGGGCTGACGGCCATCTTGGATATCCAAGAATGGCCATAACTTCGCAACCGCTTTGCCGATCGTAGTGATGTTTGGTTCTAGTATGAGGTTTTCGGGGTCGACCGATCTCACGGTGCAACTTTCAGTGACCTTGAATGACCCCGAACCCCAGTTTCAAGGTCACAGTATAGTTTAAAGGCGAATATGTCGCAAACGGTTCATCCGATCCACTCCATGTCTGGTTCTAAACAAGGGTTTTCGGGGTCGGCGGATCGAATGGCGCTATTTGCGGTTCGATAAAATCCAAGATGGCGGCTGACGGCCATCTTGGAACAGCCGCCATCCTGGAATGACGGCGCTGTCGCGCGTAACCCTTGCGTCAGCTGGGCTTTCTTGTTAGATGATAGCCGAAACAAAGTATTGTATCTTATCGCAGTTGTCCTCATTTAAAAACTGCACCAACTAGGCCTAAGTGCTACATTTTAGCCGAGGCATCCGCGCCTATTACCACACTACGCACGTGATACCTGAATGACTAACTAGAATCACTTTACAAAGTACTTGTAAATGTAGTAAAATTAGCTTGACTACTGTATTTACTAACTACTTCTAAAGTGGTTATAACTAGTAGTTACTAACTACTGTAGTTAAAAGTGCATGTCACTGAAAATTTGGGGGTGTTGCCTTTGGAGTAGATCCATGGTATTGGGGTCTGCAGAGAGAGGAAAGACTAGGCAAATCAGCCGTGAAATTATTTCCCAAGAATTTCAACATGTATGATTACGATACCTCAACCTCACAGAGTGTCCGTCCGTCCGTCTGTCCGTCTGTCCGTGTCATAGACAGACGGACGGACCTACAGACAACTTGCCATGGCAATACCGCACTCTGCGTAGCATAGCATCGCGCGGTAAAACGGAAAGAGACATACAGATAAATAAAAAGTAAGACACTCTAAAGGCTCATTTCTGAGTCAGGAACAGAGAAAGGCTTAGGCCTATTTCACCGTAGCATTTCCTTGCTTGAGGTTGTGTTTTCGGGAAACAAAGAATTCTGTAAGTTTACTGTGAATAAGGCCATTGTTCAGTAACCACAACATGACAGGCCGCAGTCAACTGGTGGTCGGCATATGCGTTGGTTGCCATGGGTACGCGATTTGCTACTGAGATAGCGATCCCATTGACCGCGCTTTAGTTGACTGCGCCAGCGCCCGATTAATTACGTAACCCAAGTCGACAACGGCGCAAACCGAAGTTATCGAACCGTGGGCCGTGAGTGACCAAGGCTCTCATGCATGTATAGCTCGTGCGGTTGGCCAGCTCGTGCAATGGATTTACCTGTTAACCTGCTCTGCTTATGTGTACAACGTATGCGTCAGGTCATCAAAAAGTGTTTTTACATGTCCAGGCGAAAGTGCTTTACTGCTTATCCAGAACATGTACATAGTATACAAATTCCCGCACAGCACATGCAGCTTTTACTGTCGTGTCACAAAAGAGATGACCCCGGAATTTTAGTTCGACGTCATTGTATTAGGCCGCCACGGGCTTCTGTTATACCGCAGATGTTTTTTCTTTCTTTAGGCAGCCAAATCTCCGAGGTCCCTCGGCCGATCGCAGCGAAACTTTGCCACATGATCGCAATCTGGCGGCAATCGCTGGCTAAGGTCGGACAACTTGGGGTTCCACCCCTAAAAAATTTAGGGGCCAAAAACGTGCGAAATTTCGGTCGATTTTTTGCAACGTCCGACTTTGATTGCGAATATCTCCGGAACGGCTTAAGGTATCCAAATCGTAATAGCAAATGTATCTAGGTCGATTTCTCCTGCGTTTTAGGAAACAGATCCCGTGAACTTTGGTCCACTAATTTCTCAGATATAGATGTGAGATTGGACCCACTAAAATGCACTATTTTGGGATACTATATATCGGCCCTCAGGGGATGCTGCGCCCTGAAATTTTTACGCGCGCTAGACATTGACAAAGGCTACCTAGCGCACACCACAAATGGGACGGGGGTCCCCTAAAAATTTTAATCGTGAAAATTAAAAACTGGGCTTCAAATTCAGCGTATTAGCCACTATAACTTCGGGGCTAGTAGGAGTATCCTCACACAACATTTTCCATTCGACGTGCCGCGAGGCAGGGGTCATAACATTGGTATAACTTTTGGAAAGCCGGCCTCCTAAAATTTGGGACAGCGAAAAATACGTCCAAAATTCAGAGCGACTTTGGTCGCGAATATCTCCGGAATGACTCCAGATATCCAAAATCTGAAAGAAATGTGATCGACTGCGATTCCTCCCGCGTTCCATGAAAAAAAGTCCGGTGAACTTTGGTCCACAAACAAAAAAAGTTTTATTGGCTAGCATTGAGCCACCCAAGTGCATTTTTCGGGGGAGACTAGATTTCGGCCCTCGGGGGGTGCTGCCCCCTCAAATTTTTATACGCGCTAGAGATTGACCAAGCCTTGATAGTGCACACCCAAATGGGGATGGGGGTCCTCCAAAAATTTGATCGTGAAAATTTAAAGTTTGGCTTAAAATTTAGCGTGAGCGTGTGCACTTCGGGGACAGTGGGAATATTCTCACCAAACTTTTCCAGGCCACGTGATGAATTTTGGTCCAGAAACGAAAATGTTATATCGCGCATATTGATCCACCCGATCTGCTCGTATACCGTAAGCTAATCACGCAAGTGCATACGGCACGTGGTTCTTTTTGGAGTCATTCATTAGCTGTCATTACTGCGAGATGAATTTCGACTAAGTAAATTTACTTTGCACTGGGATTTGCGGCGCCGGGCGGCGTGACGTCTACGCCGTAAGGTCTGGCTCTGCCATGCACTTCTAGTATGTTTATGTTTTAGTCGCCAAATAAGCAATGATGGGCAAAAGTTAACTAACAAGTTGCTAAATAGCCTACTGGTTTAACTAAAAAAATATAGTTGGCAACTATATAGTTACAGAAGGAATCGCTCTGGAAACATTAGCTGTCCGATTTTGAATATCTCGAGTCGTTCCGGATAAATGTCAGCAGTTGTATGAAATCGGCTTCGGCCGAAACGTTGCATGCGTTGGCAGCAATTTTTGGTGAGCGCACCCCCCTCCCCCAGTGGTTTGACTTGCAATAGAAAGCGAACCCAGTTTCCCATCATGTGGCAGTTTCACGGCGATCGGCCGCGGAGCTCGGAGATCTCGTGACGAAAAAAATAACGAAAAAGATCTTGGGTAAAACATAGGCCTGAGACCTCCCGGGTGGCCTAATTAATCACTTAGGACTTAAATGGAAAATCCGTCACGGTGCGATTGTGGATAATGTTGTCGCTCATGTGTGTGCGAAGTTTGGCAACGATCGGTTGTGAAATGAAAAAGCCTCAACAGATCGCAAATCTGATGAAAAAAACACAAAGAAAAGAATACGGACAAGAACAATAACAACGTTAGTGGCTATTGCGGGCCCGTTACCGTATCCAAAAATGCAATGAAGCATGACGTAAAAGTATCAATACTGTTGTGTTATCTGCGCATGAGATTTTGGGGGAATTTTGCGATATAAATGTGAAAGTTTTTTTTTGCATTTGTGAATTAGAAGGCTAGTGGGAGTATCAGTAATTAATGAACTAACGAAAGCCTTTAACGTCGCTGCGACCGATCAGTATAGCACAAAGAAACTGGTTCCAACACGCTTGTCAGTGTAGTACGAGGAAACATGAGCCAGGCAGTATTCTGAAAGTGCAAGTTCGGAAGAGAGAGCAAGACGAAATTAACGTTTTTGCAGACATAGAATGCACCAGCGATTTCTCTGATGTTGCGAGGAGATGCGGCATAAAATTCTGCAATATAACGGCACAAAAAGTCCATAGCGACAAAGAAAGGAATTCGAAATGCAGCAAGATAATCGTCAGGCGACGAACTGTTAATCAGTAGTGACAGTGATGAGCTTGAAAAGTTGAAAATTTTTGTATTGGAAAAGCTATTTTTGTTTCATTAACTACTATTGTAAATTACTTGATAAGTGAAAGTTTAAGTAATGAACTTAATGTACAGTGGATGGTTGCATTATATCTATTAGGCACTCGTGCACCTATTTACTTACTTACTTACTTACTTACTTACTTAATTACTTACTTACTTACTTACTTACTTACACAGTTGCTAGGGGTATAAGACCGGCAATATCTCCGACACGGTTGAAGATAGAGCGAAAGTTACCATTCACGTCCTATACAAAGTCGTACACGGGCTTTCGATTGCCGCTGAAATGTATGATCTTGAATGACCTCTGCGTGAGATTCAAGGTCATTGATTGCTTAAATGCCGCAAAAAAACGTCGTAATACAGCTTAGTAATGAATCCGACGCCATGTAGAGTGGATGGTTGCATTATATCTGTTAGGCAGTCGTGCACCTGATGATACTTACTTACTTACTTACTTTCTTACACAGTTGGTTCGGGCGTATGAAGCCGGCAATATCTCCGAAACGGTTCAAGGTAGAGCGAAAGTTACTATTAACGGCCTATATAAAGTCGTACACGGGCTTTCAATTGCCGCCAAAGTGTATGACCTTGAATGACCTCTGCGCGAGATTAAAGGTCGTTGATTCCTCAAATGCCGCAAAAATGGCGAAATACAGCTTAGTAATGACACAGCTGCCATGCAGAGTGGCTGGCTGCATTACATCTGTAAGGCGTACGTAGGCACTCGTGCACTTACTTACTTACTTACACAGTTTGCTCTGGGCGTATACAACCGTAAATATCTCCCAAACGGTTGAAGATAGAGCGAAAGCTACTATTAACGGCCTATATAAAGTCGTACACTGGTTTTCGACTGCCGCCAAAATGTATGACCTTGAATGACCTATGAGCGAGATTCAAGGTCATTGATTCCCTAAATGCCACAAAATTGGCGAAATACAGCTTAGTACTGACTCCGACGCCACGTAGAGTCCTTTGCCTTTTACTTATTTATCTGCTGCACCGATTTCACGTCACATCATGTACACGTAAACTTGAAGTGGTCACTCAGTAGTAATGAGAAACTTGAACTTGAGCAGTGAGTATTAACAAAAGCGACGCGGCAATATATCTTTCGAACGATACCATCTGTAGAGTTTAATTGTGTTATTATGTCGCCGCTAAGGCGACACATATTCGTTTGCTTCATGGCAAAATCGGCATTTTTTTTGGGGGGGGGGGGGG
>Ga0209364_1000233_pt1 | contig 13029 bp, 17 predicted proteins | sample WorMetHERISLAND2_3_FD_187387 | JGI IMG/M metagenome (GOLD analysis project Ga0209364, IMG submission 187387) | Marine gutless worms symbiont microbial communities from Max Planck institute for Marine Microbiology, Germany - Olavius albidus HERON... | ecosystem: Host-associated > Annelida >... | reverse complement strand
CTGGCGCTCGCCGGTGGCACAGAAGCGATCTCAGTAAATTCCTTGCCGCTGTCGGTGAGCACCTTGCTGATCGTGAACGGAGCTTTATCAATCAGGCGCGCGCGAAAGTCGCTCGCGGCGGTTGCCGACTTGTCCTCAAGGATCTCCACGTAAAACCCAGCGCGTCGCCCGATCAATGGCAGCGAACAAGTAGCGGCGTTGCTCCTGGTCCGGCATCGACGTGCACAAAGCCCGGCGCATATGCCAGGTCATCGAGCGGCAGCAACAACGTCTTGCGCAGCTCGACCACCACCGCCTCCTGGACCGGGGTGAGGGTGGTGTAAAGCCGCTGGGGGCGGTGCGAAGCATCTTCCGTCCCCTCACGGCGACGCCATTTCGCCACCGTGTGGCGGTTGAGGTGGTAAGCCTCTGCTAGCTCCCGGTTGCTTACCGATCTCAGGCTATGCCTGTATTTCCAGACGAATCGCCGGCGTCGTGCGTGCATTCTCGTGAAGTTGAATATTCATGACAGGCGCCATCGCTCAGGGGCTGTTCGGGGCGCGTCGCCGTCAGCCGCCAATAGGGGCGCTCCGTCTGTTGCTCGTCTTCAGCGACGCGCATCCGGTGGGCGGGGGCCAGCTTGCGCAGACCCCGCAGCAGGGTACACGGGGCGGGGACCACCGCGCGCAGGGTGAACAGGTGATGCAGGGCGACCGCATCGATCCGGGTATCCACACTGCCGGCCGCGAGCGGGGCCTGGGTATTGGATGCAAAGCAGAAGACAGCCCCCTGCCGCGACCAGTACAGGGGCTTGATCCCGAATATGTCTTGGGCCAGAAAGAGCACCCGGCGCGACCGATCCCAGATGGCGAAGGCGAACATGCCGTGCAGCCGCCGGACACAGTCCTCGCCCCAGGCGTGCCAGGCCTTTAGGATGGTCTCGCCGTCGCCGTCGGAAAAGAACCAATAGCCTATCCGCTGAAGCTCCCGGCGGAGCGCACGATAGTTGTAGATGGTACCGTTGAACACCAAGGGCCAGCCCCAGCTCCGGATCCAGGAGGGGCTGGTTGGAACGCGGTGACAGGTCGATGATCGCCAGGCGCCGATAGCTCATCCCCAAGGGGCCATCACCGTAGCACCCATCATGGTCGGGGCCGCGCTGTCGCAGGCGCTCCATCATGGCTGCGATCGCGCCCGCGGGGGAGAGAAACGCCAGCTCCCGCACCAGTCCATCGCCGCCGACCCGTCGCCCCGGTCCGCCGGACCCGCGGCGCAGGCCGTACTGGTGATGCGCAGGGGAAAGCGGGCCTCCCGCACCTCGATGGGAATGTTCAGGGTATTGGTCATGTGGGTCTGGAGCCCCGAGCGTCCACCCCCATGCCACCGCCGATGGTCTCATAGTAGTTCCAGGTGGCACCGCCCATAGCCAGGTTATTCATGCTGCCGTGACTGACCGCCGGGATCCGCTCGGGAGCCGCCTGGGCCAACGCCCCCATCACCAGGTCCACGATGCGGCTGCTGATCTCTACATTGCCCGCCGCCACCGCGGCCGGATAACGGGCGTTGAGCAGGCAACCGGCGGGGCCGCCAGACTCACCGGCCTCAGACTGCTGGCACAGGCCGGCATCTGGGCCGGCATGAGGCAGCGAAAGACATACGAAGACAACCGCCGCGGCGACCGCCAACGGGCAGTTGATGTTGCCCGGCACCTGCCCCGCCGCGCCCGCGAAATCGACCTGAGCGGTCCCGTCCTGCATCCGAACCTGAACGCAAGTCCGAATATCCAGATTGCCCTGACCGTCGTCGTCCATCAAATCTTCGAAGCCGTAGGTGCCGTCCGGGATGGTTCCGAGCGAGGGCACTCCCGGCCAGGCGTTCGCCGTAGTCGTTCAAGGCCGCCAGGTGATCGAAAAAGACCTCGGGTCCGTGCCGGGTGACCAGCTCGCCGAGCCGGGTTAAGTCGACCCAAGACGCCGTGTCGCAGGGCTTGGCATTTCGTCTCCGCCGGCGCTCACGCGCCGCACTCCGACCAAACGCTCGGCCCTACGCCTACCGGGGGGCGGCGCACTCCGCTCGGCGCTTACCCTCCCTCGCTTCCCCTGTGCTCCTCCGATGATCTGCCCTTCTTCATGGATCGAGCGGGAGATGGACATGGAGCCGGGGCGCGTGCGCCGATGTCCGCGTGATGGGCCCGATTGACCAAGAAGGCAACGAGCCTACGGTCGGCGAACAGTAGTGCAATAACAGTCACGTCCGGCAGGTGGTCCCACCCAGAAAGGGGGCGTTGAGGATCACCATATCCCCTTCTTCCCACTGCATGACGGCGACCACGGAAGCCATGGCAAAGGCTATGCTGCCCAGATGGACAGGGATGTGGGCCGCCTGGGCGCAGAGTCCGCCGGCGCGATCGAATACGGCACAAGAGAAATCGAGCCGATCGCGGATATTGGGGGAGAAAGCGGTGTTGCGCAGCACCGTCCCTATTTCGTCACAGACCGCTTCCAGGCGGCTGGAAAAGATTCTGGGCGCTATAGGATCCAATGCCGGCGGGTCCAAGGAGTGCCTCCGATTAGCTCAATAGTTATGCCGGAATGTGGATGATGATTCCAGCTCTCTATCGCGACCGGAACTCTTTCAATCTTGTCCCCTCTACGAGCTGCTGCATGTTCCGGAGCGTGAAGATCTTCCTTCTCGTCGCCGGAAGCAATTTCGGTAGTGCTTAATATGTAAGGATCGTGTCATTGTCCTGAAAAATTTCTATCCGGATACCTTCCCCTCACTGTGGTCACAAATGGAGGGCCGAATGGCACCGAATCATTCAGGATCGTGCCCGCAACACGTCCGGTCTTCCAAACAGCGCCAAACGATCCGGGATTGACCCCGATACCGTCAAGGTTCGGAGAAATCCCCTTTCCGTGCACTGTCGGCGGCGTACTCGAAGGCGTCGGAGAACATATGATCCATCGCCAGTCCGTGCGCCCCGAAGGCCACTCGGCCCGCATCCACCATGATCGGTGGTCCGCTCAGGTAGACATCAAAGCCACTCATGTCCGGATGGTCTGTGACGACCGCCTCGTGGACGAAGCCGGTCCGTCCCGCCCAATCTACGTCCGGCTCGGACAGGACCGGCACATAGGTCAGGTTGGGGTGCTCTCGCGCCCATTGCTCGGGTAGGTCTGGCAGATAGAGATCGCGTCGTGCGCGTACCCCCCAGTAAAGGTGCATGGGGTGCTCGATGCCGATATAGAAGGCATGCTCGATGATGCCTTTGATAGGTGCGAAGCCGGTCCCTCCGCCCATGAAGATCAGCGGGCGTTGCGAGTCCTCCCGCAGGGTGAAGGTTCCCAGCGGTGCCTGGATACGCAGGATGGCCTTCTCCTGCATGCTCTCGAAGACATAATCGGTGAACTCACCGCCGGGTACGTGGCGTATATGAAGCTCGATGAGCGCGTCGTCATGGGGTGCATTGGCGATGGAGAAAGCGCGTTTGCGTCCATCGCGCAGGATGAAATCCAGGTATTGTCCGGCAAAGAATTGGAGACGCTGATTGTCCGGCAGCTTGAGATAGAGCCGGATCACGTCATGGTTCAGTTGTTGCTTGGCAGCGACCCGGCACGGGAAGGTGCGTACTTCCACCCCGGCCGCGGTCGCGACCTCCTGCACCCGGATGGTCAAGTCACTCCAGGGGACGGCCTGACAGGTTATGCAGGTATCTGCACTCCGGTCCCGGAGCGCCTCCGGCGCGCCGTCGGGATAAGCGACCTCGCCCTGCAGCAGCTGGGTGGCGCAGGAGCCGCATTGACCGTTGCGGCAGCCATACGGCAGGCCGATTCCCTGATGCAGCGCAGCTGCGAGCAGACTCTCGTCGGTCGCGACCTCGAAGGTGTGACCGCCGGGCTCGGTACGGACCTTGAAACTCATGACTCTCTCTACAATCTACAATTAAGAACGGTGGTGGAGATGGGGGCCTGTGGATGCCGATAACCTTTTCAATTATGGTGTCGTCGGCGGTTTCGACAACCCGTCGGCAACCGAACAACGGGTAGCCCCGTGTGGTTTGAGACCTTTATCCGCCAATTGTGGCAGGTCATGCTCGATCTGTCGCCTTCACTGCTGCTCGGGCTACTCATTGCCGGACTCCTGCACCTGTATCTGCCCGCGGGAGCGGTGTACCGGGGACTCAGGCGTCCCGACCTGGGCAGTGCCGTCAGGGCCGCGTTGGTCGGCGTGCCGTTGCCCCTCTGCTTATGCGGGGTCATCCCCACCGCCCTAGGCCTGCGTAACCAAAGCGCCTCCAAGGGGGCGACTACCGCCTTCATGATCAGTACGCCCCAGACCGGCGTGGACTCCCTCCTGGTCAGCGGTTCCTTTCTCGGCTAGCCGTTCGCTTTGTTCAATCTGGCGGCGGCCTTCGTGACGGGCGTGATCGGCGGCACCCTAGTTAACCGTTTTACCGCGCCCGATGACCAGCCTCGGCAGGCGTCCGTCGTGGCCGCCGCCGAGCCGGGCGCGAGTGGCCTGAAGGGTGCTTTGTACTATGCCGTGTTCGATCTATTGGCGGCGATCGGTTTGTGGGTTCTGGTGGGGGTCCTGGCGGCGGCGCTGATCGCTACCTTTATCCCCGTCGATTATCTGGCCGGCCTGACCTGGATTCAGGGCATCGGCGGCATGTTGCTTGTATTGGCCGTCTCGATCCCCCTCTATGTCTGTACGACCGGCTCGGTGCCGATAGTTGCTTCCCTCATCGCGGCGGGCATGCCGACGGGTACGGCCCTCGTCTTCCTGATGGCCGGGCCAGCTACGAACGTCGCGACGCTCGGCGCCGTCTATCGTGTGCTGGGGACTCGCATCCTGGCAATCTACCTCGGGACCGTGATCCTGATGGGCGTCCTGCTCGGGCTCAGCTTCGACGCATTGATGCAGGCTGTTCATGCAGGGTGGGCCGTGCCCACCGATGGCCACGGTGGGCATGGTAGTGAGCACGGTGGGCACAACTCACCTTACCTTGCGATCAGCTCCGCCCTGCTGCTGAGCGGTCTGCTCGCCTATCTGTCGGGGCTTCGTCTCAAGGCGATGCTCCAGGTGCGGCGCGGAGCGGCGCAGGAGACCAACCTGATGCTCAAAGTGGAGGGTATGTCCTGCGGTCACTGCGTGGCCAGCGTGAAGCGATCTCTGGAAGGCGTCGCGGCCGTCAGCGAGGCGACACCGGACCTGGCTTCTGGACTGGTACGGGTACGCGGTGACCATCTGGATGTCACCGACCTGATCCGGGCCGTGGAAGGGGCCGGATTCCGCGCCTCGGGGTCGTGAAGATCCCGCCTGCCCGGTGTCACCGGTAGGCGCAGGCAGCAGGGTGAGCGCGAATATTCGGTGCCTTTACGACACCTTCGGAGGAAGAGTGAGTGAAATGCGCAGATTATGCCGTGTGGCAGTAGAAATCTGCCCGAAAACAAGACCTGAGCGGAGTCGTTGGAGTGTCGATCAGGTCAGCGCAGCCTAAACCGTGGCTGGTAGGCGTGGGCTTGCCCCGCACCTGTCGCTGGATCTCTCGGCGATAGGTGCGGGGCGAGCCCGCGCTTACCAATTTCCTGGCTTGCAATCCAATGCCATCAAGTCAAGGCAATGTTGCCGATTTGACCGGGATTGCCGGAGCCGAAAGCTCCTGAAAATGGCGAGAAGCTTCACATCCCTGTGACTGGATTCCGGCACTCCCTACCGGAATGACGGCTTAGCTTAACAACGTTGGCTGGCGATCCGGCCCGGTGGTACTCAGCGCCGGCAAGCCGGTGCCTACCGTGCATAGTGGACCACCGCGGCCACGGCTGATGACTGGAAGCAACTGCATCTCATTCGTCGAAAAGCAATTTATATGTGCTCGCCCCGGCAAGGGCAGCCTCCCAGGTCCGACCGGTATATCATGCCGTGCCATGCGGCGTTCCGATTTCCACTTCGATCTTCCCGAATCGCTCATTGCCCAGCGGCCCCTGCCGGAGCGGGGCGCGAGCCGTCTCCTGTATCTGGACGGACCGAGCGGGGCGGTACGGGATCTGGCCTTCGCCGATCTGCCGCGGTTGGTGAAGCCGGAGGATCTACTGGTCTTCAACGATACCCGAGTGATGCGGGCGCGGCTCTTCGGGTGCAAGCGCTCCGGGGGCCGGGTCGAGATCCTGATCGAGCGTCTCCTGAACGATCGAGCGGCCCTGGCCCAGGTACGGGCGAACAAGGCCCCGAAGGCCGGGACCCTGATTCCGCTCGGGGGCGGTGAGCGGCTCGAGGTGGCGGGTCGGAACGGCGATCTGTTCCACCTGCATTCCCTGGATGCCGGATTCGCGGATCTGATGGCACGTCACGGCCATGTGCCCCTGCCGCCTTATATCCGACGTCCCGACGAGGCGTCGGACCTAGAGCGCTATCAGACCGTCTACGGCCAACGTGAAGGTGCGGTCGCCGCGCCCACCGCCGGGCTACACTTCAACGCCTCCATGCTGGCACGTCTGGCGGAGCGGGGCGTGGGGATCGTCTATCTCACGCTGCACGTGGGGGTGGGGACCTTCCAGCCGGTGCGGGTAGAACGACTCGAAGAACATGTTATGCACCGCGAGTGGCTGGAGGTGGGGCAGGCGGTCTGTGATGTCGTGACGGCTACGCGGGAGGCCGGGGGGCGCATCATCGCCGTCGGCACTACCAGCGTGCGTGGTCTGGAGAGCGCCGCTCGGGACGGGGACTTGCGGTCTTACCGGGGCGACACCCGGCTCTTCATCCGTCCGGGCTATCGCTTCCGGGTAGTCGATGCAATGATCACCAATTTCCACCTGCCGGAATCGACCCTGCTGATGCTGGTGTCCGCTTTCGGTGGGCTCGAGCAGGTGCTGGCCGCCTACCGTCACGCGGTCCGGCAGAGCTACCGTTTTTTCAGCTACGGCGATGCCATGTTTCTGACCCGGCGCGGCACCATGATGTAAGAACATACACGGTGTAATGACACGATCACTACGGTATTAAGCACGACCCGATTCGTATCCCTTCCCGGAGGTTCAGCTGTCCCATGACCCGTCTCGAAGCGCAACTATCCAAGCGGCGTACCTTTGCCATCATCTCCCACCCGGACGCGGGTAAGACGACCCTAACGGAAAAGCTGCTGCTCTTCGGCGGCGCTATCCAGCTGGCGGGTACCGTCAAGGGCCGCAAGGCCGCGCGCCATGCGACTTCCGACTGGATGGCACTGGAGCAGCAACGCGGCATCTCGGTGACCTCTTCGGTCATGCAGTTCCCCTACGGTGAGGCCACCGTCAACCTGCTGGATACGCCGGGCCACGAGGATTTTTCCGAAGATACCTACCGCACCCTCACGGCCGTGGACTCCGCCCTGATGGTCATCGATGTGGCCAAGGGCGTGGAGGAGCGCACCATCAAGCTCATGGACGTGTGCCGGCTGCGGGATACCCCCATCCTCACCTTCGTCAACAAGCTCGACCGGGAGGGCCGGGACGCCCTCGAGATCCTGGACGAGATCGAGCAGGTGCTGAAGATCCAATGTGCCCCCGTGACCTGGCCCATCGGTATCGGCAAGCGGTTTTTAGGGGTCTATGACCTGCGAACGGATCAAACACATCTGTTCAGTGCCCGTCACGGCGGCAGGATCGCCGCCGGCGAAGTCATCGCGGGGATCGACAATCCGCGCATGGATGAGCTGTTGGGAGATCAGGCCGCGGAGCTGCGCGAGGAACTGGCGCTGATTCGGGGGGCGAGCCACCCGTTGGATCCGGAGGCCTACCGCGCGGGGAGCCAGACCCCCGTCTTTTTCGGCTCGGCCATCAACAACTTCGGGGTCAAGGAGCTGCTCGACGCCTTCGTCGAGTACGCACCGCCGCCGCGGCCCAGAACGACCCTGCAGCGGGAGGTTACTCCCTCCGAGGAGAAGTTCAGCGGCTTCGTTTTCAAGATCCAGGCCAACATGGACCCGGCCCATCGTGACCGCATTGCCTTCCTGCGGGTCTGCTCCGGCAGCTACCGGAAGGGAATGAAGATGCATCACGCCCGTACCGGTAAGTGGGTTCAGGTAGCCGATGCCATCACCTTTCAGGCGGATGAGCGCCGTCATGTCGAGGAGGCCTGGCCCGGAGACATCATCGGCCTGCATAACCACGGGACCATCCAGGTCGGGGATACCTTTACCGAAGGGGAGGATCTGAAGTACGGGGGTATCCCCTTCTTCGCCCCGGAGCTGTTCCGGCGCCTGGTGCTTAAGGATCCCCTGCGCATGAAGGCCCTGCACAAAGGGGTGCTCCAGCTCGGCGAGGAGGGCGCCACCCAGGTGTTCCGGCCACTCAGGAACAACGACATGATCCTGGGCGCCGTGGGGGTGCTTCAGTTCGACGTGGCCGCCTATCGACTCAAGGACGAGTACGGCGTAGAGGCGATCGTGGAACCGGTAACGGTCCGGACCGCCAGGTGGGTCGATTGCGGGGACGAAGCCCTGCTCGCGCGGTTTCGGAACAAAGCCTATGAGAATCTGGCGGAGGACGGGGATGGACAACTCGTCTATCTAGCCCCGACCCGAGTTAATCTGAATCTCACCGAGGAACGCTGGCCGGAGATTCGGTTTCTGGCGATCCGGGAGCTGTGAATGCATATCGTCCAAGATAACCGATGCCTTGGTGTACCAACTGCTGCCCCACCTTAGTACCTAGTTTTGGTTAAAGTTGCAAATTCATAGCATTGGTGGTAGCTCTTGAGCTGATCGATCAGGGGGTACCCCTTGACAAAAAATACCTCGTGTGTCTGACGGCGGAGGAGCGTGGGCAGCTCACCGAGTTGGTCAGCAAAGGCAAAGCAGCGGCGTACCAGATCAAGCACGCTAATGTGCTGCTGAAGGTTGTTGATGCCGACGGACCGAATTGGAGCGATGAGCAAGCCGCAGAGGCCTTCTCCTGTGCCCCGCGAACGATGTTCACGGTGCGGAACGCTTTGTGGAGCAGGTGCTTGAGGCCGCCCTTGAGCGCAAGAAGCGTGCGTGGCCACCGCGGCCGCCGAAGTTGGATGGCGAGAAAGAAGCGCGTCTGATCCAGCTCGCCTGTAGCGAGCCACCCGCCGGCCACGCGCGGTGGACGTTGCGGTTGTTGGCCGCCCAGTTGGTCACTTTGGGCGTGGTGGAATCTATCTCCGCGCCAACCGTCATGCGGGTCCTAAAAAAAACGAGTTGAAGCCGCATCAACGGACCTGTTGGGTCATTCCACCGGCGCAAAACGCGGAATTTGTTGCGTGCAGGGAAGATGTGCTGGAGGTCTATCGACGTCTGTATGATCCCACACGCCCGGTGGTGTGTCTGGATGAGCAGCCAGTCCAGTTAGTCGGAGAAACGCGTCGGCCCCTCCCGGCCAAGCCAGGTCAACCGTGTCGTTATGACTACGAGTACGAGCGGGTGGGAACAGCGGTCAACCTCATGATCACGGAACCCTATGATCACGGAACCCTTGGGCGGTCGCCGTAAGGTGAGTGTGTGCGCCACCAAAACGGCGCGCGATCTTGCCCAGATCGAACTGAGCGTGTTTACCCAGCAATGCCTGAACCGCTACGTCTCGGATCTGGATGCCCTTCACCGCGAGGCGACCGCCTGGGCCGAGCGGCGTAATGCCGCGCAGGTCGGTGTGGATTGGCAGTAAGATGCCCGCATCAAGCTCAAGCGTCTCTGCCCGCACTAAGTACTAGGGCGTATTGACACTGGAATGCCATGGATTTCACCGTAGGTGAAGAAGCCCCTCCTTCACTGCAACGAATACCGACCGAGTAATCGGGAGGAATGAGCCGTGAAGATTTCCGCGGATTTCAAAAAGAGGCACCCAAAGCTGGCGAAGTGGATCGAGGCGAATCTATGAAAGTCGCGAAATTTGCGTTGATTTGCGGCAAAATAATTCCCAATGAAAGAGCCGGATAGATGTCATCGGTACTGCGGTACCCTTGTACCAGGTGCCCCGCCGTCTTGCCACAGCTAAACTCCCCGAACTTCATCTCCTTGAGCGACTATGTTCGAGCGCCCTGACACCGGTGAGCGGGCGGTGCTCGTGCATCTGGATATAGGCATTGCCGGTGACCCCGAAGCGCACGCCGAGTTTCGCCTGCTCGCGGAAGCGGCGGGAGCACAGGTCGCGGGTTTCCTAGAGGGCTTCCACCGGGCGCCCAACCCACGTCTGTTCATCGGCCCCGGCAAGGCGGACGAGCTCAAGGCGCTGATCGAAACCCAGGAGGCGGAGCTGGTGATCTTCGATCACGGGCTCTCCCCCGCGCAGGAGCGTAATCTGGAGCGTCACCTCCAGTGTCGAGTGGTGGATCGGACCGGGCTCATCCTGGATATCTTTGCGCAGCGTGCGCGTTCCTTCGAGGGCAAGCTGCAGGTGGAGCTGGCGCAGCTGCGTCATCTCTCGACGCGCCTGGTGCGCGGGTGGACCCACCTGGAACGCCAGAAAGGCGGTATCGGTCTGCGCGGACCGGGCGAGACCCAGCTGGAGTCAGATCGCCGCTTGATCGGTAAACGCATCTCCCAGCTCAACAAGCGGCTGGAGCGTATCGTTTCCCAGCGTGCCCAAGGCCGCCGGGCGCGGGATCGGGCCGCCTTAGCGACGGTCTCGCTGGTCGGTTACACGAACGCCGGAAAATCGACCCTCTTCAACCGGCTGACTCGATCCGTCGTCTATGAGGCCGACCAGCTGTTCGCGACCCTGGATCCGACGCTGCGCCGGCTGCCCCTGCCGCATGGGGTGACGCTGATCCTCGCCGATACGGTCGGCTTCATCAATCGTCTCCCGCACGAGCTGGTGGCGGCCTTCCGTTCCACGCTGGAAGAGACCCGAACCGCGGATCTGTTGCTCCAGGTCGTGGATGCGTCCGGGGCGCGTCGCGTCGGCTGCATCACGGACGTGCAGGAGGTTCTGTCGGAGATCGGGGCAGGCGACATCCCGCAGATCCAGGTTTTCAACAAGATCGACCGGCTACCCGATGCCGAGCCGCGCCTGGAACGGGATGCCGAAGGACGGGTAAGCCGGGTCTGGATCTCCGCCCGTAGCGGGGCCGGGATCCATCTGCTGCGCGATGCCTTACGCGAGCATTTCCATGGGGAGCACCTCCACCGATGGCTCCTCGTCGGTCCCGAAGAAGGGGCATTGCGGGCCTGGTTCTTTACCCACGCCCAGGTCCTGTCGGACCGGACAATAGATCAGGGCGGCTGGGAGTTGGAGGTGATGATACCCAGGGTAGCGTTCGACCGGCTGTTGAGCGAAAATGAGTCGCTGTCGGATCGGTTGGCAAACCGGCGTGCGGATCTTGTGGTCAGCGGTAAGAGAAACTACGAATCGCGCGAATCCGCACGAATCCGTTTTCGCGTCGATTTGCGTGATTCGTAGTTTTTTTACGCTGTACCCTTCTGGTTGGAGTATATGCTGATCCCGAACTGGTCGAGGTTCGTATCGTAGAGACAGACGCAAGCGGTTGTCGATTTTTACGGATAGGTGTAGGTTTGGGTTAGACGTGGGGAAACCCTGCGGAAGGCACGGCGTCGAACGCGCCGTACGCCATAACCCAACACGGCGCCCTCTCCCGGACAACGCCAAATAATGCCGAGGTAAAATTGCCGCCGCATTCCAACCAGAACGGAGATAGCACCATGCCCATTTCCCTCCCCCTGCAAGCAATGTCCATCGCGGAGAAACTGCAGGTGATGGAAACCATCTGGGATGACCTGAGAGCCGGCAAGCGGACGAGCTACAGCCCTCCCCTTGGCACGGCAAAGTGAGTGCTGGACGCCTTGGAGGTGGCCATCGGGCGCGGCGAGGAGACCTTTGACGAGTGGGAAGCGGCGAAACAGCGCATTCGCGATAATCTTGCATGAGGATCAAACTGTCCCCTCCGTGGCCGAACGGCACCTGCAGGCGGGATACCGCTTCTACGAGAGCCAATCCGAAGGATTGGGGAGTTACTTTCTCGATTCCCTGATAGCCGATGTCGAATCCCTGCACACCCACGCAGGGATCCACGCAGTCTGCTTTGGCAACTACCATTGCCTTTTGGCAAAACGCTTTCCCTACTCGGTGTACTATCGCATCGAGGGCGATGAAATCCTGATCTACGCCATTCTCGACAATCGCAGCAACCCGAAATGGATCAGCAGGCAGATTGGACTTGCTCTGGAGCTAGAGTATCTGAATCGTCCCTGTCATCGGGTTGACACAACCTGCCCGGCCCCGGATTCTGGCGGAGCACCTTGAAATCCAAATAGGTATACAATCACTGCTGTCCGACAAAACGTTTGTTTTTGGTGCGTAACTCCTTGTAAGGAAATGAAAAACAGTCACTCGCGCCCAGAAGGACAAGTTGTACCACAGGGGTATCCGGGGCAACGTTTCCAGAAGCGCCGTGGCGATGCGAATGAACGCCGAGATTGGCGTATCTATGCAGATCTCGCTCAGGCATTGATTCGCACCGCTCGCCCACTGTATGCCGACGAGGACTTGGGGCGTGATCTTGACAACGCAGTTTATGCGCTCGATGCCTCTACCATCGACCTGCGCCTATCCGTACTTTCCGTGGGCACTGTTTCCCTCAACCGAATCTGCTGTTAAGCTCCAGACCCCGCTCGATCTTCAAGGCAACATCCCAACCTTTATCCACATCTCCGACGGCAAGCTACACGACGTCAATGTCCTTGATCTGCTGATCCCGGAGCCCGGCGCCTTCTACATCATGGATCGTGGCCATGTGGACTTCGAGCGCCTGTTCACGTTGCACAGAACAGAGCGTTTCTTCGTCATCCGCGCCAAGTCCACTACCAAATACAGGCGTCGCTACTCTCATCCCGGGGAGAATCCGGTGGTGTTCGATGCGATCGGACCATTGCGCTGAGCGGAGTTAAGCCCGTGTGTGACTACCCCTGTCATTACGCCGTATCCGCTACCACGATGTTCAGGCCAGCAAGACATTCAACTTCTTGACCAACAACTTCGCCATTCCAGCGCAGACGGTGGCGGATCTCTACCGATACCGTTGGCAAGTTGAATTGTT
>Ga0209364_1000232_pt1 | contig 13056 bp, 11 predicted proteins | sample WorMetHERISLAND2_3_FD_187387 | JGI IMG/M metagenome (GOLD analysis project Ga0209364, IMG submission 187387) | Marine gutless worms symbiont microbial communities from Max Planck institute for Marine Microbiology, Germany - Olavius albidus HERON... | ecosystem: Host-associated > Annelida >... | reverse complement strand
ATACAAGGAGGAAATCAAGCCGCCGATCCTGACCCGGGGGCATGCCCCCGGGTCAGGATCACAATGGCGCCAAGACCTCCCCCATACGCTCAAGGTGGGGAAATTTACTTCGCCCATAATCAGGGAATTTTACGTTGCCGGTAACAGCGACGTCGCCGACCCCATCAAGAACCCCAAGTTCCGCCACAAGCTCGACTTCTTCGACGCCCAGACCCACTGGTGGCAGGCCCGCGGCACGGAAGGTCCGCCCCGCGTGCTGATGGGCGACTTCAACGTGGCGCCCTTGGAGACCGACGTCTGGTCGCACGAGCGCCTGAAGAACGTCGTCACCCATACGCCCATCGAGATCGCCGCCCTCTTTGCCTTCCAGCAGGCCGGGCGCTGGACCGATGCGGTGCGCAAGTTCATCAAGCCCGACGTCCACGCCTATACCTGGTGGAGCTACCGGGCCGCCGACTGGGAGGCCGCCGACAAGGGCCGCCGCCTCGATCACGCCTGGGTGTCGCCGGACCTGGCGCCGCTCCTGGAAGGCGTCTCCATCCTCAAGGATGCCCGCAACTGGGCGCCGCCCTCGGACCATGCGCCGGTGACGCTGCGGATCGGCGGCGTGACGCCCCGTGGATGACCGGCGCGGCTGACCGGGACGGCCGGAAATCCTCTCATGGCGTCTGCAACCTAAGAGACATGCAGGACAAACCGCCGTCGAGCTTGGCCGCCTCGCCGACATCGACGGTCTCGACCCGGTAACCCCTGGAGGCCAGCAACGCCGCCGTTTGCGGGAATCCTTTCGCCACCAGAACCACGTCGTTGACGCGGATCAGGTTGGCCGCCGCTTCTTCGCCCTCCGGCGTCTCGATCACGTCGTAATCGGAGAAACAACGGCTTGCTGCGAGTCTCGGCGTCGCGAAGATGGTGGTTTCGTCGAGGAGCCCGCAATCGGATTTCAGGTGCAACACACCGGACGGCAGGGGAACTTTGCGCGTCCCCAGCCCGAGATTGGCGAGGATATCGGCGAGCATTTCGAATCCCTTGTGATCCGTCCGCGACGACAGGCCGACGAAGGCCTCCGTTTCCGTGACCAGCACGTCGCCGCCGTCGACCGTGCCCGGACCGTCGAGGGTGACCACCCGCCTGAAATGGCGTTTCAATGCTGGAACGACTTCGGCCACCTCGCCCGCCCGCGACGGCGCACCGGGCCGGAGCGCGATGGCCGTGTCGCCGACACAAAGCGCCGCGTCCTCGATGAAGGCCGAATCCGGGTAATCCTCGAGGGCCGGCAGAACCTCCATTGCCCCGCCCGCCACCGCCAGGGCCGCCGCGTAGGCTGCATGCTGGGCCCGAAACCGTTCCGGGTCCGGATCTTCGCCGTCAGCGCCGCGTAGACCGCGAACCACGCTGTCGCCGGGAGCCCGGCATAAATAGCGGCGGTAGGCGCGGCTCATCGGAAAGGCCTCTCTGCGGCCCGTGGCGGGTTGGAATGTCTATAAATGTCCATAAATGTCCATGTTTTTTCCGCCGCGGCGGTGGACATCGGCGTGTCCGCCCGTTCCGGGGCCGGTGCATATGGCATAAAAAAGTGACGGAACGAACCCAAATCGCCGACCGTCACGCGGCCGCCGGCGCGGGTTACCGTGGAAACGATCGCAGGCATGCGGCCGACGGCGGTGGTAACGACATATCCCATGGTCGGGCGGCTTTCATCGGCAAAACGGATAAGGGCTTAATAGCATATAATAGGAACAAAGTCTATATTATCGATTGGGTCGATGGGGATGGAAGATCCGACCGACGAGGCGGATCTGAGCGCGGCGGATACGGATAAACCCCTATCGTTGGTGGATCGGCGGTGGGGCCGCTAAATCCCAGTCGTAGACACGGGACCACCGCGGCCGGATATTCAGGTTCCATCGAGCGGGCCTTAAGGGCGACTGCGGCCGTGGTTCCGGATCCCTAGCCAAGCGGACATTTAGACCGCCTCGATTTGGGTGCCGGTTTTATCCGTGTCGGAAGTGGTGGAAGGTTGAATCGGCCAGTCGAATTGAGTCCTCAAAAGTCGAATCATGGAAACGATCGAGACTGTTGCCGCAACGAATTTGAGCGAAGGTCAGGATGCTTCCATCTATGTAACGCCTCTCGATCCTGGGCTGATCTATGGCAACAATTCCTGGCACGAACTTGGGGCTTTTTCGTTTCACGCTTTGTCCAGCGTTCCTATCCAAACCGATTGTTTACCAGTTCGGGCATTCGAGATGCCGTAGATTTAATTCGGGTATCGCGTTTAAAACTGCTGGAGGAATAATCGTTTCCAGGAGGTTAATCACCTTGCCTGCCGAATCATCACAATTCAAATTCGGGTCTTCGAGATTGTTGTTGATCGGGACGGTCGCTCTGGCTCTGGCAATATATGCGTTTTTCCTGATCCAGATTAGATCGACCATCGAAGAAGAGACACACATCCGTCTCAAGGTTGAATCGCGCGAGTTCTCGCGAGGGATCACCAAGGCGATTGACGTAGCGTACGAACGGATACGCGGAATCATCGCCTTTTTCAGCGCCAGCCAAACCGTCACTGAGCAGGAGTTCTCCGCTTACGTGAATAACTCGCGGCTCTTCGCAGCCTCCAATCGGTTCCGCGCCGTCGCCGTCATGCCGGTTTTGAGACGTGATGAACTGGAGGGATTCCAGGCCGAACTAAATTCCCGCGGGCCGGCTCGACGGCGACTGGGATATGGGAACGTCACTATTCGGCCAGAGGGAGGGAGAGATACATACGCGCCCGCTGTCTATGTGGAATCACCAACCGGGCGTAACCGTATCCTCGGGTACGATATTGCGACCAGCGCCGAGCGAATGCTCGCCGCGACCGAGGCGATGGCGAACAACAGCATAAGAGTGACGGCCCCGGTTACACTTTCGCAGGATAATCCCAATGACTTATCAAGCATTCTAATCCTCGGCTTCACCGCCGATGGCAATCTCGGGCTCCGCAAATCCGACACCACAAATGCGCCGAAACCCATCATTATCGCCATGAGCTATACACCCGGATCCGCCATCCATGACCTGAAAAAAAATGATCCGGATATACCGTTCGAGATCGAGATTACAGACGTTTCAGGCCCTGAGGAACGAACGGTCTATCGGGACGGTTCCATTTCCCTACAGCACCAATTGTTTACCGAGGAAACCGCTCATCTCGGGGGAAGAGTTTGGCGAATACGGTACTTCAAGAGTTCCGAGGCTGTCCTCGATGGCCCGCCCGCGTGGTTCTGGGGACTTGGCGCGCTGGGCTTTGCGCTCCTCGTCGCACTTGGCCTATCCGTAGAAAAGCTGCTCCGTGGCCGTGAACTTCTTTCCCAGAAAATCGATGAGCGAACCCTCGAGCTTAAGTCCGCCAACGAAAAACTGACTGAACTCGCCGCAGCGGCGAACGCTGCCAACAAAGCGAAGTCCGAATTCTTGGCCAACATGAGCCATGAACTGCGCACACCCTTGAATTCGGTCATCGGTTTTTCGCATATGATCACCGAGGAAATCCTGGGCCATATCAACAACACGCAATACCTTCAGTACGCGACGCACATACACACGTCAGCTCGCCATCTCCTCGACGTGATTAGCGACATCCTGGATATTTCTAAGATCGAAGCCGGATCGATAGAAATCAACGAGGATGACGTAGATCTTCGCCGTATTGTCGAAACGTCCATTGAAATGGTGCATTTTCGCGTTGACGCCAAGAAACTGGCGTTGACCATTGATGTTCCGCCGGATCTTCCGCATTTGAAGGGAGATGCTCGACTGTTACGGCAAGTCATCGTCAATTTGTTATCGAATTCGGTGAAGTTTACCCCCGCGGGTGGCGAAATGCGCATCGAGGGACGTTTGTGTACGGCTGGCGGCATCGCCCTAAGCGTTTCCGATACTGGCCCGGGAATAGCACCCGAAGACTATGAAAAGGCGCTCGAGCCGTTCGGCCAGGTTCGCGGAAAACCTGAAATCGCGCACGAAGGTACCGGGCTTGGGCTGTCGCTGTCAAAAAGGCTCGTGGAGGTACACGATGGCACGTTGTCGATCGACAGTGAGGTCGGCGTTGGCACCACCGTCACCTTATCGTTTCCACGGGAGCGAACATTGGTGGCAGTTGGAGGAAATCAGATCAATATCCTGGACCCCAACTGATCTTCTCGCCACGAAACGACCCACCATCTCGTAAGGCGTAGGTCTCCGCCTCTCGGATCTTCGGGACCCGACTAGAGAGCGATCGCGATGTCGGCTTTGCGCTTGAAGCGGTCGACTGCTCAATAGACGTGTATTGCTTTTATCGCCCGAGGACCGAACGCGCCTCGTGGAGCGGTCGGGTCTGGAAAGGGGGAAAGCGGCCGAAAACCGGACTTTATGAATCCCGTCCGGTCTACAAATGATGTCGGACGAGCACTGCGCCCGCGTGCATCCCGATGGTCGGGATCTCTGGAAAATCCCAGCAACAGTCCAACCGCCACAGGTCATCAAATGGCGGCTCCCTGATCCGTAAGCGGGCATCAGAATTCCGCGGGTCGATGGGCCGGAGAACACTCACGTGGAACGGAACGTCTCGAGTGCTTCTCGGATGGGCCAACTCGCTTTTTTGGGTGCCAGGTCAGAGCATGAACAGTAATGTTAAACGAGTCCTCTGGAGATTAATTTGGCAGTGAACCAAAGCTTCGATGAGTACGATCAATTACCTCACAGACATCGCGATCCTGCTCGTGGCTGCCGTGATTGCGGTTCCCCTTTTCCAGACCATGCGCATGGGCGCCGTGCCCGGATTTGTCGTTGCCGGCATGATTGTCGGTCCTTATGGCCTGGAACTCATTGGAAACGTGGAAGAAGTCGGCCAGTTGGCGGAACTTGGCGTCGTTCTGCTGCTGTTTATCATCGGCATCGAACTCAAACCCGCACGCCTGTGGATGATGCGGAGACTGTTGTTTGGCCTGGGCACCCTTCAGTTTGTCTGCACCAGCGTCGCCCTCGTGGCCATTGCCCATTACGCCTTCGAGGTTCCTCTTCGGACCGCCATTCTGATCGGCCCGGCCTTGGCCCTATCGTCGACGGCTTTTGTTCTCCAATTGCTGACCGAATCCAAGATGCTGACCTCCGAACAAGGACGCGCTTCCGTCGCCATTCTTTTGCTGCAGGATTTGGCCGTCGTCCCATTGCTTGCCCTGACTTCGCTATTGACCCTGCCGACACTGAGCGTGGCCGAGGATATCGGACTCGCCCTGGTGGAGGCGATCCTGATCATCGGCGTCGTGATTTTCTTCGGTCGTTATTTCCTCCAGCCGGTCCTTCACCAAGTTGCGACGTCAAAAAACCCGGAGGTCTTTACGGCTTCCGCCGTGCTGCTCGTTCTGGGCGCTGCCGTACTGATGGAGCATGTCGGGTTGTCGATGGCGATGGGGGCCTTCCTTGCCGGGTTGCTGATCGCGGATTCCGCCTTTCGCCACCAAATCATCGCCGAAACACAGCCCTTTCGCGGGCTGTTGCTTGGGATATTCTTCATGTCGATGGGCATGTCCCTCAATCTCAACCAACTCATTCAACAACCGTTATTGTTTCTCGGTCTCGTCGCGACTTTGTTGGTCCTGAAAACGATCGTGATATGGCCCTTGGCCCGCTTGTTCGGGCTCAACTGGAAGAACGCACTCGCGGCGGGGCTTTTGCTCGCGCAAAGCGGGGAATTCGCGCTCGTCGTGTTTACGGTGGCCCTCGGGAGAGGCCTTCTGGAAGAGGCCATGTTCCAGCAGCTTCTTTTGGTGGTCATCCTCAGCATGCTGGCGACGCCCCTTTTGGCCCGCTTGGGAAGGGAGATCAAAGGATTAGGTGAAAAAGGTCAGGCTGCCGCGCCGGTTCATGCAGCTGCAGAGGACACGACCTCCATACCTGTCCTGATCCTCGGTTTCGGTCGTGTGGGACACAAGATCGGCCGCATCCTCGAACTGGCCGAAGTCCCGTATTCGGCCATTGACATCGATCCCAACATCGTTGCTCAAGAACATGCCAAAGGGCGGTCCGTGTTCTATGGCGACGCTCAAAGGGCCACCGTGTTGACAGCCATGGGGGCCGAGAGCGCACGCATTGTCATTATCGCGGTGAACGATGTGCCTTTGACGGAACAGCTTGTCGTATCCTTGCGTAAGGATTTCCCGGCACTTTGCGTAATCGCTCGCGGGCACAACAGGGTACTTTGCGAGAAACTCAAAGCCCTGGACGCGGACGCGGTCATATCGGAAACGTTGGAGGCTGGGATCGAACTCGCGCGTGTCACATTGATGAGGGTCGACACTTTGGAAGATGATATCAACGGGTTCGTCGGCGACTTCCGCCGCGAATACTATAAGCAGCATGATGCCTTGGATCGCAGCGACGCCCTCGCGATGAAGCGAGCAGAACGCTCTGACACGACCGATAGGGACTAGACTCCAACTGTCCTACAAAACCGTTATGACACCGGAAAACCGATCCCAAACCGGAGGACGGCCGCGGTTTCCTGATCGCGCTCACCGACGCCGGGCTCCGTGGTAGGATGGGTCGGCGAGGCCCGATCGGGGAGGCGGAGATGATGGGGAACCGACAAGCGGCCGTATCACGGCGCCGATTTCTGGGAACGGCGGGGTCGTTCGCCGTCGCCGGGCCCGGCAGCCTTTTGCCGGGCTGCGTTACCACCACCGCTTTGGATCCCGCCACGATCGGCGACACCCCCCTCAAGGACCGCAGCGACAAATTCATCGTCGGCACCCATATCGACCGCGAGTTCATGTTCCACCGCCCCTACCGCGACACCCTGGTCCGCGATTTCGAACTGGTCATCGAGGCCGCACCGGTGCTGTGGGGGGGGGCGTCGAATGGACGCGCAGCCGCCGCGACTACAGCAAGGCCGACCGCATCCGTGACTTCGCCGACGAACACGGGCTGTTGCTGCGCGGTCAGTCCCTGATCTGGCATCAGTTCGTGCCGCCGTGGCTGGAGACGGCGCTCGGCCACAAGAACCCGGGTGCCGAATGGATCATGAGCGAGCACATCCGCAAGCTGGCCGGGTAGCTACGCCGGGCGTATGCAGTCGTGGAACGTGGTCAACGAGGCCATCGAACCGGCCGACGGGCGCGCAGACGGGCTTCGCAACACACCACTGCTCAGCACCATTGGGCCCGATTACATCGACAAGGCGTTTCGCGCCGCCGCCGAAGCCGACCCCGGGGCGCGGCTCGACTATAACGAATATGGCCTGCACTGGGCCTGGCAAAGCGGCGCCGACCGGCGGCGCCACACGCTCAAACTGCTCGAACGCCTGCGCGCCCGCGAGGTGCCGATCCACGGGCTCGGCCTGCAGGGCCACCTGTCGCCGGACCGCGACGGGTCGTTCAATCCGCGGGCGCTGAAGTCCTTTCTCACCGAGGTGAGCGGTCTCGGCCTCGATATTCTGATTACCGAACTGGACGCCCGGGACAGCCGGCTGACCGGCAGCATCGAAACCCGCGATGGCATCGTCGCCGACGCCTATCGGCGCTATCTCGACGTGGTCCTCGATTTCGACGCGGTCAAGCTGGTCTCCGTCTGGGGTTTCAGCGACGGCGTCTCCTGGCTCACCGAACATGATCCCCGCGCCGACGGCGGCCTGGTGCGCGGCACCCCCTACGATGAGGACTACCGCAAGAAATTGGCCTGGTACGCCCTGGCCCAAGCCCTCGATCAGGCCTGACCATCACGTTTAAAGGGTTGGCTCAACCGTCGCGCCGGTCGGCCTCGTCGGGTTCCGCCGGCACGGCCGGGCTGATGCGGATGTTGGGTCCGGCGACGATGCGCCCGCGCGAGCGCAGCACCGGCGTGTTGGCCGAGACATCCTTGCGGCTCTCGCGGACCACGATGTAGATGCCGCTCGCGATGACGATCGCCGCGCCGATGAAGGTCTGGCCGTCGGGAATTTCTTCGAACAGGAAAAACCCGAACAGGGTCGCCCACAGGATCTGCGAATACTGCATGGGCGCGACGATGCCGGCCTCGCCGGACTTGTAGGCGGCGATCAGGAAATTCAGCGCGATGAAGGCGAACAGCGACAGCAGCGCCATGGCGCCGAGATCGGCCAGGGGCATCGGTTGGTAATCGAAGGGCATCAGGGCGCCCATGACCAGGAAGCTGCCGAGCATGGGGAAGACCAGGAGCACGACCTCGCGCTCGACCCGGCCGACGCGGCGCACGGTGACGGCGGCAACCGACGAGCTGAAGGCGGCGGTCAGGGCCGCCCAATGGCCGAGGCTCAGGTCGGCCGACCCCGGCCGGACGACGACGAGGACGCCGATCAGCCCGACGATGACGGCGCCGCCGCGGTGCAGGCCGACCCGCTCGCCCAAGACCGGGATCGACAACAGGGTGACTAGCAGCGGTACGGCGAAGAGGATCGAATAGACCTGGGCCAGGGGCAGCGACGAGAAGGCATAGAAGATGCAGACGGTGGAAACCAGGATGGCCAGCGTGCGGAGCGCCGTCCAGCCCGGATGGCGCGGACGCAGGTTTTCGGCGCGTACGTCGTGGACCAGCATGAACGAGACCAGGGGAAAGCCGAACAGCACGCTGAAGAACAGCACCTGGAACGGGCTGTAGGTGGCGCCCAGAGTTTGATGATCACGTCATGAGAGGCATAGACGGCGAAGGCCGTCAGAACGAGCAGCGCATCTTTCGTATTCGGGTTCATGGGACGTCGGCCTCCAGCCGGCCAGTGGCGTTTCGGTGATCGGCCGAGGATTACACCGGATGGCGGCGGCTTGACCCGTACAAAATCGAATATCAGGGTCCCGGCGCGGCACCCCGGAGGCGGACCTGGCCACGATCCCGTTCAATCGCCGCCGAAACGCCCGGCCAGGCGCGCCCAGTCGGCCGGCGTCAGTTCGGCGACCAGGCGGAAACCGTGCTCGGCCGCGGCATCGGCGATGAAGACGCCGGCCCCGGCCTCACCGGGATAGGCGCCGGTGGCGGCCCGCGACAGGTTGCCGTGCGCCGTGATGATGACGTTGGTGCCGGCGGGCGGCGGCGTCGCCAGCACGGTGCGGGCTCGGGCGATGACGGCGGCGCGCCCGCCGACCAGGTCGGCGGCCCGCATGTTCATGATGTCGAGCGTCGTCTCGACCGGTGCCACGTCCATCAGTTTTGCGGTTTCCACGGCCCGGCAGTATTCGCTGCTGAGTATCCGGTCGACCGGGATCTTCATCGCCCTGAGCGCTTCACCGACCCGTTTGGCCGTCTCACGTCCCTGGGCGGAGAGCTGCCGGACCTTGGTCCCGTCGCAGCTCTTCCAGTCGCCCGGTGCCGACACATGGTCCTGCTGGCTCCAGTCGGTCTCGGCGTGGCGGAAATTGATCGTATGGCCGCCCCCACGCAGGGCCTGGACGAGCGCCGCCTCGTCCGGCTGCGCCCAAGCGGAACCGGGAGCGAGCGCCGAACAGATTACGGCGACCCAGACAAAGGCGGCACGCCACTCGGGGATCGGCAATCCTCCCATCGGCTACCCCGCCTGCCCGGACCGGCAGGGCCCTTGCGCCAGTTGCACCCGCCCCGGTCCGAGCTCCGCCGGATCGACCTTGGCCGTCGCTTCCGCCGGACGCGTGACCGCGCGCGCTGTGACGCCCTTGAAGACCCAGTCCCAGTCCTCCTCGGCGCCGCGCGGCCGGCGTTCGCGGGTCGGCCGGTCGAGGGGCTTGAGGCCGTCCGCCGTCTCCTGGGCGAGGGCGAAGCGGAACACGTAGTTGGGCGTCAGGCCCATGCGCAGGTCGGCCATGACCAGCTTGTCGCCCTGCATCTCGAAGCGGTAGAAGCCGTCCGTGAAGCGCGCGAGCTTCTTATAGGCCGGGTCGTCGGCCAGGCAGGCGCTAAGGGCCATGTGGCGTGGATGGGCGTAGGTCATGATCCCGTCGTCGCCGCCGAACACCGGCACGTAGATGTTGAGGTAGCGGTCGCCGTCGACGGCGATGGCCTTCCAGTAGAGGATGGTGAAGGGTGCGGGGATGGCCAGGAGCCGCTCCGCCGTCACCCCCTGGTCGGCCAGAAGGCCTTCGGCGCGGGCCTCGATCCGGGCCTGGACCAGCGGTGTCGATACCATGTAGAGGGTCGATAGGGCCAAGGCGCCGCGAACCCAGGCCTGGTAGCGCGCCGACCAGGTCTTGACGAACAAGGCCCAGACGACGACCACCAGCAACGGCAGGGTATAGAGCGGGTCGATGATGAAGATCGAGCCGACCCCCAGCGGCTCCGGCCACAGGGGCCAAAACAGTTGCGTGCCGTAGACGGTCATGGCGTCGATCAGGGCGTGGGTGGCGAAAACCAGGTAAACCGCGGCGTAGGTCAAGGCCCGCTTCTCCCTGAGATCACGGAAGAAGCGCACTAGCGGCTCGGCGAAAAGCGGCGTAACCGCCGCCTGGACCAGCAGCGAGTGCGTCGCACCCCGGTGTCCTGTGAAGGCGTCGACCGCATCGGCGGCGGGCAGGAAACTGTCGAGATCGGGGAGCGTGCCCAAAGCGCCGCCCAGGAGCATGGCGCGGCGGGCACCGATCCGGGGCCCCAGCACCGCCGTTCCGACGGCGGCACCGAGCGCGAATTGGGTTAGCGAGTCCATGGCAGTTTTATGGGGCGCTTGAGAGAGCCGCGCAAGGGGTGGGATCGATTGCCGGCGAACAATCTCTGCAACCTCGGGCGCAGCGGCAGGAACAGCCTGTAGGCGCCCTCGAGCACCAGGGTGACGGGCTTAAGGAGGGCGATTTTCCCGAGCCACCGAAACCGCGGCAGGGCCGACCACAAGACCGCGAAGGCGCGTGCGCCGGAAACGATCTCGCCGCCGCTGGACACGTGAAACCGTTTCATCGCCAGCTCACGGCTGAGGCCGCCGGGCAAGAGGGTTGACCCGCCGCGGCTCACATCGACCCAACACAGGTCCCCGTCCGCCGCGCGTTTCCGGTAGAAGGCGATTTCCCGGGTACAGAGGGGGCACGACCCGTCGTAATAGACGGTCGTTGTCCCGTTTTCCTTGGAAACCCGGTTTGACATGGCGGCGGTGCCCCTTTTGGCTGAAAGGAAATGCGGACCGGTAATGTTCCGGAGCGACTGATAGGTATACGGAGCGGCGGGGCGATCGGACCATCGAAGCGGGGATTGGATAGGCGGACAGGAGCGACCGTCGGCCCAAAATCCCGGAGGGACCGGCTAGGCCGAACGGTGCGGCCGTGGGTTCCGGTTTTGATTGGCGTTCGTTTCTCTGTAACAGCAAGTTAAAATTGTTATGCTCTATTCAGCCATCGCCTTTGTCCGGCGAAGCACGGGAACTGTCATCAGGGAGCCTTGGTCATGAAACGCGGTATCATCATCGGCGTCGTCGCCATCGTCGCCGTCCTCGGCATCGGCGTCTTCGTCCTCTATTCGTCGCTCGGCGATCTCATCAAGGCCGCGGTCGAGAAGGTCGGCTCGGAGGCCACCCAGGCCAGCGTGACCCTCGACAGCGTCGATCTCGACGCCACCTCGGGCAAGGGCGCGCTACGGGGCTTCAAGGTCGGCAACCCGAAGGGCTTCGAGACGCCGGCCGCCTTCACGCTGGGATCCGTCAGCCTGCATGTGGACGCCGGCACGGTGACCAGCGACCCGGTGGTCATCAAGGAGATCGTCATCGACAAGCCGGAGGTCACCTACGAGCTTGGTGGTTCCGGCAGCAACATCGACGCCATCCAGAAGAACGTCGACGCCTATGCCAAGCAGTTCGCCGGCTCCGGCTCGAAATCGGAAGGCGGCGGGCCGAAGATCGTCATCGAGAACCTTTACGTGCGCGGCGGCAAGGTCAACGTCAGCGCCAGCATCCTCCAGGGCAAGGCCATGGGCGCCTCATTGCCGGACATCCACCTCAAGGACATCGGCAAGGACAAGGGCGGCGCCTCGCCGGCCGACGTGGCCAAGCAGGTCATCGACTCGATGACCTCCAAGATCGGCGGCGCCATGTCGTCCATCGGCGTCGGCAAGACCCTCGACAGTCTTCAGAAGACCCTCACCGGTTCGGCCGGCAAGGCCGTCGAGGAGATCACCAAGCAGGGCGAGGACGCCAAGGGCGCCATCGAGGAAGGCGTCGGGGCGGCGGGGGATAAGCTGAAGAAGTTGTTGGGGAATTGATCTTAAACCCGGGAAGGGGTCGGTGGTGTCTGCTTTTTACCGGGGTGCGGGCGTTGACTCGCCGCAGAGAGTATCCCCGCCTTCCCCCCTATGCCGTCATTTCGCCTTACGCCGGGTGACGTCCGTTTTGTGATCGGTTACCGGACAAAACCATCATCGAGGCGACACCGCTCCTTCGTGCCATTAGCGGGCGAAAACGAAGTCATGCTGCGTACCGCTTTTCAATTCTCTCATGACGCTCTGCCTCAACTTTACACCCCTACCGCGCAGGAATATTTTGTTCATTCGCGATGGAGAGCATTTCAGTGGCCAACGAACCCAGCCAAAATAGATTTCGGCCAGTGTTCATTTTCGGTTGCGCATATCGATCCGGAAGCACCCTTCTTCAACGCCTCATAACCTCATCGAGAGAAGTTCTAATCTGGGGCGAGAACAATGGCCTGACAATTCGCCTCATTCAAATTCATCAGGGCCTATTGAATTGGTCACACATAATCGAAGAACAAGGGAAGGACTTTTCCGAAAACGGAGACAAAGCATGGATCGCGAACTTAAATCCCAGCTTCCCAGTCTAGATGATCAATGCCAGTCGGCAGTTCTTGGTTGAATATTATGCTTCGGAAACGGAAGAAAAAGGCTTTAAGAGATGGGGATTCAAAGAGGTGCGTCACGGTGCGGCGGAAGCATTGTTTTTGCTCCAGTGCTTCCCTGATTGCCGTATCATTTTCATCATACGACATCCCTACGGTGTTTTAGCCCGAAAGATTCACGAAAAGGTACCGCCAAGTCCTCATAATCCGTTATGATTCAATTGGTTAGAATGGATCGAACGGGAGGAATTGGCGGTGACGGATTGTACCTTTTCGGGTTTGCAGTTTC
>Ga0209364_1000231_pt1 | contig 13107 bp, 7 predicted proteins | sample WorMetHERISLAND2_3_FD_187387 | JGI IMG/M metagenome (GOLD analysis project Ga0209364, IMG submission 187387) | Marine gutless worms symbiont microbial communities from Max Planck institute for Marine Microbiology, Germany - Olavius albidus HERON... | ecosystem: Host-associated > Annelida >... | reverse complement strand
GAGGACCGGCTCCGTCCTGATTTGAAAGTCAAATCCGGTACAACCCTAAAACTAATGGAATTTACACTTATTTGCAAGAAACACTAACAATAGTTACAATAAAATTACTTTTCCTAGTTAAGTAGGCCTACGTAGTTAAGCTCTTTTAAAGTATATTGTATAAATTTTTTCTTTTTAAGTTGGCCAGGTTGAAATTGTACAGAGAGCATGTCTCTCTTCCATCACCTGGCCAGTTAGCACCTCATGTGTTATTTCATGTACGTTTCTTTTGTTATTTTATGCATTTGTTTGTGGTGCTGATAAAATATTGATTGATTGATTGATTGATTGATTGATTGATTGATTGATTGATTGATTGATTGATTGATTGATTCTGATTGATTGATTCTGATTGATTGATTGATTCTGATTGATTGATTGATTGAATGGCTACAACGAGAGAACACAAATACAAACCGAGTGTGAGAAATGCCAAAGCACGTATACGTGGAGACATGTTTGAGCCACGGAACTGAGACAGAACAGGCTGTGAAGATGAACTTTCAGAGCCTTGTGACTGTGTGCTTTGAGAACTTCCATCTACAGCAAGTAACATCGTTCTTACTCAATGAACTGGTGTACTAACAGCAGCCATCAAATCACATGACAACATTACTTTACATGGGTATTATGTATCCAAGCACTAACGGGAAATAGTTAACCACAGTATATGGATGGACTAAGTAGTCCATATGGTAGATCCGAGTTGGACAATGAGTCTTGCTGTAGGAAGAGACGGCAATCCACGAGTGATAGTAGACCACATGTGAAAATGAAATCACAGGTTGCTGGATGCATGTTGCCACTTTTTCTTGAGATTTTAAACTTGTGCTACGAGGTACAACATCTCGGTACATAACCAGCCACCTAAGTCAACTCTGCCTTCCATCCCTCCTAAGCAGGTAAATCAAGTACCAGCCTTTCTGGCTACGGGTTAGATAGGACACATTCACTTGTGTCGGGTAACACTGTGTGATCCGATATGTAGTGATGTGCGAATATTCGAAATTTTGAATCAAATCGAATAATTACTTCAGTATTCGATTCGATTAGAAACGAGTACAAATATTCGAAATTTTTGAATACTTACCGTCACCAATTTTTTACTTATTTAAACAGAATGACGCCGATTTTTCACATTAAAAACCACGCCTAGCAACCAACAAAATCAACAAACATTATGGCCTACCAAGTACTGAAACTCCCACAACAGAAACCACAATAGTCTTGAATAGTGCAGCACCATAAAAACAGTTGAATTTATTTAACAAGTACTTACTACTGGTGATTTTTGAGACCAACGATAACTATTCGATTTCAAATAATAGCTCAACTATTCGATTCGACTCGATTCGAAATGAAAAAACACTATTCGCACATCACTACCGATATGGCAAGTGACGTAGCTCTGAGGCGTGTACATGAAGAGCTGTATCGTTTAACCTACCTTTAACATTAAAACATCAGATGACAAAGTATGTTAAACAGACCAACAGATGTGATTGTTGGTGCAGCAACCAGACTCTGAACCAGCATGAAGACCCGTGATGGAGTCAGCGTTGGACACAGCTGAGCTACCTCACCGATAGTGAACAGGTGACAGATAACAGTAGATTCATCCAGCACAGCACCTGTATGCACAAGCTTCTCACCAATTACATTGCAACATATTGTATCTATATTATTAAAACAGAGGCACCGAAACTGAGACGATGTGAAAGAAGTGTTTTATGTTATCTTGCCTGGATCGTCAGTGAGTATGACACGAGATAAATAAGAATCACATTTCTTCAGCACATCACCGAACCACTCCATGTTTTGACAGTTTCCATCACTTGACTGCATCACCTAAACACAACAGATTCCACAGTTCTACTCCATTACAACGTACTTTCTATCACAGCAGTTGTTCTTCTCCGCCAACATACAGCACAGTTAAATTACTAACAATATTTCAAATAGTTCATTAAAAAGAAATGTTTACATCATAGTCGATTAGATATACGACAAAATGGCATTGAACCCCAAAAAATTGCTAGCAAAGGTTTTTTAACTGTTTCTCGTACAGTTTGAGGTGGAGAATAACATACTAAAAAGAGTACTGGAAAGCGGTCAAATCCCAGATGGCGTCCAAGATGGCCGCCAATAGGTTTACTGTTGATGAACCCGAACACTACAGTGGTTATAACTTTTTACACGCTGGACCGATCAACGCGTCCTGGTGGCATTCATATTCTGTATGTGGTTTCATTATTAAAAATTAACATTTTCCATATTTTTCACCCAAAAATGTGAAAAATTGCATTATGCCCTATGGCAACTTTTAAGAGCCATAACTCGGGCATCTCTGAAGATACATGCACTCTGTTTGCACCAAACTGGGGGTTTTCGGGGTCGGCCCATCGAATGGTGTCATTCAAACTTACCCCAGACCGACCCTTGTTGCCACGGCAACCAGTCGCTATTATTTGAACAGAAAATTGGCTATAACTTGGCTTATACAGGAGATATGTCCGCGATTCTTGCACCAAGCAGGGGGTTTTTGGGGTCGACCAATTTAACTGTGGTAGTAAAATTTGTCTCAGATGGACCAACAGCATACAGAATGTTCCATCCAGTCTGTGTTCAAAAACCAATCTTCAAACAACTCCATATCAATAATTTCAGGGCAAAGAATAATTATTCAATATTCACTTAATTGTGACTTATAATGTTGCATTTTCTGATAAAGTTCTTCGAAATGTAATGAGTAAATTTTTGGGTGCACTGATGCTACATTGCGTTATTTCTTGTAAGCTCAGTAAACTCTCCTATCAGTTACAGTATGAATGGCTCTGCTCTGGTCATGACAGCTGGATCTGTCTGCAAGCATTAATAGGTAGCAAATCTCTATAACAACAACTGCTATTTGGCCAGATTTGTTGCAGTCATTTGAAATGTATCAAAGGTCCATATTTCCCATTTTTGAAACACACTGATTACAACCAATACAAATAAAAAAATAAAAGACTAATAAAAGGCAACAAAATTCACTTAACTAAAACTGACATTAGAGGGTTAATTAAGGTTTAAGAATATTGTCACGGATGGACCAAGCAATCGAATGAAAATTACAACTTATGGGTTCTGCTAAAGAGAATTAGTAATTGAGTATATATGGCTCCCAACGTGGGGCTCGTACGTATGCAGAGGTGCATGCTGAAAAGGAGGAGCGGCGCTATGTTGATCGTTATAATCGTCGTGCTCGTGAGAAATCATTTACTGTTGGTGAATCTGTCTTGGTTTTGCAGAAAGATTCAACTTCGTCCAAGGTGTTTAGCAAGTGGATCGGTCCAGCAATTGTGACGGAGGTCCAGTCTCCTCATTCGTATGTGGTAGAATTCGATGATGGTTCCAGGCGTATCATCCATGCTAACCATTTACGAAAGTTCAATATTCGTACGCAAGCTGTGACGTGTGACGCTAAGTGGCTAACATCTTCTTGTGATGTTAATTCTTGTGCACTAATTAGTGATCAGGACGAGGACTTTGGTGATATCCATGTTGTCGATTGGTCGCCAAAGGCTTCTTCTTCAGAACCTTTGCCGAGTGAATTAATCGAGTCTGAAAGCTTGTCTCATCTTTCTTCTGAGCAGCAGGCTGAACTGTTGCAGTTGCTTGATAAATACGCTTGTTGCTTCTCAGATATTCCAGGTCTTACCACTCGTGTCGAACACACAATTGAGTTGACGGCTAACTTCAAACCTAAACGTATGAGGGAGTATAAGGTTCCCGAGTATTTAAAACCAGAAGTCGAGCGTCAATTAACTCAAATGCTTCAAAATGGTATCATAACTGAATCTACCAGTCCCATGTGTAGTCCCCTCGTGCTTGTAAAAAAGGGGAAGTCTTTTGCTGATGGTATTAGGCTGGCTATAGATTACAGGTATCTAAACTCTTTTAGTGTCTGCGACGCTTTTCCTATCTCTGATATTGAAGATGTCATTCAGAAGGTGGGAGGTAGGAAATTCATCTCCACATTTGATTGTCGGCACGGCTACTGGCAAACACTTTGCCGAAAGTCCGACAGATGGCTGTCTGCGTTTGTTTGTTTAGGCCGCTTGTATGAATTCACGAGAACTCCGTTCGGAATGAAAAACGCGGGGCAAACTTTTGTCAGAGCAATGCAGCAAATATTGTATCCACTGTGTAAATTTGCTGACTCATTTGTTGATGATTGTGCTGTGAGTTCAGATGAATGGCGTGAACATCTTGTGCATCTGGATAGCTACCTGTCGACTATGCAGAGAGAGGGCATAACCCTTAATCTAAAGAAATGTCAGTTTGCTAAGCAAAAGGTCAAATTTTGCGGTGAGATCATTGGGTCTGGGACGAGACAACCAGATCCCGAGAAAGTTTTGGCTATCAAAGAGATAGTGGTGCCAGACACTAAAAAGCAGTTAAGAGGTATACTAGGACTGTTTTCGTACTTTCGTAAGTATGTACCTGCTCTAGCTGCTAAGGCTAAAGTTCTCACAGATCTAACGTCAAAGAGAGTGCCTCAAAATCTAAAACTTCAGTGGACCGGCAAACACACTGAGGCATTAGAGGTATTAAAACAGGAGCTTTCTGAGGCATGCCAAAAACCATTGTACACTGTACGGTTTGATAGGCCATTTCACATTCATGTCGATGCTTCGCAGGATGCCTGCGGTGGTCTAATCTGTCAACTTGATGACGAAGGGGCAGAACGACCCATTGCTTTTTTCAGCACCAAATTCTCTACAACTCAACGTAATTGGGCCACGATTGAACGTGAAGCCTACGCTGTGTTAGTTGCATTAATGAAGTACAGACATTGGCTTCTAGGCGGTTCCAAGGTAGTTGTGATCTCTGATCACAATCCAATCACTTACCTTACAGCATCAGCTCCAAAATCAGCCAAGTTAATGAGGTGGAGTCTGGCATTGGCCGAGTTTGAGGTAGAATTTCGTTATCGGGCTGGTAAGCTTAATGTAGCCGCCGATGCTCTCTCTCGCCCAGGTCCAGCAACTCCAACCGGCTGACAGGGGTGTTTGATATGTAAATAGCAGTTTTGTCATTACTTTTGTATACTGTTATTATGTGTATGAGATAATTGTGTTGCTCCCAGATTGTTTGCTTTTGGCAGGCGTGGATCTACTTCAGTTATATTTTTGTCGGAAGCTGTTGTGTCTGATGCCGTCGTTAATTATCGCCGACATTGAACAACATCTGGTGGCGGACGGATGTCACGGACATGACAGTTGTCTCGTCTCCGAATCTTGGTTACATACTGCTATCTACGCCACGTGACTCCGACTCCAGATATATATTGGAGGGACGACAGCCACGCGCTCTCTCTGGGGGGCGTTGCCTGAGAGCACATGCTCGGTTGTTGAGTGATTGCTGTATGTTGTCGGGTGATTTTGTTTTGTTTATTGGTTATTGTTTGGCGGTAAAGTCAAACGGTTGCTATAGCTATAGGCTGTAACTGTTGTAACTGGATTTAAACCGATGGACGGTGAATTAATGCCAGTTAGGTTATAGACAGTTCGGTTAGACTAGACAAGATAGGCTTAGCAGTCTAGCCGGTTGCATCACAGACGGTTTTTCTTCGTATTAAGTTTGTACATAGTTAGGTATACGTTTTGTTATCCGTTATTGCCGTCATATTGATATTGTTTGCTTTTGAATCGTCAAAATTATCTGAAATATTATTTAGAAAAGAAAGAAATTTGTTTGTTATCATATATACTCAATTACTAATTCTCTTTAGCAGAACCCATAAGTTGTAATTTTCATTCGATTGCTTGGTCCATCCGTGACAGCTGGTGTCAGAAACAGCGGGATTTTGTGCTATATTAGTAGTTCTGTATTTTGTATTTTGTCACATAATGTGTTGATTGGAAATAACCAGTTAGCTGTCAATCATTTTTTTTGAGTCACAGTGTATCTATTTTTGATTAAATGTATTAATGATTGTGATTAATACAATGCTATTGTATTAGTGGTTGATACTGTCAAATATTGACGAATGATGGTTATTGTCTAACTATTGTTCTGTTTGTATTTTGTCGGTTATTATTGGCATGGTCAATGATGCTGGAAATGCGGCTGATGAATGTGATGATTAATGGTTGATGTTGACTATCACTGGAGAGAATCACCCATTCATGTAAGTCGGCTGGTTGGTGAGTTAAACACTCTTATTTGCTAGTTCTGGGCAAAGTCGACAGGTAGCTAGCTGTCTATTGTGCAGCAGCGTGCAGTAGGTTACAGAGCTCAGTGCTGTGTCTTGTCTGTGTTTGTGCCTGCTGTGGTGTTGATCACGCGTGCGTGTGTGATTGAGGTCGTCTGATAGCTGCCCAGGTGTATCTGACTGCAAACAGCTGATTGTCAGTGTGTATGCGATGTGCACACGGTAATGTTGTGCAATTTATTTTTGAGTGTAGTAATAGTGTTACTGTATTAACATGGATCAGCTGAGTGAATCTCAGGTAGCTACACTTAAAAAGTCGTCTTCTGATAGGCTACGTCTTCATCTTTTGAAGGCGGGTTATGCTGAGGAGACTATTCTTCTCTGGAGTAGAGAGCAGTTGCTGGAGCAATACGCCCAATGGCTGGTGAAAGGTCAGCAGGTAACGGGGGCGGCAGCTGCGTCTCGTGAAGAAGATTTGCAGGTAGAGCGAGAACGCTGGAGGCATGAAGAGAGATTGAAAGAGCTAGAGCTGGAGCTGATTCGTGCTCAGACGGAGAGGGATGTTCAGAGAGCAGAGTTACGTAAGACTGGTCAGACTGATGGTGACGATGAGTTCGCTACCCAACTCAAACGTTTTGGCCAGGCTTTAACTCATATTTTGGCGTCCCAACCTGATGAGGTAACGGATGTACCTGCTTGGTTCAGGGGAGTAGAGGATCAATTTGATAAATTGCAAGTACCTCCTGAATTTCGCTCTCGTTTGATCTATAAATATCTCTCAGTTCGCTCCAGGGCTTTGTACTGTCGTTTAGATCCTGTAGTTCGCGAGGATTATGGTAAAATGAAAGATGCAATTCTCAAGGACTTAGGCTTATCTGCTAAGGCTTTCCTTGAGAGATTTAATCGTGTCAGAAAACGTCAATCTGATACTTTTGTGTTGTATGAGTCACGTTTGGAGTCGCTCTTGAAACAATATTTGAAGGCAAGAGAAGTCGAAGATGATTATGACAAATTAGTAAATTTGTTAATCAGTGACCGGCTTAAAACTGAGCTCAGTGAGCAATGCCTGAAACATGTTGTTGTTTTAGAGTCAGTAATGGATGAGGGCGGTTGGATTGAACCCAAACGGTTGGCGAGTATTGTGGATGAGTACATAACAAATATGGGTCCAGTGATGCGACCTACATCATCATATTTGGGTCAACCTGGTAAAACTGAGACACGTAGTACCGTACCTACAGTGTCGGTTAAACGTTTCAGCCACCCAGAACCAAAACCTAGCAGTCGTGCATGTTTTACATGTGGTTCACATTTTCACTTAAAGGCGAACTGTGATAAGAAACCGAAACCGAATTCGGTTAAGCGAAATGAACAAAACGCGCAGCACTACAGTTCAGGCGCTGAGGGCATGTGCACTACAAATGTAAACAAAGTAGCAGTTGATAATTTTTCGGCTGATCAAAGATGTGTCTTGGATTTATTTTCGAGTGAGCCTAAAGTAATATCCACAGATCCACTGGATACACTGATTGTTGTGGATAAAGATGCAGTGATGGCTGACCGTGAGTCTGCACTCCATTATGTTAACATTCATGTTAGTGATGTCAATAACAATGTGGCTAGCATTAACGCACTGTTTGACAGTGGAGCTGAAAACTCGATAATCAAGCTTGATGCTATCAAACACTTGCAGTATCAATCTTTGGGCGATGTCATATTAAAAGGTTTTGATGGTCATCGATCTCATGGCGAGTTAATCTCGTTGAATGTCAAACTCTCTACTGCTAATGACAGTATACCTGTGAGATTTGTTGCGTGTGAACAAGTCAGTCATGCATGTTTGTTATCACTTCATGATTACAGACGTTTGCTGAGTCATGGTGCAGAGGATGATGTGAAAGAGGATGATAGTTGTGTGTATGATGGTCAGTGTGATGATGATGCGTTGGTGAATGATGCGAATAATGTCACGAGTGAGAGTACTGTTGATGATGCGGTGACTGATGGTGTGAGTGATGAGAGTGTGATGAAAATGGATGATGTGAGTGATGTCTTGCCATTGCCGCAAAACATGATTGATTCAATTTTGTCTGGTAGAGATAAGTTGGTTCAAGACCAGCTAGGCGATGAATCACTACGTGGAGCATTTAAACTGGCACGTGAAAACAAGGGGGGTTATTTTTTGCAAGATAACTTACTCTTTCATCAAACCAAACTTCTCGGACAAACAGTTGATCGTCTTGTTGTACCGTGTGACAGACGTAAAGGTATTTTGGACTTGGCACATAATTTGGTAGGAGGACATATGGGCATTCGTCGCACAAAAGATAGAATTGCTCTTAGTTTTATGTGGCCAAATCTGATAAATGATGTGATTGATTATTGTCGTAGTTGTGAAATCTGTCAACGACGAGCCAAGGTTACCTGTTACGACAGAGTACCTATCCAAGGTGGTGTTGTATCAACTGAACCGGTATTCAGTCACTTCTATGTAGACTGTCTTGGTCCTTTGTGCTCTTATTCGATCCAATACAATTACGCTATTGTTTTTCTGGATCAGGTATCTCGTTATCCACACTGTATACCCTTACGCTCTATTACAGCTAAAAGTTGCTGTGAAGCTATGCTTGCTTTCTGGCAGCATACCGGTTTTCCGACCAAGGTTACAATGGATCGAGCGACTAATTTCTTTGGTGAGCTTACTAGACATTTTCTTCAGCGTGTTGGGTGCAGTCCGATTTTCTGTACTCCTAGGCATCCGGAGGCTAACAGTGTTGAACGTACGGTTGGCACGATCAAATCTATGATTGCCAAGGTTGCTCAGGAACATCCTAGGTCGTGGCATCGATACCTAGATTTGATTCTTTGGGGTATGCGCGAATCAGTCAATGAAACGACTGGTGTTTCTCCTTATACTATGGTGTATGGGCATTTACCACATGGTCCGCTTGCTGTGTTGCGTGATATTTGGACAGGGGAGGACAAATTTCCTGTACCAAAAAACAAGAGTACGATTGATTTTCTCAGAGACTTGCGTGATAGATTAGCAACGGCTCGTACGTATGCAGAGGTGCATGCTGAAAAAGAGGAGCGGCGCTATGTTGATCGTTATAATCGTCGTGCTCGTGAGAAATCATTTACTGTTGGTGAATCTGTCTTGGTTTTGCAGAAAGATTCAACTTCGTCCAAGGTGTTTAGCAAGTGGATCGGTCCAGCAATTGTGACGGAGGTCCAGTCTCCTCATTCGTATGTGGTAGAATTCGATGATGGTTCCAGGCGTATCATCCATGCTAACCATTTACGAAAGTTCAATATTCGTACGCAAGCTGTGACGTGTGACGCTAAGTGGCTAACATCTTCTTGTGATGTTAATTCTTGTGCACTAATTAGTGATCAGGACGAGGACTTTGGTGATATCCATGTTGTCGATTGGTCGCCAAAGGCTTCTTCTTCAGAACCTTTGCCGAGTGAATTAATCGAGTCTGAAAGCTTGTCTCATCTTTCTTCTGAGCAGCAGGCTGAACTGTTGCAGTTGCTTGATAAATACGCTTGTTGCTTCTCAGATATTCCAGGTCTTACCACTCGTGTCGAACACACAATTGAGTTGACGGCTAACTTCAAACCTAAACGTATGAGGGAGTATAAGGTTCCCGAGTATTTAAAACCAGAAGTCGAGCGTCAATTAACTCAAATGCTTCAAAATGGTATCATAACTGAATCTACCAGTCCCATGTGTAGTCCCCTCGTGCTTGTAAAAAAGGGGAAGTCTTTTGCTGATGGTATTAGGCTGGCTATAGATTACAGGTATCTAAACTCTTTTAGTGTCTGCGACGCTTTTCCTATCTCTGATATTGAAGATGTCATTCAGAAGGTGGGAGGTAGGAAATTCATCTCCACATTTGATTGTCGGCACGGCTACTGGCAAACACTTTGCCGAAAGTCCGACAGATGGCTGTCTGCGTTTGTTTGTTTAGGCCGCTTGTATGAATTCACGAGAACTCCGTTCGGAATGAAAAACGCGGGGCAAACTTTTGTCAGAGCAATGCAGCAAATATTGTATCCACTGTGTAAATTTGCTGACTCATTTGTTGATGATTGTGCTGTGAGTTCAGATGAATGGCGTGAACATCTTGTGCATCTGGATAGCTACCTGTCGACTATGCAGAGAGAGGGCATAACCCTTAATCTAAAGAAATGTCAGTTTGCTAAGCAAAAGGTCAAATTTTGCGGTGAGATCATTGGGTCTGGGACGAGACAACCAGATCCCGAGAAAGTTTTGGCTATCAAAGAGATAGTGGTGCCAGACACTAAAAAGCAGTTAAGAGGTATACTAGGACTGTTTTCGTACTTTCGTAAGTATGTACCTGCTCTAGCTGCTAAGGCTAAAGTTCTCACAGATCTAACGTCAAAGAGAGTGCCTCAAAATCTAAAACTTCAGTGGACCGGCAAACACACTGAGGCATTAGAGGTATTAAAACAGGAGCTTTCTGAGGCATGCCAAAAACCATTGTACACTGTACGGTTTGATAGGCCATTTCACATTCATGTCGATGCTTCGCAGGATGCCTGCGGTGGTCTAATCTGTCAACTTGATGACGAAGGGGCAGAACGACCCATTGCTTTTTTCAGCACCAAATTCTCTACAACTCAACGTAATTGGGCCACGATTGAACGTGAAGCCTACGCTGTGTTAGTTGCATTAATGAAGTACAGACATTGGCTTCTAGGCGGTTCCAAGGTAGTTGTGATCTCTGATCACAATCCAATCACTTACCTTACAGCATCAGCTCCAAAATCAGCCAAGTTAATGAGGTGGAGTCTGGCATTGGCCGAGTTTGAGGTAGAATTTCGTTATCGGGCTGGTAAGCTTAATGTAGCCGCCGATGCTCTCTCTCGCCCAGGTCCAGCAACTCCAACCGGCTGACAGGGGTGTTTGATATGTAAATAGCAGTTTTGTCATTACTTTTGTATACTGTTATTATGTGTATGAGATAATTGTGTTGCTCCCAGATTGTTTGCTTTTGGCAGGCGTGGATCTACTTCAGTTATATTTTTGTCGGAAGCTGTTGTGTCTGATGCCGTCGTTAATTATCGCCGACATTGAACAACATCTGGTGGCGGACGGATGTCACGGACATGACAGTTGTCTCGTCTCCGAATCTTGGTTACATACTGCTATCTACGCCACGTGACTCCGACTCCAGATATATATTGGAGGGACGACAGCCACGCGCTCTCTCTGGGGGGCGTTGCCTGAGAGCACATGCTCGGTTGTTGAGTGATTGCTGTATGTTGTCGGGTGATTTTGTTTTGTTTATTGGTTATTGTTTGGCGGTAAAGTCAAACGGTTGCTATAGCTATAGGCTGTAACTGTTGTAACTGGATTTAAACCGATGGACGGTGAATTAATGCCAGTTAGGTTATAGACAGTTCGGTTAGACTAGACAAGATAGGCTTAGCAGTCTAGCCGGTTGCATCACAGACGGTTTTTCTTCGTATTAAGTTTGTACATAGTTAGGTATACGTTTTGTTATCCGTTATTGCCGTCATATTGATATTGTTTGCTTTTGAATCGTCAAAATTATCTGAAATATTATTTAGAAAAGAAAGAAATTTGTTTGTTATCATATATACTCAATTACTCATTCTCTTTAGCAGAACCCATAAGTTGTAATTTTCATTTGATTGCTTGGTCCATCCGTGACAGCATCCATTGACACGCTGCGTGCACGTCTCAAAGCACGCGTGCTTGCTAAAAGCAGACAGTTTAAAAACATGCTGCAGTTAATCTGCATACACATATGAATGAAAACATACCATCTTTTGTAAATATTTACTGTTGATAATGGATTTTGCACCACTTTTGAATTGAACAACTGCTGAAGACGTATATATTTTGAACATTTAAATTTTGCAAGGTAGTGTAGCAACAGATTTAAGGAGAGGTGGGAAATTTTATAACGCCTGACTCTGCAGTTCATCACTGACTGCAACAGTGAAAGAATTATTACAAGAAGCTCAGCTATTGCTGGGAGACCGTGCGACGCAATAGCATAAAAACATGCTGCAGTTAATCTGCATACACATATGAATGAAAACATACCATCTTTCGTAAATATTTACTGTTGATAATGGATTTTGCACCACTTTTGAATTGAACAACTGCTGAAGACGTATATATTTTGAACATTTAAATTTCGCAAGGTAGTGTAGCAACAGATTTAAGGAGAGATGGGAAATTTTATAACGCCTGACTCTGCAGTTCATCACTGATTGCAACAGTTAAAGAATTATTAAAATCGGTCCATATTTGTCAAAGTTATCTCAAAAATAAAACTTGCACGTTTTTTTATGGCCCACGGTGTACAAAGAGTTGTTGCTGCTTAAAGTAACAACATATGTTTGATGTCGGAAATAAGCAAAAAATGACGGATATGGATAGCAAACGAGCTTCAACGCCCTGATCTCTATCAGCACTCAGCATTGCTTAGTTTACATACATACATACATTTAATTTGCTCAAATAAATCCAAAGAACATAGTAGAACATGAGAAATGTGATGAGCAGGACAACAAGGCACAAGGCACTTACAGTTGCCCTATTATAACATAGTAACAGCAAATGAACATTCAATCAGTGTCACATTTAAGAAAAGAAGTAAAATCAACAACGTCAATGCTACGCCTAAAAGCTGCAAGTGTAGAATATAGGCTACAACTTTATTCACCATAAGTAGCAGAAAACAATAAGTATGAGAAAAAATAATAATAAAAAACACAAACAAATGCAAACAACGGGCAAACACAGATGTTATCTACTGTTTGTACATAACAGTGAACAATACATGTATTTGGTTAAGTTATTGCCA
>Ga0209364_1000230_pt1 | contig 13108 bp, 26 predicted proteins | sample WorMetHERISLAND2_3_FD_187387 | JGI IMG/M metagenome (GOLD analysis project Ga0209364, IMG submission 187387) | Marine gutless worms symbiont microbial communities from Max Planck institute for Marine Microbiology, Germany - Olavius albidus HERON... | ecosystem: Host-associated > Annelida >... | reverse complement strand
TTTGAGAGGAGCGGAGATAATGGAGAAGATACGCGTACGGCTCCGGGGTTTCGATGTGGAATTGATAGAGCAAAGTGCGCGGGCCATTGTGGACACTGTTCAAAAGCAGGGTACCAGGGTGTCGGGCCCCATTCCGCTGCCCACGAAAACAAGTAAGTACACTGTTCTTAAATCACCCTTTGTGTATAAGAAATCTCGCGAGCAGTTTGAAATGCGCACTCATAAAAGGCTGATTGATATCCTTGAGCCGACTTCGGCCGTGATGGATGCGCTTATGAAACTCGAACTTCCGGCGGGTGTGGATGTTGAACTTAGACAGTAAAGGACGCGGAGCTGCACTATGGTGGGACTGATTGGGAAGAAAAAAGGAATGACGCAGGTTTTCGATGATGATGGGAATCTAATTCCTGTTACCGTAATCGCGATTGAACCGAATGTGGTGACCAATCAAAGGGTTGAAACCAAGCATAGCTATAGAGCAGTTGTCCTGAGCTCCATGGATGTGAAGGGTTCTCGGGTAACAAAGCCGAGGGCCGGCCAGTTTCAAGAGGGTATGAGTCCAAAGAGGTACATGATTGAGTTTCGGAATTTTGACAGGGAATGTGCTGTCGGAGATTCGCTGGGACTTGAGCTCTTAGAGGAAACTCGATTTGTCGACGTGCTTGGTACCAGTAAGGGCAAGGGTTTCCAGGGTGTTATGAGGCGGCACAATTTCGGGGGCGGGCGGGCCACGCATGGTTCGAAATTCCATCGCTCATTGGGATCAACCGGAATGGCCACATGGCCCGCGAAGGTTATCAAGGGTACAAAAATGCCCGGCCGCATGGGAGCTGAACGCAGCACGGTGCAGAATCTTCGAATCGTTAGAATAGATCGGGAGAAAGGGGTGCTTCTGGTTAAGGGGGGAATTCCGGGGTGCCGTGATGGAATGGTTATTGTCCGTCAGGCAAGGAAGCGGAAGTAGGGTGTGATTATGGAGAAGAAGGTTTACTCTAGGGAGGGCAGAGAGCTGCGGACCGTCGTTCTTGAAGACTCCGTTTTTGCTCGTAAGGTTAGTGAAGGGTCTATCTGGCATGCTATAAAAAATGAGCTGGCAAACGCAAGACAGGGCACCGCGAAGACAAAAAACCGTCATGAGGCGCGAGGTTCGTCGTCCAAACCCTGGCGGCAGAAGGGAACAGGACGTGCCCGGGCTGGAAGCCGCAGAAGTCCGCTTTGGCGCGGCGGAGGCGTAGTTTTCGGCCCCCAGCCCCGAGATTATTCTTATCACTTGCCCAGAAAAATTAAACGACTTGCTATGAAGAGCATCCTGAGTCTCAAGGCCGCTGATGATGAGAGTTTCAGGGTGCTTGAAGATTTCTCGGTTGAATCAGGTAAAACCAGGGATTTGGCAAGTATACTGGAGCATTTCCCCGCTGAAGGCAGAACAGTCCTCATTCTCAAAGAAGATGATGTGATGATCAAGAGAGCGGGCAAAAACATCAAGAACCTGCGCTTCCTCACTTTCAACCGGTTGCGGGCCCATGATTTGTTTTACGGAAAAAACATCCTGGTATTGGAAAGTGCGGCGAAGAGGCTGGGCGAGTTTTATGGGGGCTAGTCATGAACTCGAATGAAATCGTTATTGAGCCCGTTCTTACGGAAAAAACCAACCTCCAGAGAGAGGGAAAAGTTAAAACCTATGTGTTTAAGGTCAATAGGAAGGCAAATAAACTGATGGTGATGCAGGCAGTGGGTGATCTGTTCAAGGTTCGGCCAATGAATTGTCGAATCATGAATGTTCGAGGAAAGGCATGTAATAACCGCGCGATTTCACGTACTACATTTCGACGCGGCCGAGGCCGCAGATCTGCGTGGAAAAAGGCGATTGTGACACTTCGGAAGAATCAGGCGATTGAGGCCTTTGAAGGCGTGTAGCGTGGGGGAAGCAAGTTTATGCCAATGAAAACCTATAATCCTACAACTCCCTCACAGCGGTCTCACCAGGGTTTGGTTAGTTCCGAGCTTTCCAAAAACAAGCCCGTGAAGAGTTTGACGAAGGGGAAAAAATCCCGGGCCGGCCGTGATGCCGGTGGGCGAATAAGCGTTAGGCGTCGGGGTGGAGGACATAAGAGGAAGTTCAGGATTATCGATTTCAAGAGGGAGAAATTCGGGATTCCCGGCAGAGTAGCTTCCATTGAGTACGATCCAAACCGCAGCGCGAATATCGCCCTCATCAACTATCTAGATGGTGAGAAAAGATATATTTTATGCCCCAAGGGTTTGGAAGTTGGGGAAATGGTGCAAAGCGGCGAGGATGCTCCTATTGGAATAGGGAACTGTCTGCCGCTTGGAAGAATTCCGGTTGGAAGAACAGTTCATGCGGTGGAACTTACCATAGGCAGGGGGGCTCAGCTAATCAGGAGTGCCGGCTGCCGTGCACAAATCCAGGCAAAGGAGGGAGGTTACGTCACTCTGAAGCTTTCCTCCGGCGAGATACGCATGGTGCACAGAACCTGTATTGCCACCGTCGGAGAGGTGGGAAATGACGACCACATGAATATCAAGATTGGGAAGGCGGGAAGAAATCGCTGGCTGGGTAAGCGGCCCAAAGTTCGGGGTGTTGTGATGAATCCTGTCGATCACCCGCACGGGGGCGGTGAGGGTAGAACATCCGGGGGACGACACCCTGTAACTCCGTGGGGTAAACCCGCGAAGGGTGGCAAAACGCGAATGAGACACAAGCCATCAAATAGATTCATCGTCAAACGGCGTACGAAGTAGGGGTTGGAAGATGTCGAGATCCGTAAAGAAGGGACCCTTTGTGGCTAGGAGTCTTTACAAGAAGGTCATTGAGTTCAATAAGAGTGGTTCGAAGGGACTGCTGAAGACTTGGTCGCGCAGTTCGACAATAATACCTGAGATGGTTGGTATCACTATTTCAGTTTATAATGGCAAAACTTTTATTCCCGTGTACATCACAGAAAATCTTGTGGGACATAAGTTGGGTGAATTTTCTCCGACGCGTTTGTTTCGGGGGCATGCGGGTTCGGATAAAAAAGGTACGAGACGTTAGGAGATGATTTAAGTTATGGAGAATAAGAAAGGCTATCGTGCAGTGGCGAGGAATCTGCTCATATCTCCTATCAAAGTTAGACCCATAGCTGATCATGTGCGGCGGAAACCTTACGTGGACGCGGTTGAATTACTCAGCTCGCTCCCTAAAAAGGGCGCCGGCTTCTTGAAAAAGGTGATTGTATCTGCGGCGACTAATGCGATAAGTCAAAACCCGAATCTTGATGAGGGGAGACTCTACATCGCTGAGCTTCAGGTGAATAGCGGTCCAAGCCGCAAAACTCTGTGGCCCCGGGGACACGGTCGAGCGGATAGGCAGATTAAGCGATCGTGCCACATTTCGGTGGTTATCAATAATAAGGCGGATAACTGATGGGGCAGAAAGTGAATCCGTATGGTTTTCGGTTGGGAATCAACAAAGATTGGAAGGCCAGGTGGTATGTAGGATCAAGAGATTACGCGAAAACACTGCATGAAGATTTGCGGCTGCGTAAAACCCTGCTGAGTAGTCCGGAGGCTAGGGGCGCGGATATTTCCGATGTTGAAATAGTTCGCCAACCGGCGAGGATTGTGATAACAATTGAAACCTCGCGGCCGGGAGTGATTATTGGAACAAAGGGAGCCAATATCGAGAAATTGACAACCCGGCTCCAGAAGCTAACTGACAAGAAGGTCAGTGTTAAGATAAAGGAAATAAAAAAACCTGATGCGGTTGCCCAGATTATCGCATACAATGTTGCGCGGCTGCTTAGGAGCAGAGCGGCTTTTCGCAGAACACTGAAAATGGCCGTCCAGAATGCGATGCGCAGCGGCGCTCAGGGAATAAAGATTAGAATATCCGGCCGTCTCGGAGGCGCGGATATGAGCCGGGTGCTGGAGTTCAAAGATGGTCGAGTACCCCTCCATACCCTTCGCGCCGATATAGATTTTGGATTTGCCGAGTCTATTACTACCTTTGGTGTTATTGGGGTTAAGGTGTGGGTGTTTAACGGGGAAATCCTGGGGGCGGATCAGAAGGATGATGCGGGTCAGTTGGTTAGTGGCAGGCGAAATGGCAGGGGGAGGCTGAACAGTGCTTAGTCCCAAGCGCACCAAGTATCGAAAAACCCACCGCGGCAGAGCTTTTCCGAAGGCCAGACGCGCGCCGAGGGGGAATACCGTATCTTTTGGTGAATGTGGGCTGATTTCCATGGAGAACATGCAAATTTCCGCGAGGCAAATAGAGGCCGCCCGTATTGCAATGACCAGATATATCAAGAGGGGTGGGAAGGTATGGATCAGAATATTCCCGAGTATTCCTTACACTAAAAAACCTGCCGAAACACGCATGGGAAAGGGCAAAGGAAGTCCTGAGAAATGGGTTGCGGCGGTGAAACCGGGTACGGTGATGTTCGAGATTGCCGGCGTAGATGCAAGTTTGGCTGAACGGGCGATGGAATTGGCGGGAAGTAAGTTGCCTCTCAGGACTAAATTTGTTATGCGCCACCATGTGGAATGAATGCAAATGAAAGAGAAGTTTAACAGCTTGACCGTTGACGAGCTTGTGTTGAAGAAGGCGGAGCTTTCGGAAAAAATGAGGAATCTGCGTTTTCAGGCTGTGATGGGCCGTATTGAAAACCCAATGGAAAAGAGAACTGTCCGGAGGCAGCTAGCTCGGCTAAACACAATGATAGACGAATACAGAAATGGGATTCGAAGGGTTTAGGAGATGGATGCGAGAAAGATTAGCAAGCGAACCTTCACGGGTGTCGTGGTGAGCGAGAAGATGGACAAGACAGTCACGGTATCTGTTTCGACGCGCCAATTGCACCCTCTGTATAAGAAGTATATAACACGTTCGAAGAAGTATAAGGCGCATGATGAAAAAAATGATGCGCGTGAAGGCGATACAGTTCGGATAATCGAAAGTCGTCCGATTAGCAAGAAAAAACGCTGGCGGCTTGTCGAGGTTGTCGAGCGATTGGGATAGGCAGGGCAATGATTCAGATGCAGACATATATCAATGTTGCCGACAATTCCGGTGCTAAACTTGTTCAAACCATCAAAGTGCTTGGCGGCAGCCGCCGACGCTACGCGAGTATTGGCGACATTGTTTCCGTTACCGTTAAAAAAGCTATCCCGAATGCTCCCATTAAGAAAGGCGAGGTTATGAGAGCGATAGTTGTACGAGTACACAAGGAATATCGCCGCAGTGATGGAACTTATATTCGCTTTGATGATAATGCCTGTGTGATAGTTGATGGAGCCGGCAACCCTGTTGGTAAGCGTATTTTCGGTCCGGTGGCACGTGAGCTAAGGGATTACAACTACATGAAGATTGTTTCCCTTGCCCCAGAGGTGCTCTAAGAGAGGGTGGTAGAGTGATGCAAACCAGGCTGAAAAAGGGCGATCAGGTTCGGGTAATAACTGGCAGGGACAAGGGAAAGCAGGGACGCGTCCTGAGGGTAGATCACGCGAAGGCCAGGCTTATAATTGAGGGCTTGAACATGGTAAAAAAAACCCAGCGTCCAAAGAGTCGGAATGACAAGGGCGGTATCATAGAGATAGAGGCTCCTATTACGGCTTCCAACCTGATGATCGTTTGCCGCAAATGCGGTCCCACTCGGATTGCTGTGAGGCTAAGTGGAGATAGGAAGAATCGTGTTTGCCGCAAATGTGGAGAAATTCTTTGATGTCCAATAAATCCACCGCGGGGCCGACGTCCAAAGCTGTGAAAACCTCCTCCAGTCGGACGAAATCGACAGGGAAAACGCTAAACACGGCAAAAGAAGCAGCTGACAAGAGGTATGTGCCAAGATTGAAGCAGCTCTTTACTGACAAAATAGCCGGGACATTGCTGGGAGAATTCGGTTTCACGAGTCCGATGCAAATCCCGAGAATTGAAAAAATTGTCGTTTCGGCTGGTGTAGGGGATGCGATTGTCAACAAGAAGTTCCTGAATTCAATTATTGCCGAATTGGGACAGATTACCGGACAAAAGGCACTGAAGACGAAGGCCCGGAAATCTATTGCCAATTTCAAAATCAGGAGTGGTCAGGAAATAGGGGCGAAGGTTACCCTTCGTGGGAATCGGATGTATGAGTTTCTAGACCGTCTGTTGAATGTTGCCCTGCCTCGGGTTAAGGATTTCAGAGGTATTAGTCCAAGGGCCTTCGATGGCCGAGGGAATTACAGCTTGGGAATTGATGAACAGATCATTTTCCCGGAGATTGACTATGGCAAGATTGAAAGAATCAGGGGCCTCAATGTGGCCATTGTCACAACTGCCCGGAGTGATAGGCAGGCCCGAAGTCTTTTAGCTGGATTCGGGATGCCGTTCGGCAAGGAGTAGTCTATGGCCAAGAAATCGATGATTATCAAGGCTCAGCGGAAGCCAAAGTATGTATCCCGGGTTGTCAGGAGATGCCGTCTCTGTGGACGTCCCCGCGGTTACATGAGGAAATTTGAAATGTGCCGTATTTGTTTTCGTAAACTCGCAAACGAGGGTATGATACCGGGCGTAACCAAATCGAGTTGGTAGTAGGAGAGAAATTATGAGTGTTAGCGATCCGATCGCGGATATGCTCACAACAGTCAGAAATGCCGTGGCAGTTAAAAGTGAGAAAGTCGATATCCGGCTTTCCAGATCTAATATGGAGATAGTGAAAATTCTGAAGAATGAAGGCTACGTGAGAAACTTCAAAAAAATTACCGAGGATGAGATTGATATTATCCGAATTTACTTGAGATATGATGAGAAGAAAAATTCAGTTATTCACGGTATCAAATCGGTGTCTACTCCGGGCCGCCGTGTTTATTCCGGATATAGAAACATGCCTAGAGTCTATAACGGATTGGGAACTGTGATTGTGTCAACATCTGCCGGGGTAACTACAGGGAAGAAGGCAGTCGTTGGCAAGGTTGGAGGAGAGATAATCTGTACTGTATGGTGAGGGAGGCTTCTTAGGATGTCGCGGATAGGATTTCTGCCGGTGGCTGTACCCGCGGGCGTTGATGTTAACGTTGAAGGGGAAACGCTCCATGTTAAGGGAGGCGGGGGGGAATTGTTTCAGGATTTTAAGCCCCTGGTGAGTTTCGATATTAGAGAAGGGGAAGTTCGGGTTAAGAGGATTGATGAATCTAGGCAGGCAAAATCGCTGCACGGCCTATATCGTTCCTTGCTCAGCAATATGATACGCGGCGTGAGCAAGGGGTTTACAAAGAGTCTGACAATAAGCGGTGTTGGATTCCGGGCTGAGGTTTATGATAGGAGTTTATTGCTCAATTTGGGATTTTCCAACCAGATTGAATATGTGATACCAGAGGGTATCACCATTACCATGGAAGGTAATAACAAGATTATTGTCAACGGAATAGATAAGGCCTTGGTTGGTCTAGTTGCATCGGAGATTCGGAGTTTCAGGCGACCGGAACCATACAAGGGGAAGGGCATTCGCTATGAGGGTGAAAGAGTTCGCCGAAAGGTCGGCAAGAGTGGTGTGCAATAGGAATACAGCATGGATAGGTTGAGCGACAAACGCCATAGGCGTACTCGGCGAAAAATTCGAATCCGAAAGAAACTGGTTGGCACTGCAGCCTGTCCCCGGTTGACCGTGAGTAAAAGTCACAGGAACATAAGTGTGCAGGCTATTGATGATGCTGCAGGTAGAACTCTTAGATCCATTACTACCTTGGAGAAGGAGTTCTCAGATATGGGCAAATCGACGGAGAATGCCAAAAAAATTGGGATGAAAATGGGTGAAAGACTTAAGATGGGGGAAATAGAAACGGTGATTTTCGATCGGAATGGCTATAAGTATCATGGCATAGTGAAGGCCATTGCTGAGGGCGCTCGTGAAGCGGGTTTAACTTTTTAGGCAGATATGGCAGCAAAAGAAGAAGAAAAAAAATTTATTGAGAAGCTGATTCGATTGAATAGGGTCTCCAAGGCTGTCAAGGGCGGTCGGAAGATGTCCTTCAGTGCCCTTATGGTTGTTGGAGATGGGAGCGGTAGGGTTGGTTATGGCTTTGGTAAGGCTAATGAAGTAACTGAGGCGATTCGCAAGAGCGTTGAGAAGGCTAAGAGTAGAATCATAGCTGTTCCCATAAAGAGAAACACCCTGCCTCATGAAATTCTCGGTGGATACAAGAGCGCTTCGGTGCTGTTAAAACCTGCCGCACCCGGAACCGGTATAATCGCCGGCGGTCCTGTAAGGGCGATAATGGAGGCCGTGGGCGTACGCGATGTTTTGGCCAAAAATCTGGGATCGAAGAATACAATGAACATTGTGAAGGGTGTGTTCAATGGCCTTGAAAACCTGATGCTTGTCGGGGAAATAGCTGACGGAAGGAAAGGAAGCATTACGGATATATGGGAATAATTATGCAGAAAAATTCCAGGATTAGACTCACTTTGATACGGAGTGCGATCGGCAGAAAGCCTAATCAAAGGGCCACGCTCAAAGCGCTTGGACTAGGAAAGCTGAACTCAAAGGTGGAGGTTAATTCGAATGCTGCTGTTTGGGGTATGGTGAGGACGGTTTCACACCTGCTGGCAATAGAGGAAATTGTATGAGGGTGATTCGGGCTCCTAAAGGCGCTAATATGGGAAGGAAGATAGTAGGACGGGGAAGATCGTCAGGATTCGGGAAGACTTCCGGCCGCGGGCATAAGGGTCAGAAATCTCGTTCCGGTGGAGGAACTAGACTTGGATTCGAGGGTGGGCAAATGCCTCTTTACAGACGGGTTGCCTCTCGGGGCTTCACGAACCATCCTTTCAAAACTCGATATGTTGTAATTAATGTATCTTCACTAGAGCGTACCTATGACGATGGTGAGCTGGTGAATCTTGATACACTGCACCGAAAGGGTTTAGTGAAGAGAAGTGAAAATTTGGTGAAACTCCTGGGGAATGGGGAAATAAGGAAAAAACTGGAGATCGAAATCGATGCGATTTCGGTTTCCGCGAAGGCGAAAATTGAAAAGGCCGGGGGCAAGATAACAAAACCTGACGGGCCTGTGACACAGTAGGACTGCAATGGCGAACAATCCCATAGCCGACATATTTAGAATCCGCGATCTTCGCAATAGGGTGCTGTTCACTTTGGGCATCCTTGTTATTCATAGAATTGGCTCTGTGGTGCCCATTCCGGGCATAGATATGGGTAAGCTAAGCACCTACTTTGAAAACAATGCCGCGGGTAGCCAAGGGATTATTGACTTTCTTGATTTCTTTTCCGGTGGAGCCTTCAGTAATTTCTCACTATTCATGCTGGGTGTAATGCCATACATAACCACCAGTATTATTATGCAGGTTTCAATGCTGGTTTTTCCTGCTCTCAAGAGAATTGCTGAAGAGGATGGAGGGCGCAAAAAAATTCAGCGATATACTCGTTATGCCACAGTTGTTGTCTGTCTTCTCCAGGGAATGCTTCTGCTTCGCGTCCCGTTGGGTTACGAAGTTTTAGTTGCTGAGATTGCCGATTGGCAGTTCATGATTATCGGCTTGTTAACCACTACGGCTGGCACCATATTCCTCATGTGGCTTGGTGAGCAAATCAATATCAAGGGTGTTGGGAATGGCATTTCACTGCTTATCTTCACCGGAATTGTAGCGCGGATGCCCAATGCCTTCATGGTAATGATTCGTGAAATCAGAACACAGAACCTGAATCCGGTCTTCGTTATCCTCACCATAGTGATGTTCGTGGCTGTGGTAATACTCGTTATCTATGAGCAGCAGGGGTTAAGAAAAATACCGGTGAATTATGCGGGTCGTATCGTGGGGCGCAAGCAGTACAGGGCACAGGGCTCCTATATCCCGTTTAAGATTAATCCGTCGGGAGTTATTCCAGTGATTTTTGCCTCGTCCATTCTTGCCATTCCTATCCAGATATCAACCAGCAGTTTGGGCCCCGGAAGCAGCGAGTTTTGGGGCAGGGTGTCAGCGGCACTGAATACCACTGGGCCCGTTTATTTAACGCTATATCCGCTGTTAATCATTTTTTTCGCGTATTTTTACACACAGGTATCTTTGAACCCTGTGGAGATTTCCAAGCAGATAAGGGAGAATGGCGGCTCAATTCCAGGAATCCGGAGCGAAAACATGGAATCATATTTGACGCGCATCCTAAATCGTATTGTACTGCCCGGCTCGATTTTTTTGTCGATGATTGCGTTGATCCCATCGCTCCTGATTATTATGATTCCTGGATTTCCTCAGCAGATGGCGTATATCATGGGTGGTACTTCATTGCTGATTATGGTAGGGGTAGATCTTGATACGATGAGCCAGATAGAAGGGCACCTCAAGATGCATCATCACGATGGACTGACTAAGGGCGGCAAACTTCGCTCTCGAAACCTGTAGTGGGGTGGTATTGATGAAAGTTAGAGCGAGTGTAAAACCAATGTGTGAGAAGTGCAAAGTAATACGCAGGCGCGGTGTGGTGCGTATAATCTGTGACAACCCCAAGCATAAACAGCGGCAGAAATAGGAGATTCGATGGCGAGAATTGCGGGTATCGACCTTCCCAATAAGCATGCAGATATTGCCTTAACTTATATTTTCGGGATTGGGCGCGCTTCAGCGCAGGAAATATGCAGGAAAACCGGCATTGATTTCAGAATGAGGATCAATGAACTTGCGGTTGATGAAATCAACAGCCTAAGAAGAGTTATTGAAAACGATTTCAAAGTTGAGGGTCGCCTGCGATCTGAGAATGCTCTGAATATAAAGAGATTGATGGATATTGGCTGCTATCGCGGCCTACGTCATCGCAGAGGACTTCCTTCGAGGGGACAGCGGACTAGAACCAATGCCAAAACCAGAAAGGGGAGATCCAAGACTGCTGTCAAAAAGAAGAAATAGCAAATGGCGGCAAAATTTGCTTGCTGCGATTTTGGAATCACTGACGGGAAGTTTAGATAGGGTGGAGTAAGATCTATGGCGAAGAGGAAAGAGAAAAAGACTGTCACTGAGGGGAATGTTTATATCCAGGCTACTTTCAATAACACTATTGTCACAGTTACAGATGTGAATGGAGGCGTACTTTCGTGGAGCAGCGCGGGATCGCTGGGATTTCGCGGTGCGAAGAAATCAACACCCTATGCGGCACAAACCACGGCTGAAATGGCCACTAATCGTGCGAAGGATTTTTATGGACTTCAGGTGGTTAATGTCTATGTGAAAGGGCCGGGGGTGGGTCGCGAAACAGCGATTCGCTCACTTGGTAATCTTGGACTCAAAGTGAAGACTATCAAAGATATCACGCCGATTCCACATAACGGTTGTCGGCCCAGAAAGAGCAGGCGCGTTTAGTAATTTCACGGACGTGTTAGGATAAAACCAACATCAGAAGAATGTGCTAGCGAATCGGGAGATGGCAGGTATTCACGCCTGTAGTTTGATTTAGTGCATCGTCTCGAAAACATAAGGAGTATGTATGGCTAGAAAAAACCTCTTAAAGGGTTTTAAAAGACCGAAGGGAATTACTTTTGAACACAGTGAGGGTGTGCAGGACTTCGGTAAGTTTGTGGCCTATCCCTTCGAGCGTGGATATGGAGCAACCATCGGGAATACCCTGCGCCGTATCCTTCTTTCCTCAATACAGGGTTACGCTGTTTCAGCGGTAAGGATTACTACTTACGATGAGGAAGGCAGTTCACATGTTATCACAAGTGAATTCGAAGACATCCCTCATGTCCTTGAAGATACACCCATCATTATCAATAACCTGAAATCGCTCCGCCTTAGGCTTCCGGAAAATGTAGAAGAGAAAACTATCCATGTGGCATGGCGGGGATCGGGAATTATTTCCGGGGCAAATCTGGAGAGGAATGGAATTGTAGTAGCGAACAGGGATTTGCCAATATGCACAGTGATGGATAAGGGTAACCTGGATTTCGAGATTCAAATCAATCTTGGAAGAGGATATGTGCCGGCCGAGCTAAATGAGAAATATATCGAACATATCGGAACCATTTCAGTCGATTCGATTTTTAGTCCCATCACGAAGGTGAAATATCTAGTAGAGGATACCAGAGTGGGGCATCGTACGGATTATGACAAACTGAATTTAGAAATCTGGACAAATGGCACAATTGCTCCGGAAGACGCGCTAGCTGAAGCCGCCCAAATTGCGAAGAACCATTTCACAATTTTCATCAATTTTGATGAAGATGATGAAATTGGGGAGGAAGAAGTAGATGAGGAAGAAGAAAGAATTCGCACATTATTGGCGACGCCTGTTGAAGAATTGGAGTTGTCGGTGCGTTCTAGTAACTGTCTCAAGAACGCAAGTATTAGGACAATTGGTGATTTAACCAGACGAACGGAAGACGATATCGCAAAAACCAGGAATTTTGGGAAGAAATCTCTTCTGGAGATTAGAGAAAAGCTGTCCGATTGGAATCTCAGTCTTGGCATGACTGATTACAGCGTGCTAAAGAAATTGAAAAAACTGGGAAAGGATGATGAAGCTTTAGAAGCGGCAGCAGATGATAACTCGGATGGTGCTCATGAAGGAGTAGACAGAGATGAACAATCTTAAGGGATTTAACAAGCTTAGTCGAAAGCCTAGTCATCGCCGGGCGCTTCACAGAAATATGGTTACTTCACTTATCAGGTATGAGAAGGTTAAAACTACGGCGGCAAAGGCGAAAGCAATCCGTCGAACCGCCGAAAAATTGGTCACCAGAGCAAAAATGGATTCCGTTCATAATCGGCGAATAGTTGCAAAAACCCTTTATGGGAAGGATGTTCTGAATAAGCTTTTCGTGGAAGTTGGCCCCAGGTTTATGGACAGACCGGGTGGATATACCCGGATAATAAAAACGGGCTATAGATCAGGAGACGCCGCTGAAATGGTGATACTTGAGTTTCTGCAAAATGAAGAGCAAGGAGCAGCAGGAAGCAGGAAGAATAAGGATAAAAGGAAGAGCTCTGGAGCACCAAGGAAATAAGGGAAGTCGAAGGATAAGAAGACAGCTATCTAGAGTGAATGCCGAGGAGGGGAAGATGGGAATAATCTAGTCCATCCAGTACCTACCGAAGGCGGATGCAGGCCGGTAAAAA
>Ga0209364_1000228_pt1 | contig 13186 bp, 18 predicted proteins | sample WorMetHERISLAND2_3_FD_187387 | JGI IMG/M metagenome (GOLD analysis project Ga0209364, IMG submission 187387) | Marine gutless worms symbiont microbial communities from Max Planck institute for Marine Microbiology, Germany - Olavius albidus HERON... | ecosystem: Host-associated > Annelida >... | reverse complement strand
GAGGATATCGAATTCGGCGGCCTGATTGCCGACAAGGCGTTCGATTCGAACTGGATCATCCAAGACCTGAGCGAGCGCGGCGCGCAAATCGTCATTTCCCAGCGTCCGCAGCGTTGCCAGCCCTTGGGCATCGATGCCGAAATCTACAAATGGCGCCATCTGATCGAGAACTTCTTCAGCAAACTCAAAGAGTTCAAGCGTATCGCCATGCGCAGCGACACATGCGCAGCGACAAAACCGATGAAAGCTTCGAGGCCATGATCTATGCCTGCGCCGCAATCATCAACTCACGATGAATCTCAACAGACCCTAGATCGGTGATCAGCAGAACCGGCATTACCTTCTCGGCCATGCGATTAAAAACGGCAATGCGGCTTTTGAGATAGCTGAAACCTTCCTTAGAATCTGTTTACGATCTATTTGATAGAGAGATTCTGACACGGAGAAAGGGCGATGAGAAACACCTACCCAAGTGACAGAAGCCGAGGGCAGTTCGCGTCTATCCAAGCTTTATGGGATCAAGCCAAGAAGAAGAACGCGCCGCGAGTTGTTGATTTATATGATGTTTTTTGCGCTGTTGCGTATGTATTGAAAAGTGGCTGCCAATGGCGAATGCTCCCCGGTGGTTTTCCCAACTGGCCGGTGGTGTATAAATACTTTCGTCAATGGAATCAAAAACCCTCTGAGGAAACGTTCAGCCTGCTTGAGCAGGCGTAAAAAAATGGGGTTGGCGCGGGTCCGTATCAGCCGTGGTCGGAACGAGAAGAGCAGCTTCGTGATCGTTGATGCGCAAAGCGTGAAGAATACAGATCCGGCGGAACAGAAAGGTTACGACGCGGGGAAGAAGGTATCTGGCATCAAACGCCATCTTGCCGTGGATACGCAAGGGCTTCCCCTTGCGATTGCCATTACGATAGCGGATGTCACCGACAGAAAAGGCGCCTTGGTGGCTTTTTCGGAACATCAGGATAGCTTGTCCGCGGTGACGAATGTGCTGGTCGATGGCGGTTATACCGGGCAGCCCTTTGCCGATGCCGTACACAACCTTCTAGGGGCCACGGTAACGGTTGCCAAGCGAAACGAACTGCGTACCTTTGCCGTGCTTCCTAAACGCTGGGTTGTTGAGCGCTCGTTTGCTTGGTTGGAGAAATGTCGAAAGTGATGGAAAAACTGCGAGCGAAAGCTCAATACCAGCTTGCAGTTTGTTACCTTGGCTCACTGCTGTCCGACAAGACGTTTGTTCTTGTTGCGTAACTCCTTGTAAGGAAATGAAAAACAGCCACTTTAAGAGTGTCACCGATTTGAATTACCTCGCGCATCTCCCAAATACCCCCTTCTGGGGATGTTGGGGACCCGGTTATGCACATCGGCAAGCTCGTTTTTTCTCAGGTCATTGACTCTTTACCGATGCATGCGTTTCGTCGAGGCGTTGCGCGGTACGACGGCAACCGCTACAAGAAGACATTTTCCTGTCTCGACCAACGCATGACCTTCGCGCAGTTAACCCATCGCGAGAGCCTACGCGATATTGAAATTTGCCTGCGCGCCCAGAAGGACAAGTTGTGTACCACAGGGGTATCCGGGCAACGTTTCCAGAAGCGCCGTGGCCGATGCGAATGAACGCCGAGATTGGCGTATCTAGGCAGATCTCGCTCAGGCATTGATTCGCACCGCTCGCCCCCTGTATGCCGACGAAGACTTGGGACTTGATCTTGTTGACAACGCGGTTTATGCGCTCGATGCATCTACCATCGACCTGCACCTATCCGCCTTTCCGGGGACACCGTTTCGCTCAACCGAATCTGCCGTCAAGACCCAGACCCCGCTCGATCTTCAAGCAACATCCCAACCTTTATCCACATCTCCGACGGCAAGCTACACGACGTCAATGTCCTTGATCTGCTGATCCCGGAGCCCCGCGCCTTCTACATCATGGATCGTGGCCATGTGGACTTCGAGCGCCTGTTCACGTTGCACAGAACAGGGCGTTTCTTCGTCATCCGCGCCAAGTCCAATACCAAATGCAGGCGTCGCTACTCTTATCCCGGGGACGAATCCGGTGGTGTTCGATGCGATCGGACCATTGCGCTGAGCGGAGTTAAGTCCGTGCGTGATTACCCCCAGCCATTACGCCGTATCCGCTACCACGATGTTCAGACCAGCAAGACGTTCAACTTCTTGAGCAACAACTCCGCCATTCCAGCGCAGACAGACGGTGGCAGATCTCTACCGATACCGCCGGCAAGTTGAATTGTTCTTTAGGTGGATCAGGCAACACCTACGCATCAAATCGTTCTTCGGGACCTCCGAGAACGCGCTCAAAAGCCAGATTTGGATCGCTATCCCGGTTTACATCCTCGTCGCTATCATCAAGAAGCGCCTTGACAGAAAATCGGATCTCTACACAATTTTACGGATTCTGAGCCTGACCTTACTCGAAAACGCTCTTCTAGCTCTGTTGGTTACTAGAATGGAATCCAGAAGCGATACTGCCTATACCCATAACCAACGGAATCTATTTGATAATTTCACCGGACAGTAGTGACCCTATGTATAAGGTCTGACAAGTGCTTAAGGACATCTCGAAAAGACGATTTTCGTCAACGGCATGTCTAAAAAATCAATGACTTAAATCCGCTTGATTGGTGAAAACACCTATTTTTCGAGATGCCCTTAAGACGCAGAGTGTTATCGCAGAAACAAGCTTTTTACCGCGTTCTCTGCGTCCTCAGCGTCTCTGGGGTTCTATCCTTCAACACGACTATGGCAGAGCCTTCTTGGGTTGCGTGTAACAGAGCAGGTCAGATGTTGGGGTAGGCCAAGCACAGGTTATCGACCTTGGTACCGCCGTCTCACCGATTATCCACCGAGGCGTCGGCTTCGTCCAACTCGTCCCACCAGCCGTCTTCTTCCTCGGGAGGGTTCCCGTCGAAGATTTTATTGCGGCGGTGCTGCAGGTAGGCATCGCGGGTGAAGATGTAGGGATCGATGGCCGCCTCTTCCAGGATGTCTCCGGCGGTCAACAGGTCGGCCCGGGTATCGGTAACGTCGAGGGCGGTCAACCCCCAGGTAACCGGCCTGTTATCGATATAAAATAATGGGTTGGTGGCGATTCCTCCGCCCAACCCAACGGTGTCGCGTATGGTGCTGGGTCCCAGGAAGGGCAACACCAGGTAGGGGCTGGAGTCGTCGCCCCAGTAACCGAAGGTCTGACCAAAATCTTCCTTGTAGCTCGGGAGCCCCATGTCGGTCGCCACATCGAAGAAGCCGAGTACGCCGATGGTGGTATTCACGACCAGGCGTCCCAGATCCGATCCGGCCCGGAACAGCTTGAACTGGAATAGATTGTTGAGCGCCGAGGTCGCGTCCGCGAGATTGTTAAAAAAGTTGGTGATGCCGCGGTTTACGGGCTCCGGTGTGATAGCCTTGTATCCCTTCGTAACGGGCTTCAGGATCGCATCGTCAACCATTCGATTGAACCTGTACATCTCACGATTGTAAGACTCCAGGGGATCCCTGGGGTCAGCCTGTTCGTCAGGAATCGAGGCGCAACCGCCGGTCAGGACCAGCAGCAGGAGTAGACCGATATTCTGAAGACTGCTCATTGAAGCGTATTCTATAACCTTGCGTTCGTCATGTGGCACCGGATAACAGCAAGTTAGCACAACCTCATGGTTCCAAATGCCTATCGTGTTTTGACCTCCCCTCAGCCTGAACCAGGGATGTTCACAGTCAACAACCTGAAACCTTGAGGCAAGCTCCAGGATTGAGCTGAACGGTATGGTTCTGCACCCACCTGTCAAGTCCCGCCAGATTATAGGCACGCTTTTTGAAGAGGTTGGACTGTTTTTGGTACCAGTTTCTCATGGCTTGAAGTGGAATGAGACCTAGCGCCTTTTGGGAAATGTGTTGATTATAGACCTGGACGTAGCGTTTGATGGTATCGGTCAGGTGCTCGGTGGAGTCGAAGCGGGTGGTGGCCAGAACGTCGGCGATGCGCCCGTTGAAGCGTTCGATCATGCCGTTGGTTTGGGGAGTTCTCGGTTTGGTGAGCCGGTGCTCGATGCGGTTGTCGGTACAGACCCGATCGAAGGCATAGGCACCGGTCGGCTGGCGCTCGCCTTGCGCAGCTCGACCACCACCGCCTCCTGGACGGGGTGAGGGTGGTGTAAAGCCGCTGGGGGCGGTGTGAAGCATCTTCCGTCCCCTCACGGCGACGCCATTTCGCCACCGTGTGGCGGTTGAGGTGGTAAGCCTCTGCTAACTCCCGGTTGCTTACCGATCTCAGGCTGGGCTTGTATTTCCAGACGAATCGCCGGCGTCGTGCGTGCATTCTCGTGGAGTTGGATATTCATGACCTGTGATGCCTCGACTCAGGTTGCGTGCTACCGTAAGGATCAGCTTAAACACTGCCGACCTCGCTTGTCTCTGCCTTCGCGGTTCCTTCTGCTCCCTCCTCAGCAAGCAACCGTAATACCTCCCTCGCTTGCAGCAGCAGATAGCTCCTCCTCGGTATATAATCACACGGGACCTGACATCTACCTCAATCTATGCATTACCAGCTATCAGTTGCCGGCTACCGGCCACTGAAAGCTGCCGATCGATGCACCGCAAAGGTACAATGGCACTCAAGATCCTATGGCTGATCACCCTGATAGCCATGTCCGGTGTCACGGCAGAGCCGGGCGTTCCCCTCGCCACCGCCGAGCCTGCGGTGCGCGAAATAGCCCTCACCGGGTTCACCCGTGCCCGTGCCGAGCTGCCGCTGGTGGCGGAAATCGCAGGGAGGGTGGAGGCGGTCGCCTACGACATCGGTGAGACCGTCGGCAAGGATGGGATCTTCGCGCGTCTGGACGCTACCTTCATCGAGCTGGAGTTGGCGGAGGTCGAGATCCAACGGGAGCGCCTCCAGGCCCGGATCGCGTATGACCGGCGGGAGGTCGAACGCTACACCAAGCTGGCACGCCGCGACAATACCTCCGCCTCTCGACTCGACACGCTGAAGCAGACCCTACGAGACAATGGCTACGAGCTGCAGGTCCTGGAGGTCAAGCGCAAGGTGCTCCGGGAACGTCTTCTGCGCACACGCATCCGTGCCCCCGCCGGCTGGCGGATCACCAGCCGCAGCCTGGAGCCGGGCCAGTGGGTGCGGGAGGGGGAAAGGATCGGCGCGGCCGCGGATTTCGCCACTCTGATCGTGCCCTTTGCCCTCGCCCCGGAGCAATATACAGCCCTGACCGACTGCGACAACAAGGGGATGCGCCTGCACCTGCCAGACCTGAAACGGGATGTGGCCACGTCCATCTACCGCTCTTACCCCGGATTTGACCCGGTTACCCGCAAGATCGCCGTGGATCTGGCGATCCGCGACCGGGTCGCGCCCCGTCGCGGCGGCCTGCGCACGCGGCTCGTGCTGCGTCTCCCGGAACGCACCGGGGCCGTGCTGCTACCCATCGCGGCGGTGGAGCATAGCTACGAGGAGCACTGGATCACCCGAGAGGACGGCCAACGCCTCCGGGTCATCCTGCTCGGACGCAATGCGGGGCCTGACGGCGAGCGCCTACGCGTCGCCTCCCCGGACCTCGAGTCGGGACAACGCTTCCGCCTCCTGCGCAAGGATTAGAGCACATTGACATTTAGAGGATCCATACAGAGACCCTACTAATCTACGGGGATCGAGCGGATGGCAAAACCGGTCATCGGTGCTATTCGGCGTTGTCAGAACAAGCGTCGTGTTGGGTTGCGGCCTGGAGGCCACCGGCCAGTATTCACCTCGATCTGGCCCTGGACGAGGCCAGACTGGCGGTGATGGTGCTCAACCCCAGGCTGCCCAACGCTTCGCCGAGGCCATCCAGACCCGCACCAAGACCGAGTTTGCCCTGCGGATGCCCTTTGAGCCTTGGCAACGTCCTGACGCCCTCCAGCGTGAATAAGAAGCCCCACTTGTCCAAGGCTAGGAACCGCTATTTGCGGATCACTCTCTATCTGCCCGCGCTCAGCGCCGCGCACCTTCTACTTTCTGGGGGTGGGGTGGCTCTTTGGTCTTGCTTCGGAACAGTGTATCTACAGCTCTCCGTCGGGTTACGGCGTGCCCCATCCATCACAACAACAGACCCCACTTCCCAGGGTGTGCGCCTAGCCCAACCTACCTGGTCTGCCGGCTTTGCCGGCCATCGCCTCACCAGAGGGAGTCGCAAAAGCTCCTCTCCCGCCGGGAGAGAGGGTCAAAGGACGAGATCGGTCCTTATGTGCCTTTTGCGACATCCTCCCTGGAGGAGGGAGACGCAAAAGCCCAAATCGGGATCGAAATCGGGATCGGGATCGAATTTCCGATTGCGACCCCGATCCCGATTTCGATTTCGAGCTACCCAAGCTCTGCAACGGTTGGTTGGGCGTAGGAGATGGGGCCTTACCAGCAAAACCAGAGAAAACGGGTTCGTAGGGGCACGGTGTGCCGTGCCCCTTTTGCCACTTCCCTCTCCAGGGAGGGGGGCTTTCGCGACACCCTCGGAGGGAGGAGGCTGTCTCAGCCGTGACACCTATTTCGGTAGCCCCGCCTACCTGGCTGGTCGAACAGGGGCGGATCGGATAAGCTCCCGGCATCGAACGGAAAGCTGATCCTGAACGTCCACTGCCCGCGCCGTCGCCCGATCCCCGCCGAATGGGCCTTGCTGCAGGCCCCTGGGAGCTTCTGGCCGACGACCGGGGCTATCTGGCCGCCGATGCCCTGTGCAGTACAGCCCCCAGCGCCGCCTGGGTCCGCTCGCGGAGCCAACGCCGCCGGACGACTACTGACTCGGCCTGGTTTTTATGGCCGCGGCGCGCCGCAAGACGCCCCGGCGGGCGCAGCGGCTCCGCATGATAAGCCTGACGGGACGGGTCGGACCAGACCCCCAGACCCCGTCCTGCTGCTCGAAGACGAGGCCGGCGCCTTATTGGCCACCGACGCCGCGGCCCTGCTAGTCTCCCTGCGGCCGGTCCTGTCGCGCCTCCTGTTCCTGTCCTCCTGCCGGAGCGCGGCGGCTCCCGGCCATGGACCCGAGCAGGGAATCGGATTGCCGCCCGCACCCAGCAGTAAAAGGTCCGGCGGCGACCCCGACCCCGCGGCGGCGCAGGCACCAGCCTTCTCCCTCACCAGCGCACTGATCCAGGCCGGGCTGCCTGCCGGCCATACCCCGCTCACCTTTCTCAGCAAAGAGATCCCGGTGGCCCCCACGCCATGTTCGTGGGCCGACGCCGGGAGCTTCGGCACGCCCTGCGCGTCCTGGACGAAGCTCAACACGCCGGCCTCATCCTCACCGGCATGGGGCGGCTGGGTAAAATCCAGCTTGGCCGTCCGTATCGCCAACCGCCACCGCGATCGATGGGCCCTGGCCGTACTGCACGGTCGCTTCGGTCGGTAGGATCTACTCGACCAGCTCGCCGAGGTTTTTAGGCCTTTCCCGGCCAGCCGCGACCTCCTGCGGAAAGGGAAAGCCAAGGTCCGTGCTGCCGCGCAGCACGGAGAAGAAGCAGCACTGGCGACGCTCGGCGACTTGCTCACCGACCTACTGCACGGTCCCTAGCGACAACGGGACGCGGACGGACCGGCGTTGCTGCTGGTCCTGAACGACTTCGAGCAGCTGCTGGACGAGGTCCCCGGAGCTCGTCCGGTCAAAGCGCGTCATGCCGGGCTGCTTGCCACCATCCTGGACGCTTCGAGCCGGACAGGACCGACAGCCGGCTGCTGATTACCAGCCGCTTCCCGTTCCGGTTGGCGGCCGCCGACCGGGACCTGGCCGCGCACGAGAAGCTGCTGGTGCGGGCCCGGGCCGCGGGCCCAGCAATCCGGGACTGTTGGATCTGTTGATCACCCGCATGCTACTCAACCTAAGGTGCCCCTGGCCGATGCCGTAGCGGCCCTGGGCGATATGGAGGACTACCTGGCCGCCGGTCGCCTGCCGTCGCTCACGGTAAAGGAGGAGCGGGGGCAGTTGCCCGAAATCACCGCCGGGCCCTTGTTCACGGCCTGGGGTAGTGTAGCAGAATGGCACCCCGCCGCGGCCGATCTACAGCTTGCCGAGTTCGCCCTGGCCGCGGAGGAGGCACCTGCCGAGAGTGCACCGATCGCCGCCGCCTGCGGCGCCTGCGCCCTGGAATCGGATAGCTATGGCGCGGCGGCAGAACTCGGGAAGGAGCTGGTGGGCTTGCTAGAGCGTGCCGGGCATCCCATCCCTCGGCGGCTCTATACCGCTGCCGCCCCGGGTGATCGCCGCTGACGGAGACGGAAAGGCTGCCGATGCCCTACTGGCGCGGGGCATCGCGGCCTTCGAGGCCGCGCAAGACACCGCCGACCCGGACACGCTGCTGCTCAGTGAGTACGCCGACAGGCTATACCAGCGCGGCGAACTCGATGAGGCCCTGCGCATCCACACCCAAAAGGAGCTGCCGGTCTACGAGCGCCTGGGCGACGTGCGTTCCAAGGCCGTCACCCAGGGCCAGATCGCGGACATCCTGCAGGCCCGCGGCGAGCTCGAAGTCGCCGACGCGCCGATCCGGGGATATCGCCTTGCCCACCCCTCCCCCGCCGGCCGGTACCTACGGAAGCCGGCAAGATGCCAGCGCTCCCGGGGGGCTTGGGATGAGGGGAGCAATGGGCGCAGTCCGGTACCTTTTGCGACACCCTCCCGGAGGGAGAGGGAGTTAAATGCGTAGATTGTGCCGTGTGGCAGTATAAAAAGGCAAACCAGCTCGATCCCTTCCCGTAGGCCTCGCACCTATCGCCTGGGCGCGCCCTGGTGTCGCTGGATCTCTCAGCGATTAGGTGTGGGGCTTGCCCGCGCATTACACTTCCTTGGCTTGCAACCCGGCCCCGTGGCTAACATATAAGCGCCGGCAAGCCGGCGCCTACCGCGCATGGTGGATCACTGCGCCGCGGCTGACGACTCCACAGCTGATGACTGAGAGCCGGCAGCAACCTCAATCGAAAAGATTTTATACGCGCCTGCCCTGCCGCCGCGGGGGATTGACCGGTGGAAATACCGCTGAATGATTCGGCGTTGCCGGGAGGATCTAATAGTACAGGATTTACAAGATTATCCAGGATTTACAGGATTATTTCTCTTAAGCAACAATATATAACATATTGTGAATAATGGAAATCCTGTTAATCTTGTGCTATTTGCGATTACCCGTGGCTCTGCGGATCAGCCACGGCTTACCTAATTCATGACAAGATGGGTCGTTGATAATCGCCATCGGTGAGACAGGCGGGCCGGACACTCATATTAAAAGGCAAGACCATGTTCACAGGAATTATCCAAGCCATCGGCGAGATCCATACCCTGGAGCCGCGGGGGGGCGATGTTCGCCTGATCCTGGGTACGGGCAAGCTCGAGATGACGGGCTTTGCTCCCAGCGACAGCATCGCGGTCAACGGAGTCTGCCTGACGGCGGTGCTCGTCGAAGGTTCCGGCCTGGCGGCGGACGTATCCCGCGAGACCCTGGCCCTGACCACGCTCGGGGACCTGCGAACCGGAAGTCGCGTGAATCTGGAGCCGGCCCTGACTCTGACGACGCCCCTCGGCGGCCATCTGATGAGCGGCCACGTAGACGGCGTCGGCAAGGTACTGGATCGTCGCGAGGACGCACGCTCGATCCGGTTCGCAATCGAGGCGCCACCAGCGCTGGCGCGTTACATCGCGCACAAGGGATCCATCGGCGTAGACGGGGTTAGCCTGACCGTCAACGACGTAAAGGGCCGGGTATTCGACCTCAATATCATTCCCCACACCCTCCAGGAGACCACCATGAGCGCATATGGTCCGGGGAGCCGGGTCAACCTCGAAGTGGATCTCCTAGCCCGTTATATCGAGCGCCTGGTGTTCGGTGACAGGGCCGTGGACCCCGACGCCCAAGGCATCACGGCGGAATTCCTGGCCGAGCATGGGTTCCTGCATGGTACTGGGAGCTGAGGCATGTTGACATTTAATGAAGGAGTCGACTCTAATCTTCGAGCCTGTCTCCTAATGGTACAGGATTAACAGGGCCCGATTGCTTCATTCGATCGCCTTTTCCCAAGCCCCCTGGTAGCGCCGGCATCTTGCCGGTTTCCGCGGATACCGGCTGGCGGGAGGGCAAGGCGGTATCCCCGGATCGGCACCTCGGCGACGCCTGCTGTCTGGAAGGCGGCGCTCCTGGCCAGGGGCTTTTGCGACACCCTCGGAGGGAGAGGGGGTGCAGCCGGTGGCGTGCCCGCACACCGCTATTGGCGATGTTTACATTTAAGCCTTAACCGCTATCCCTTCAGCAACGATTCAGCCCGGTTCGGGGGACCGGGCCGCAGGCATTGGGTTGCAAAGTGACCTTTGGGTAAAATACGGTTCTGGGAGTTCTGCCGCAAATCAACGGCCTTTCCTGGGGGGGTTATTTCTCTAGGGCCTAGATAACTTTAGCATCTTTAGATGTATGCTAAGGTTATGTTATGCAGGGAAAAAGTTGAAGGGGATGAATCCTCTTTTGGCGCCCGCCGTGTTTGGGGGAAAAGGGGCGTGGAGCCGGGGGCAAAACAATCGTCTTCGGAATCCTGGAACGGCAGGGAAAGGTCTACACGGAGATCGTCTCGGATGCCGCCAAGAAGGCGCTATAGGCCGCGATTCGGGGCCAGGTAGCCCTCGATAGCATCATCCACTCGGATGGCTGGAGGGGCTACAATGGGCTGGTGGATATGGGTTGTCATGGGTTATCAAGAAGCGTCTCCGCGTCCATCCGTAACGAATTTGCGCGAGGCAATTGCCATATCAACGGCATTGAGTCATTCCGGTCATATGCTAAAACGGAGGCTTGTAAAATTCAAGGGCGTTCCCAGGCATACGTTTCATCTACACCTCAAAGAATGTGAATTCACATTTAATCATCGAGTTCCATAATCTTCGACATTTTTCCAACCAAGCAAACGAGCGCTCGACAACCCAGCGTTTGGGGAACACGGCAAAGGCGCGCAGCTCGCTTCGCTTGGCAACCGTTACCGTGGATCCCAAAAGGTTGTGTACGGCATCAGCAAAGGGCTGCCCGGCATAACCGCCATTAACCAGCAGGTTCGTCACCGCGGACAAGGGTTCTTGATGTTCACAGAACGCCACCAATGCACCTGCTCGGTCGGTGACATCCGCGGTGGTCTCGGCAATCGCATGGGGGAGCACTTGCGTATCCACGGCACGATGGCGTTTGATGCCGGATACCTTCTTACCGCGTCATACCCCTTCTGCTCGGCCAGACCCGTATTCTTCACGCTTTGCGCATCAACGATCACGAACGTTGTCTTCTCGTTCCGACCACGGCTGATACGGAGGACCGCGCCAACCCCATTTTTTTACGCCTGCTCAAGCAGGCTGAACGCTTCCTCAGAGGGTTTTTGATTCCATTGACGAAAGTATTTATACACCACCGGCCAGTTGAGAAAATCACCGGGGAGCATTCGCCATTGGCAGCCACTTTTCAATACCTACAGAACCGCGCAAAAACATCATATAAATCAACAATTCTTGGCTTGGTCTTCTTTTTGGCTTGCTCTAATATGGCCCGGATGGACGCAAACTGCCCTCGGCTTATGGGAACCTTGAAAAATCCAGTTTTTCGGCGCGCTTTATGAATAGTTGCTGAGATACCTGCGTGCTGATGCCGCATGAGGAGATCAATAGTGGACAACTCACTGTAGCTCGTGTTGCCCGGCAGCCTGTTCGGCCTCCCGTTGTTGGTCACTTCAGGCGGTGGCAGGTGCACCTGTCCTGTCTTTGGTGAACTGCCGATAGCTCATCAAGTTGTAGGTCAAGTTTATCAAGCCGACCTCCATCTTAGATCTTCACCTTAGCCCGCGCCAAGCTAACGGTGCGGATGAATTTCCTCCCCATGCTGTTTTTTTGGAAGCCGAAGACGTGTTCGACACGGGAGCGGATCTTGGAGCGCGTGCGGTTATTCACCTGCTGCTCGTCGGTGAGCGGTTGGTTGCACTGACCTTCATGCACATGCGCCGGGGTCGTTTGGAAGCGGCGGATGATTTTGTGCTCCGCGTCGATACTGATGTGATTCTTGTTGCCGAAAGAGTGATTGCCGCGCTTTCTCGTCCAGCGCCCATCCACATCTTTTTGCGCCTGTTTCGCCCCACGCCCGTCTTGGGGAACCTCACCCGCCTTGATCCGGCGGTTCTCCTCGCGGTGATTGCGGGGAATCGGCACCGCAACGATGGAAGCATCATATGGAAGCATCATAATGATCCCTGCCTAACTTCGAAGCACTCCGCCGCCAGGAAATCGTCAAAGCGATCGAACACCGTCTCCAGCAACCCCTGCTCCTCTCCTGCAGCCGCTCCCGAAAACGCCACACCGTGGTGGCATCCCGGAACTGCGTCCTCGATGCCCAAACCGAGAAAACGGGCAAACGAGAGCCGATCGCGGATCCGGCACTCTACCTGCTCGTCGACCAGGTTGTAGAGGGTCTGTAAGACCAGCATTTTGAACATCAACACCACGTCGAACGGCTTACGCCCCGCGTTGGATTTGCGCGCCTTCTCGTGCACGGGCTCGAGCAGGGGACGCAAGCGCTCCCCCACGGGATCTTGCGGCGGTCAGCCGCTCCAGCGGGTCGCCAGCTGGCTGAGGCTCTGTAACCGGTTCTCACGATCAAAGAAGCTGCGTTGGCCCATGGTTTCCCCCTCAACGAGCGTTTATCTTTGGACGAACAGGAGTTTACCCTCCGATAGCCCCCAAACAAGCAATTTTGCAAGGTGCCCTTTAGCTCAACCAAAAGATCCTCCAATTTGTGTATCTTAACTTTCAACTCACTACTGTCGGGGAAATTATCAAATAGATTCCGTTGGTTATGGGTATAGGCAGTATCGCTTATGGATTCCATTTTCGTGCCAGATGCCCTTGCGTGGCTTTCCGCCGGTATAGGCCTCGTCGATCTCTACGATGCCAGTCAGAAGGCTACGTTGCTCGGCCTGCGTCATTGCTTTGCGAATCTGCATGGTGATCCGCCAAGCGGTGTTCTTCTTCACGTCCAAATCGCGAGAAAGCTGTAGTGCGGGTAGCGTTCAACATGAGCATGATCGCTAAGAACCACTTCTGAAGTGGTAGGTGCGTATGGTGGAAGATGGGGCCTACGGTGACGCTGAACGAAGTCTTACAGTCGTAGCAGCGGTGGCGGTGCT
>Ga0209364_1000227_pt1 | contig 13194 bp, 19 predicted proteins | sample WorMetHERISLAND2_3_FD_187387 | JGI IMG/M metagenome (GOLD analysis project Ga0209364, IMG submission 187387) | Marine gutless worms symbiont microbial communities from Max Planck institute for Marine Microbiology, Germany - Olavius albidus HERON... | ecosystem: Host-associated > Annelida >... | reverse complement strand
GCTCCATCAAAGCCCATTGACGATCCGTAATTACAAAACGCTCCATCGTCATCCAAACCTCCTTCGACAAGGTAGCTTGAATCACAAATCACGACGCTTGGGAATCCTGAATCTCAACAGACCCTAGTCCATAGTGGTTGATTTGAGCCGACAGCTCAAAGATACGGCCCGCTGCCTACCTATCGACAGACAGGTAATTCGACAAATCACGCGGATCGGCACGAAGAGGAGTCCTCCTTCGGTTCGGGATGACAATTTTGCGAGGATTCGCGTGATTTGTAGTTAAAATGATAGGGTAGTGGTTAAATTTTAAGTTGTGAAGTCTGACAACCCCTACCGCGTCATTCCGACAGGGATTGCCGGAATCTGCCGGTGCCAGGGATGGCAAAAACAGTGGGGGTATGAATCATTACTTCACGTCGCATGACCATGCCACTTGAAATTTAACTACTACCAACGATAGCATCATTGATGTGGTTCGGTCGTCCTTGACCTCACCGCATCCTACGGCTGATCCTTTCGCCTTTGCGGTTCAAACTGTCCCATGGCCAGTGGGGGGCTGGCTCAGCTCACGCCGGAGACTATCACTCGACCCATCCCCGGACCCAGCTCGAAATCGAAGGGTGTCGGCAGGTGATCCACCGGCCATTCCGGTGAGACGTCCTGCAGCGGAGTCGCCGCCTGCACGTGCCGGTAGAGGTCATAGCAATGGAAGTGCTGGCGGTTCCAGGGGTCTTTGTTGAGTGCCAGCAGTGCCTCACCGTTGCCGCTGGTGGATGCCTTCCAAAACAAGAGCAGAGCGGAATTCGGATGGTCGAGCTTCTGGATCGGGCCTTCCTCCCGGAGAACGGGGTGGTCGCTTTTGATCTGGTTTACCCCGGTGATGAAGTCGGTCAGGTCCAACGCCGGCTCCTCCCAATGCTCCGGTCGGGTATCGACCACATGCAGACGGTTGCGGAATCCGTATTCGTAGCCGATCGGCATCATGACGCCGGTCGAGAACAGGGCGACGAACAGATAGCGCTGTTTGAGGGCCTCGGCGTTGCCGCCCGATTCACTGAACAGGCGCTCGGTATCATGACTCTCCGGGAAGCCGATGGAGGGGGCAACCTGGCGGGTCAGCTCGTATTGTTCCAGGAGCCAGGGGCTCGAAAAATCCCACCACTTGGCGCTGTTAAAGACATAGTCGAAGCCGGCGGAGGCGGTTTCCTTGGTCTCATGGGGTGAGCAACCCAGGGTCTCAGCGGCGAATACGAGATCCGGGTGCCGGCTTCGGGCATCTTCTATGATCCGGCGCCAGAAGTCCTGGGGGATCTGGTAAGCGGCATCACAGCGAAAGCCGGTGAAGCCGAGCTCCACCAGATAGAGGATAACCTCGCTCAGATAGCGCCGCAGCCCTTCCAGGTCCGAAGAATGCCGGTGATCGAGCTGGGCCAGATCTCCCCATACGGTCTTGGTGCCATCCTCTTCCAAGCAGTAGGGGTTGACTACCCGGTCGCCCTCGCGCACGCACCACTCCGGGTGTTCCGCGACGAGCGAGGAGTCCACCGCACAGTGATTGATGACCAGGTCGATCATCATCTGCAGGCCCAGGTCATGGGCCTGGGCGACCATCTGTCTGACCTGAATCTCCGGGGACTTGTCGGATTCTGGATCCAAGAGGTTTGGGTTGATCTTGAAGTAGTCGGCGATGGAGTACAGGCTGCCAGAATGGCCCGGCTGCTGGATCGGGTTGACGAACACCCAATCGAAGCCCATGGCGGCGGCGCGCTCCAGATGTGGCTTCCAGTCCCCGAAGGGGCCGGCGAGAAGTGGGAACAGGTTATAGATTTTCATGGGTGACAGGCTCCAACCGAAACTTGGTACCAGCGATTATTTTACTTCGTTGTCAGGACTTCGTGGTCAGGGATTCATGCCGGGGGGTGTTGACATTTAAAGAGCACCTCGAAAAATACGATTTTCGTCGACAGCATGTCTAAATAATCAATGGCTTAGAGTCGCTTGATTGGTGAAAACACCTATTTTCGAGATGCCCTAAATGGCCCACTGTGCGGACCGCTTGGGCGTTACAGCCATTTAACACATGCAAAAACGGGCAGCCGGCAGCTAACTTAAATGATATTGGGTAGTGGTTAAATTTTAAGTTGTGAAGTCTGCCAGCCCCTACCGCATCATTCCGGCAGGGATTGCCGGAATCTGCTGGTGCCAGGGATGGCAAAAACAGTGGGGATATGAATCATTACTTCACGTCGCATGACAATGCCACTTGAAAATTTAACCACTACCTGATATTGTATGCCGACCTGCGCCAGCTGTTATTCCGCCGGAACATAGAGTCTTATATCGTCAATGAAGGCGATCCCTTCGTAATAGTTAGTGTGGGGGTCTCCGATGATAAAGAAGTCGGGATAGGCAGATTCCGCGGGCCAAGTGTGGACCAATTTTTCTCCATAGCTCATAACCGTATAGAAATTGCCCGCATACTCGTCCGGATGCTGATTGTAATGCTAGATGGGACTACTATTTTGAATGAGGTCCCTATGGTAGCGGAAGGTGGTCTCGCCGACAAAACGAAACAACCGCTGACCTCGAGGATGTAACCATTCCGGTCGCGTTCAATCGCGAAACGGTACCGTTTCTTCAGCATCAACTCCGGGACCAGCTGGCCTGCCGTGAAAACTTCCAAGCACCCGCTTTCGTTGATCCCGCATTCAGTCTCCGTCATCACTCCGGTCTCCGGCTGATTTTTGGTCGCTATAGTCGTCAGGAACAACATATTTAAGGTGTTGTCATGGCTGATATAGTATTCCCCCATCGCAGGATTACAGGTCTTGAAATAGGCCTGATCGTTCACAATATTATAGCTGTCGATTACGACCTTCCGATGGGTATGGATAAAAACGTTATTTCCGGGAGCGGGATTCGGATAATCGACAATACCTAAGTAATAGAAACCGTTGGCGAATCGCACATCAAGCCAGTCCTCATACGGTTCGAATAACTCGGCACTGGGACCCCAGAGCCACGGGTGCCAGGTCTTGGCCCCTTAACGATTATACCTGGACCCTCCGAAATCTACCTTTATACTACTCTTATATCATTTTTTCATTGAAGAGTTGTGCATAAGTAGGTGAAAAATTCGCATGATAGTCGGTATGCTCGACTACGCCCTGTCACCTGACCAGCTCGCCGAGCTGCGTCAGGCACATCGCCGCACCCGAGACAAACGCGAGGCCGGCCGTATCTAAGGCTGTGGTGTTGCTGGCGACCGGCTGGACGGCCGAGGCGGTGGCAGAAGTTTTGCTGGTCGATCCCAACACGGTGCGCACACACTTCACCGGAGCGTTGCCATTTTTCGCGCAACCCGAAATGGGGTCCGTCCGATTTCGGGTGCAAACAATGGGGCCACGGCCATTGCCTTCGGCGGCCCGTGTTCGTCCATGCGTCCGTCCCGGCGCGCACTCCGCTCGGCGCTTACCCTCCCTCGCTTCCCTGTGCTCCTCCGCTGTCCGACAAAACGTTTGTTCTCGTTGCGTAACTCCTTAGTAAGGAAATGAAAGACAGCCACTTTAAAAGTGTCACCGATTTGAATCACCTCGCGCATCCCCCAAATACCCCATTCTGGGGATTTTAGGGACCCAGTTATGCACATCGGCAAGCTCGTTTTTTCTCAGGTCATTGACTCTTTACCGATGCCATGCGTTTCGTCGAGGCGTTGTGCGGTACGACGGCAACCGCTATAAGAAGACATTTTCCTGCCTCGACCAATATCTGCGCATGACCTTCGCGCAGTTAACCCATCGCGAGAGCCTACGCGAGGGTCTAGATAATTTTAGCATCTGCAACTGCATGCTACGGTTATGTTATGCAAGAAAAAACAGGTATTTCAGGCGTTCACGCCTTTCGGAAGCCAAATTCAGAACGATTATGCGCTATGTTTATGCATGATCTACCGGCCTGGAAATTCGCCGCGCTGAGTGATATAAGCCGCCCGACGATCAATCAACGGTTCTTCAGGTTACGACCTAGAATCGCCCAGCTTTGTGACACCTCACCGCCTTTTCCGGCGAGGTTGAAGGGGATGAATCCTCTTTTGGCGCCCGCCGTGTTCGGGGAAAAAAGGGGCGTGGAGCCGGGGGTAAAACAATCGTCTTCGGAAGACTGGAACGGCAGGGAAAAGTCTACACGGAGGTCGTCCCGGATGCCTCCAAAAAGCCGCTACAGGCCGCGATTCGGGGCCAGATAGTCCTGAGAGCATCATCCACTCGGATGGCTGGAGGGGCTACAATGGGCTGGTGGATATGGGTTATCAGAAGTATCTTCGCGTCCATCAGTAACGAATTTGTGCGAGGTAATCGCCTTATCAACGGCATTGAATCATTCCGGTCATATGCTAAACGGAGGCTTGCAAAATTCAAGGGCGTTCCCAGACATACGTTTCATCTACACCTCAAAGAATGTGAATTCAGATTTAACCATCGAGAGAAAAATCTCTAGGATATAAATACTCTCTCCGCTGAGCGAAAATCCTCTCTAAAGTTATCTAGACCTTAAATGTTAAGAAAGATTATAAAGATCCTTCGCCGCGCTTCTGGATGACACAACCGGCATCCTTGTCATTTCGAGCGCAGCGAAAAATCTTTAGGTTCAAGCGGTTGGCGGGTACTCAGGTTTTTAGACAACCTATCAGTTCTTTTCGGGGTTTTTCGCGTCCTGTTTACCTGACGCGATTCGATAGTGACTCATGGTCATGCCCCAATGGCCCCAATGTCATTTGGACCTGATTAAACTTACCTGCAGTGGTAAGTTTCTAAATGGTTAGCGTAGAGGGGTTCATTAACCACGCCCAGTTTCTTCTGATCCCCTCTCCCCGGCCCTCTCCCGGAGAGGATGTCGCAAAAGGCACCGATCTTCGCCTTTTAACCCCCTCTCCCTAAGCTCCCTGGGAGCGCCGGCATCTTGCCGGCTTCCGCGCCTGCCGCCTGGAAGGCGGCGCTCCGACTTTTGTGACACTCCCGGCGGGAGAGGGGCTTCCACGACACCCCCGGAGGGAGAGGAGGTGTAGCTTGTAGCGCGCCCAACACACTGCTCGCGGCGATGTTTCCATTTAAACATCAACCACTACCAGCGCGCGGAAGCCTGAAACACCGACCGTGGGCATTCGACTACCAGCTCATGCCGATAGGGCTCGGGTTACTCACCGCATCCTGCAGCTACGCATCTTTCCGTGAGTAAATATGCGCCTCCGTCACGATCATGTCCAAAGGTACGTCCCAGGGGTTTGGCGTCAGCGCCTCTACCCGCTGGCACTCGTGGGCAATGCCGATCAGCCGGGGACGGCGCCAGTGGCAGCGTCGGCACAGGTAGGCCAGGGTGCGGTCGTAATAACCACCTCCCATGCCCAACCGGTTACACCGGGCGTCGAAGCCGACCAGGGGGATCAACAGCAGGTCCAGGGCCCAGGGGAGTCGGATGCGCCGATTGCGTAGGCGGGGCTCGGGGATGCCGAAGCGGTTGTTTGTCAGCGGGTCACCCGGACGGTACGCCAGGAACCAGAGCTTCCGGTGCGGATGGGGCCGGAGCACGGGCAGGAAGCAGCGCTTGCGGTGGGTATGGGCCAGCCGCAATAGGGGTAAGGGGTCGAGCTCGCCATTCGTGCTCCGGTAGGCGCCGACGCGGCAGGCGCGCAGGAAGACGGTCTGCTTGCCCAGGGCACGAGCGAGGGAACGGGCGTGGCGCCGTTGCTCAACGGGACCGAGTGCGGCACGCGCAGCACACAGGCGGCGTCGGAGGGTGCCGGCAGGGGTCATGGGTAGCGGGAGTCCTGGGCAGCGGAGAAGGCGACATCCCCCGCCGGTGCCGACATGGGCCTTTGTTCTTGAACCGGGCGGTTCAAGTGGGGGCGGGGAAACCGGCTTCAGGCTTTCCGCTCCGGGCGGACATGCGCAACAGCCTTATTCCCATTGCCCCCGGGGTACGATTTAGGCTCAAGAAAATACCCAGACCACTCGCGTACACCGCAGGGGATGTCTGAACCAGAGATTATACCGTTTCGTCCTGGGCGTCCATCTGATGTTGCGCCGCCAGGGTATCGCCGAGACGCTTCTGGAGGTCTCCCAGGCGTTGGTCGAAGTCCTGCTCGCCTTGAGCTTGATTGGTCCGGGTCTTGGCCAGCTCGTAGACGATATTCAGGGCTGCCATGACGGCGATCCGGTCGGCGCCCAGGACGCGCCCGCTTTGCTGGATCTCACGCATCCGCTCGTCCAATAGGCGAGCGGATTCATGCAGGCCCACCTGTTCGTCCGGCGTACAGGAAACCCGGTATTCCTTGTCCAGGATCCGCACCGAGACAGCAATGGGCTCCTCACTCATAGCTCTTCCTCCATGGATTTCAGACGAGCGATCATGGATTCCACGCGGCCGCGGGCTAGCTCCGTCTTTCCGACGAGCTCGGCGCGCTCTGTGACCAGGTGATCCTGGTGCACACGCAATGAGTCATTCTCTTCTCTAAGGTGACGGCAGGTGAGGATCAACTCCTCCACCTGTTGTTCCAGGGTATCGAGGTCGAAGTTCGGCACAGGCTATGCTTCCCAAGGGACAACTGCATGGAACTATAGAAGGCGTCGGCATCGGGGTCAATTCATTGCGCGCCATGCTATGATGAAACATAGCCTTCCTGGCGCTTCCATGGCGCTTCCAGCACCGGCCTCCGGCGATGCAAGAATCGGATTTTTACATTTCTTATCATCAGCTTAGCGAGCATCTGGCGATCTCCTGGCTGGGTCCCAGCGCCGCCGAGGCCCACGGTATGCTGTGCGCCATGCTGTGTGCCGACGAGTCGCGGGCGGCAGAGTCCTGGATCGCCGAGCTGCCGGCGGGCACCGATGACGCCGACCATTCGACCCAGGCGTGCCGGCGTTTCCTGCGGGACCTGGCGGCGCGTACCCGGGCGGGGATTTGCCGACCCGCACCTGGGCTTCACGCCTCTGCTGCCCGAAGACTCGGCGCCCTGGCGGAGCGGGCAGTGGGTCTCTGACGATTGGAGCCGCGGCTTTCTGTATGGCCTCGGATTGGCCGGGATAGACGTGAGCCGATTCTCGGGGCCGGCCCGTGAGGTCTGCGACGACTTCGCCACCATCACCCGCCTGGATCTCGATAACCTGGAGGATTCCGAGGAAAACGAGCGGGCCCTGACCGAGCTGACAGAGTTTGTCCGGGTAGCGGCCATGCTGGTTTACGAGGAGCGGAACCGGGCGGCGGGGACGGGTGATTGAGACGGCGGAAAAACCAACGCCCTGGGGATTGACAAACGGGGCCTCATAGAAGGTTGGGCAAAGCCGGAGCGCCACCATCCTGGCGGCAAATCGTTGCCGGCAAGATGCCGGTGCTCTGATGGTCCGTGCCCAACGATCTGTGCTCAGGGGGCAGTTGTCAGCCTTCTGCCCCCCTGACAACTGACAGTGAGGGGTAAACCCTAACCTCCGGGCTAGTCTCCCAATGGCACAGGACCCACAATATTTATAGTATTAACATAATATTATAATTATTATTTAAGAAAAATAATCCTGGAAATCCCGTTAATCTTGTCCGATTAGCGGTTGGCACGACGATTATGTCAACAACTCTCAGTTTGGAATACAAGCGCCGCCGCCGGCGGTTGGCCGCCGCGATGAAGCCCAGCAGCATTGCCCTGCTGGCGGCGGCCCCTGAATCCGTTCGCAATCGGGATGTGCATTACCCGTACCGCCAGGACAGCGATTTTTCCTATGTGACGGGTTTCCCGGAGCCGGAAGCGTTGGCGGTGCTGGTTCCGGGGCGCAGGAAAGGCGAGCTGGTGTTCTTTTGCCGGCCGCGCGATTCCGAGCGGGAGCTGTGGGAGGGAGGGCGCGCCGGGGTCGAGGGGGTCCGGCAGGATTTCGGGGCCGACGAGGCCCACCCCATCGACAAGCTGGACAAGATCCTGCCCAAACTGCTCGAAAACCGGGATCTGGTCTACTATCCGGTAGGTGTGAACCCGACGCTCGATCGACGCCTGATGAAATGGGTCAATGAGGTACGGGGCAAAACACGCTCCGGGGTGCGTGCGCCGACGGAGTTCGTGGTCTTAGAAAAATTGCTGTCCGAACAGCGGATTCTCAAGAGCAAGGCCGAGCTCGAGGTCATCCGGCGGGCGGTCCGGATCTCCGCCGATGCGCACCGCCGGGTGATGCGCCTGTGTCGGCCCGGCTTGTGGGAATACGAGATCGAGGCGGAATTCGTGGAGGCCTGTACCTCACAGGGGGGACGTTTCCAGGCCTATCCTCCGATCGTGGGCAGTGGTGCCAATGCCTGTGTACTACACTATGTGGATAACCGTCACCGGCTCGAAGATGGGAATCTGGTGCTGATCGATGCCGGCTGCGAGCTGGACGGCTATGCCTCGGATATCACCCGCACCTTCCCGGTCAACGGCCGCTTCAGCCCACCCCAACGGGAGCTCTACGAGCTGGTGTTGGCGGCCCAGGCGGCGGCCATTGCCAAGGCGGTGCCCGGCAACCGCTGGAATGATATTCACAAGGCTACCGTCCGCACTTTGACCGAGGGACTGGTGGAACTGGGGGTCCTCACCGGCGGCAGGAAGGCGATACCCAAGCTCATCAAAAAGGAAAAATACAAGCCTTATTTCATGCACCGCACGGGTCATTGGTTGGGCATGGATGTCCACGACGTCGGGGACTATCGCGTCAACGGCAAATGGCGACGGCTCGAGCCCGACATGGTGCTCACGGTGGAGCCCGGCCTGTATCTCCCGGCGGACCGCACCGAGGTTCCTTCTCGCTATCACGACATTGGTATCCGCATCGAGGACGATGTGTTGATTACCGCGGAGGGCAATGAGGTCCTGTCCGTGCGCGCGCCCAAGACGGTCGCGGAGATCGAGTCCTGGATGTCCGGTGGCACATTATCGAGATGAGGTATGCGGGGAATTGATTAACCGCGGCGCACTTTTAAGGATCAGATTGAAGACACTCACAATCGGTGAGCATCGTGGACAACAAAGATATCGGAATCAAAAGCCTTTTTCTCGGACCGAAGTCCGAAAACGCCGATTGGGTGCGGGAGGAGATTTCACAGATCTTCTCCGATTGGTTCACCTGGCGCACCAGCCTCTATGGGGATGACGGGGCCATCATCTCTGACGAGGACAAAAACGATCCCCGGTTCTGGCAGGTCAGGGAACGGATCCGCAATTACCTGAATATGCAGAGCGGCTTGTTTCGTGCGGAAATTCCCACCTACCCCCCCCCCCCCGCTACATCGCTCACATGGATTATTCGGAAATCTCCCTTCCCTCACTCTTTGGTCATGTCACCGCGCTGCTTTACAACTGCAATAGGACGCCCCATCGAGGAGAAGGCCATATCCTGCCTGCTGAATGATATGATCGGTTATTCAAAAGAAGACGGCAGGGGCATTTCACATCGGGCGGGCACCCTCGCCAATTTCGAGGCGATCTGGCGCTCCCGCTACCGCACCGACCATTGGCTGGCGATGGGTGCGACTTCAATGAGAAGAAGAGGCACTCCATACCCCTGATCAAGGCCGCCCACATGGGATGGCCAAAATATTACGAGCTTCTTGGTGAGATCGACGTTGACGAGGAGAAACTGGCGGCATGGAGTAGCGTCGTCACAACCCCTTTGCCATGGCAGAGACTTACCGACGGCTGTATGACACTTCCCGGCTTGGCCTCGTGATCCTGGTACCTTCCATAAACATCACTCCCGGCAGAAGGCCACAAACCTATTCGGCATGGGTGAGGGGCGTTTTGGTCTGTGGCCCTGGATGAAAGGGGAAAGCTGGATCTTGAAGATCTCCATACCCGGATCGACCGCGCCTGGAGGGAGTCCCGACCGGTGATGATGGTGGTTTCCATGGTAGGGACGACGGAACGCGGTGAAATCGACCCTGTCCATCGGGTGGTGGAGCTGCTTGAAGAATATGAGAAATCGGAAGGCAGGCATATCTGGCATCATGCGGTGTGCCTGACGCAGGTCGGCGAGCTGGTCAGGTGACAGGGCGTAGTCGAGCATACCGACTATCATGCGGGTTTTTCACCTAACTTATACACAACTCTCAATGAAAAAAACGATATAAGAGTAGCATACATCCTTGTTGCTATCATCAAGAATCGCCTTGACAGCAATTCGGATCTCTACACAATTTTACGGATTCTGAGCTTGACCTTACTCGAAAACACTCTTCTAGCTCTGTTGGTTACTATAATGGAATCCAGAAGCGATACGCCTATACTCATAACCAACGGAATCTATTTGATAATTTCCCCAGACAGTAGTGATAATTGTTATGGCTCTAGATAACTTTAGCATGCAGTTGTAGATGCTAAAGTTATCTAGACCCTATGGAGAAATAACGTACTAGGACAAAGAGAAACAAAAGGGCACCCGTTTGGGGGGATGGGTGAGCCTTTGACTTAAGATCACTAGACGTTAAGTGCTGCCAATTTTTCAAAGTTCCCATATGAGAAGTACAAATGAGAACTATTGATATAAATAAGATTGGTTCTGAATTGGTCAACCTTATAAATGAGCAAGATCCGATAGATGGGGATATTGGAATCTTGGGTCTGGGTGGCGCTCTGACTAGTGCCATTATAAGTAGGGATGTATACGAGTTATTTTCGAAAAAAGTTGAAGAAGAGGAAGACAGATTAGACAACCAAACTGTTGAGGATTTTCACAAATCAGGGAAGAAGGATCAATGAAAGACGGCCTGATGGAAGACATGAAAGATATTCAGAAAATAAAAAAGAAATCGAATCTTTTATAAAATAGAAGATAAGAAGGTTTTGGTATGGATATTGGGCATAGAGATTCAATATACAATGAAGCACAGACAAATCGCTATGTCCTTCGCCTACGGCCTGGCCATCTTTATGCTGATACTCCTAATGCTGATACTCCTATTTGCCCCTTTTAAAGGCCAACGTAATCATTCGGGGACTGACAAGTAGTCTCATGAACGCTACGCTGGAACAGATCGCTCAAGAGGCGTTGCAGCTTGCTCCAGCGCAACGGGCTGATCTTGCTGATTTTCTTGTGGAAAGTCTGGACTCCACTCCACCTGATGAGATCCAGTGCCTGTGGATCGATGAGGCTAATCGGCGCCTTGCGGAAGTTCGATCCGGCAAGGTAAAGACGATCCCCGGTGAGAAAGTCCTGGCTGAGGCGCGCCGCTTGGCCAAGCGGTAATGCGCTATCGGTTCCACCCCGAGGCCCGTCCTGAGTATCTCGAAGCAGTCGCCTACTATGAAGGATGGCAAGCAGGTCTGGGCGCGCGCTTCGCGGTCGAGATCGAAAGCACGATTCAACAGATCGCTGAGACTTCGAACCGATGGCGTAAGCTTGAAGGCGAAGTGCGGCGCTGTTTGTCGCATGGGTTTCCGTACGGTGTGCTTTATACCATAGAGGTCGATCACGTGCTTGTGCTCGCGGTCATGCACCATAGTCGCAAGCCAGGTTACTAGCGCGACCGAGTCGGTTGAGGTTTGGCCCAACCGTCGGTTCTATGACCCCAGCTAGATCGCCTCCGCCTGGTGAAGTCCTTGACGTTGTTGGTCACGACTGTCACCCCGGGTGCCACCGCATAGGTGGCAATCAGCTTGTCGAGATGATTTTCTGCTGTTTTTGGTTGCCATTCGGATCGGGCCATAGGTAATATCGGCAGGCGTGTCAAAGGGCGCTACGGGGATGCCTTCAACCAGACTTGCCAGATTAGTCCGTTCGCACTCCGGATCAGCGGACATGGAAGTACCATATTCCAGTTCGACATAGGTAATCGCCGAACGATAAAAGGACACCCACTTTGTTTTGGTATTTCTACCATCCTAACCCTTGCACCCGACCGCCTCAGTTGCTACCGTTCCCTACGCTACGCCTCATATGCGGTTCGCTGTTGAGAGTTCACAACAGAGAAGCAGGGATTTGCCTCAGAAAATCAGAGAGCTACTGAAAGCAATTAAAGATGCTGGATTCACTGAAATAGGCGGTGGGTGTAAGGGATTTCATCGGAAGTTTACTCACCCTGAATATTGCGGGGCCGTAACGATGAGTGGGAAAACGGGAGACGACGCAAAAAATATCGGGAAAAACAAGTATCAGCTGCCATCGAGAGTTTGAAGAAATGAGAGATAGCGATAGATACCATAAATGGGTCGAGTGGAGCGAAGTCGATCAGGTATACATCGGCAAATGTCCGGACTTAATCACAGGGATTCATGGTGAAGATCCCGTCGCCCTCTATAATGAGTTATGTAAAGTCGTGAAGGATGTCGTTAGTCACTTCCGAGGGGTAGGACATGATCTTCCACCAGTGAAAATTCGGCCTATGAGTGAGGTTGCATAACTTTAGTTTTCGCTTGGGAGAATAAAGGGACACCCACTTTGTTTGACATCTCTCCCACACCCCAAGCTAGGCTACCTTTCGACAATAAAAAACAGGGTCTAGATAACTTTCCGGAGCGTCGCCTTTTTCGCGCAACTCGAAATGGGGAGCGTCCGATTTTGGGTGCAAACAATTGGGCGACGGCCATTGCCTTCGGCGGCCCGCGTTCGTCCCGGCGCGCACTCCGCGCGGCACCAGGACTCCCGCAATGACTTGACGCCGTGTCGCATGGCCTGGCATTTCGTCTCCGTCGGCGCTCACGCGCCGCACTCCGACCAAACGCTCGGCCCTACCCCTACCCGGGGGGCGTCGCTCGTCGCTTTCGCTCCCTCGCTTCCCTGTGCTCCTCCATTGAAGCGGCAGCACGATACGAAGTTCAGCAGAAGAATCTTGGAGTAGAATTCATAACGGAAATCGAACGGTGCGTAGCCTTAGCTGCCGAACAACCTATGATCCTTGCAACGATTCACAAGGATATCCGTCGTGTTACCGCCCATCGGTTCCCATTCAGCGTTTACTTTCGAGTGGAAGCACATCGCGTCGTTGTCTTGTTTGTCTTTCATGGCAGTAGAGATCCTGCAATCTGGCAGCACCGGACCTAAAAACGGAATAAAAATAAAAAACGGAACTTCCTAGTTTAAGGTCTTGATATTCCCCCACCTTCTATGGGTTCATACCGATTCTCATCATTCGGTAAAAGTAGTCTATGCAGGGTGGGATGTCATGAATATCATGCGGGTTTTCGATCAG
>Ga0209364_1000225_pt1 | contig 13205 bp, 15 predicted proteins | sample WorMetHERISLAND2_3_FD_187387 | JGI IMG/M metagenome (GOLD analysis project Ga0209364, IMG submission 187387) | Marine gutless worms symbiont microbial communities from Max Planck institute for Marine Microbiology, Germany - Olavius albidus HERON... | ecosystem: Host-associated > Annelida >... | reverse complement strand
CAGAGCTTTCACCTGTTCCTAAAGGAGTGCGAATGGCGGTTCAATGGAGGTGATCACCGGGAACTGCTTAACCAATTAAAGACATGGGTGAATTCGAGACAAAAACGTCCTTAGCTAGGACAGCCCCTTTAATTTAAAATTTGACAATAAAAATAAATGCATATATGAATATAAATGTGGTGGATGCTGGCAATTCATGCCGCAACGAATCAGACGGAGGTACGAGGAATGAAACCCGATCAACGGTTCCTTTCGAACAGACTGAAAGCCGTCGCCGTGGTCCTGCTGGCCGGTACATTGGCGACCGGCTGCGTCACCCAGAACGCCGGCAACAAGGAATTGGCCGGCAGCCTGCTCGGCGCCGGACTCGGCGGCTGGGCCGGGTCCAAGGTCGGCAGCGGTAAGGGCCAGCTGGCCGCCGTCGCCGTCGGCGCGCTGGCCGGCGGGTTGCTTGGCCAGAACATCGGCCAGTCACTGGACCGGGCCGATCGCATGTATCTCGGCCGCGCCCAATCCAGGGCCGAGGCGGCGCCCCTGGGCGAAACCATCGCCTGGAGCAATCCGGATTCCGGCAACTACGGCAACGTCACCCCGACCCGCGACGGCTACGACCGGGTTTCCGGGGCCTATTGCCGCGAATACCACACGGAAGTCTACATCGGCGGTGAGCGCCAGGACGCCTGGGGCACCAGCTGCCGCCAGCCGGACGGCTCATGGCGGATCGTCAGCGCCGACTGATCTCCTGAGGCCGGCAAGGTGAGGCCGGCACGGTGAGGCCGGCAATCCGACGGCGGCCCCGCAATTCCCGCGGGGCCGTTTTCTTGTGCGGCTGGCGATCATCGGTTTTGATCACGCTGCCGCCCGGTGGTATCGGTGCCCGCTGATCCGGTTTTCCGCCAAGGATATCCATGAACCTTATTTTCGACCTCGACGGTACGCTGACCGACCCGGAGGAGGGGATTGTCGCCTGCATTCGCTACGCCCTCGAAGGGCTCGACCGCATGGAGAGCGGCGAGGGTGATCTCACCTGGTGCATCGGCCCGCCGCTCCGCGACTCGTTTGCCAAGCTCCTCGACAGCGACGATCCGGTTCTCGTCGAGGAAGCCGTGACCCTTTACCGCGAGCGTTTCGCCGCCAAAGGCCTCCACGAGAACCGGGTCTACGACGGCATCCCGGACTTGCTGGCCCGGTTGACCGAGGCCGGGCACGGGCTGTTCCTCGCCACCTCGAAGGTGCGGCTCTACGCCGTCGAGATCCTGCGCCATTTCCGGCTCGACAGCCATTTCCGCGCCATCTACGGTGCCGAGATGGACGGCCGGTTCGGTGAAAAACCGGAGCTTCTCGCCCATCTCCTGGAAACGGAGAACCTGCGGCCCGCCGAGAGCGTCATGATCGGCGATCGCCGTCACGACATGGCGGGCGCAAAGGCCAACGGCATCGCCGCCGTCGGCGTCCTCTACGGTTTCGGCGATGAACGGGAACTGAGGTCGAGCGGCGCCGATCACCTGTGCCGGGCCCCCGGCGACATCGCCGCCGCCGTCGCCGCCCTTTCCTGATGGGCGCCTTTTGATAGACTGGCGTCGGATTCCCCCTTGAGAGGACGACGATGGACGAACCCGCTTCCGGCACCGTCAGCGCGGCCCTGTTGATCATCGGCAACGAGGTGCTGTCGGGGCGCACACGCGACGCCAACCTGCAGTACCTGGGGACCGAGCTCAACGATCTCGGCATCCGCCTGCTCGAGGCCCGTATCATCCCCGACGTCGAGGACGAGATCGTCGCCGCCGTCGACCGGCTCCGGGCGAAGTACGACTACGTCTTCACCACGGGCGGCATCGGCCCGACCCACGACGACATCACGTCGGCCTCGGTGGCCAAGGCTTTCGGGCGCGATCTGGTCCGTGACCCACGCGCCGTCGCCCTCTTGGAGAGCCACTACAAGCCGGAAGACATCACCGAGGCGCGCCTGACCATGGCCGATGTCCCTGACGGTTGTGAGCTCCTGGACAACCCGGTCAGCAAGGCGGCGCCGGGTTTCCGGGTCGACAACGTCTATGTGCTGCCCGGCGTGCCCAAGATCATGCAGGCCATCTTCGAAGGCTTTCGCCACACCTTGAGTGGCGGCCGGCCCATGGTCTCGGAAACCATCGTCGCCCATGTGCAGGAAGGGCAGGTCGGCGGCCCCTTGGGCGGCGTCCAGGCCGACAACCCGGATGTGGAGATCGGCAGTTACCCCTTCGTCCGCGACGGCAGGCTCGGCGTCAGCCTGGTCGTCCGCGGACAAGATTCCGAACGTGTCGCGGCGGTTGCAGAGACGGTGCGTGCCTTGGTCCGCAACCTCGGCGCCGAACCGCTTTCCGATCACGCTGGAATCGACCCGCTGAAATGACGGCGCCTGACTGGTGGCGGTCGACCCGGCGCTGGCTGGCCGGCGAAAAGCTGCATCGACACGAGCGGGACACCATCCGCTTCCTGCTCAAACACCTGGCCGGCGGCCTCATCGGCGCCGCCGTTCTGCTCTCAGCCATCCTGGTCTTCGACCTGGGCGGCATCGGCTCCCTGGTCGCAGGCTCGGAGACCCCGGTGCTCGGCGTCTTTCTGATGGGCTTCGGCCTGGCCGTGACCTTCGGGTCGGTGGCCATGGGCATCGGCATCATGAGCCTGGGCCAGGAGCGGGACTCCGACCCTTGATCTTTTGATCTCGAATTATCGCTCAATGACGAATTGGGAGATATCGAGCCTGTCCTGCCAGCCGGCGCGCACCAATTCCGGCACCTCGTGATCCTCCTCCGGGTAGCCGACGCAGAGATAGGCGACCAGTTCCCAGCCGACCGGCACGTCGAGCGCCTCGTTCACCTTATCCGGTTCCAGGATCGACACCCAGCCGACGCCGATGCCCTCGGCCCGGGCCGCCAGCCACAGGTGGTTGATGGCGGCGACGACGGAGTAGTTGAGGGTCTCCGGCATGGTCTTGCTGCCGAGGCCGCCGCCGACGCCCGTCTCGGCGTCGACGAAGACGGCGAGCTGCACCGGCGCCTTGTCGAGGCCCTCCAGCTTGAGCTCTGCGTAGAGCTTGGCCCGTTCCCCGTGATAGTCGGCGAGGGTGTCCTTATTGCAGGCCTCGAAGCTGGCCCGGATCGCGCCGCGCCGCGCCGGGTCGTTGACCTTGACGAAGCGCCACGGCTGGCTGTTGCCCACCGAAGGGGCCAGCGCCGCCAGACCGAGCAGGCGGTCGATGACGGCGCCTTCGATGGGATCGGTGCGGAAACGCCGGACGTCGCGGCGCCAGCGGAACAGCTCGCCCAGTTGTTCCTGGAAAGCGGCGTCGAATTCGGGGGGGCGGGTTTCGCCGGGATCGTTCATGCCCGCCAATCTATGGCGTGGGTCCGGCAAGTTCCACGAGAAAGCGCGGCGCGACCTAGAAACGGTAACCCAAGCGGATGCCGAGCGTGTCCATACCCTCGTTGGGGTCGGCCAGCCAAGCGTTCGACACGTGATCGAAGAAGGCGGAGATGCTGTATCGATTGTCGAAGCGGTAGCCGAGCTCGATGGGGAAATAGAAGAGCACCCGCAAGCCCAGCGCCTTTTGTTCGTTGTCGACCAGCTCCAATTCGCCGGAATGGACGGCGCCGCCGATGCCAAGGGCGAAAAAGAGGTTGTCCGTCGGCTCGATCTCCCAGCGCGCCGCCAGATAACCCTTGGAGATGTCGCCTTCAGAGTTGAACGACCCGCCCAGGGCCGGCCGCACCGTGCCGCCGAGCGCCTCCAGGTGCGGCGTGAAGATGAACTCCAGATTGGCATCGACCCCTGATTCCCGGTTGAAGCCGCTCCACAGGCCGTCGGTGTCGTGATCGAGCACACCGGCCCGCACCTCGTAGACGATGCCGCCGCCCCGGTCCGCGTCGGCGGCAAGCGCCGCTAGCGGGGCGGCGAGCCAGGCGACGGCGAGGGTGGTGATCAGACGGGCGAGGGGGCGGTTCATTGATCGGTCCTTCGGGGTGAATCCTCGGGGGCGAAAACGACCCGCCCATAATGCACCCATAAGGTTTAAGAAATCCCTTCGCCGCCGTCCCATCGGCGCCCCGCCGCGCTTGCCGACGGCCGGGCGGCGGGCTAGGTTTCCCGCGTCACCGGGGCAGCCACGAACCGCCCCGGGCGGCCGGGAGCGGGCGTGGTGAAATTGGTAAACACAAGGGACTTAAAATCCCTCGGCCTCACGGCCTTGTCGGTTCAAGTCCGACCGCCCGCACCATCCTCTCCCCCATCCAATTTCCCGGCCTTTTCCCTGGACGGGATCCGGTTTTGCAAAATAGGGTTGTCGTAGCCGCCGACGCAGTCGGGGGCTCGGACAAGGGGGAGGGCTAATGAGCATCAAACACGTGCCGGGATCGGCGAAAGGGCGGGTCCGGGCGGTCAATCACGCCGGCACCGTCTTCGCCGTGGCGACGGCCGGCAGTTCTTCGACTTCGGTTGGTGAACAGACGCGCCTGACGCTGGCGGCGTTGGACAAGAACCTGGAAGACGCCGGCAGCGACAAGACGCGGATCGTGCAAGCGACCGTCTACTTGGCCGACATGGCGACCAAGCCGGAGATGGACGCGGTCTGGTGCGAATGGATCGGGCCTGCGGAGAACTGGCCGCAACGGGCCTGCGTCGGCGTCGATCTGGCCGGCGACGACCTGGTCGAGATCGTCGTCCAGGCCGTCGCCAAGTAGGCGGTTCAGCGGTCGCCAAGTAGAGGCGTTTGATTGTCGACAGGCCGGTCGTCGGCGGCTGTCGCGTCCGGAGATTGCGGTTGTTCCAGAGGCGCCCGTCGGTTACGACTTCGTGCCGATAAAACCATCCGAAACGACACCCATGCCCACCATCCACATGATCTGCAGTCCCGTCGGGGTCGGCAAGACGGCCTATGCGACGAAGTTGGCCGCCGACATCGGCGCCGTTCGCTTTTCCATCGACGATTGGATCTCAGAGCTGTTCTTTCCCGACAGGCCGATGCCGCTGACCTACGACTGGGCGGTCGAGCGGGCCAAGCGCTGCGAGGCGCGGATCATGGCCGTATCGCGCGACCTGCTGGCCTTGGGCACCGACGTCGTCTGGGACTTGGGCTTCATGGAAAGGGCCCAACGCCGGCGCATCCTGGGCGACATCGAGGGTTGGTGTTACCAAGTGCGCCTGCATGCCCTCGAAGCACCGAAGGAAATCCGCCGCGAACGGGTACGGTGGCGCAACGTCGAGCGCACCGACAGTTACGTCATCGAGGTGACCGATGAGATCTTCGACTTCATGGAGGCGCGTTCGGAACCGGTTGCCGACGGTGAGGCGGCGGACGTGATTCGGATCGACAATATCTGACCACTACTGCCGCATGCTCAATACTCAATGCGCTTTGAAACTATTCCATTTGCCGCCGTTTTCGGATAGCGTTTGCGTCTGGGATCGGTTGTTCGGGAAAAAACGGTCAAGAAACCGGAGAACCGGGCAGGAGGCAGGAGCGACATCGTGTTCGGCCATGTTGGTAATGCCGCCATGACTTTTCGCCTGCGCCACGTCCTAACGCTTGCTTTCGTACTGATCTCGACAGTTCCCGTCGTGCTATTGGGGGCCTGGGTCGAGCAGTCCGTCATGGACCGCGAGATGGCGACCGTCTCCGAAAAACACCTGCTGCTGGCCCAGAACCTGACCCGCGGACTCGATCGCTACGCAGAGGACAGCAAATCCGTATTCACCTTCCTTTCGGCAACGGCCGGTACCGGAGCGCCGACCGCCGCCGCCGTCGAGCTGGCCCGCCGGATCGGGTTCCGCCACTTCTGTTTCCTCGACGCCGAGGGACGCGTCCATGTCAATTGGAAGATCACCGATGACGGCCGCAAACAGCTATCGCCCGGGATCAAGAGGCGGTTGCTGGTGGCCGCCCGCGACGAGCCCGCTTTCAGCAACGTCATGGCCGACGCGAACGGGCGGCCGACCCTGTTCCTGACCCAGCGGCTGGTATCGGGCCGGACCGCCGTCGCTGCCCTCGGTCTCGACTACATCCGCCAATCCCAAAAATCGATCGCCTTCGGGCGCAAGGGCCACGCGGCGATCGTCGATCGCAGTGGCAACGTCATCGCCCATCCCCGCGAGGACTGGGAGCGCCAGATCAAGAACATCTCTAAGGTCAAGCCCGTCGCCGAGATGATGCGCGGCCAGTCGGGCGTCACCACCTTTTTCGCGCCGGCCGTCAACATGGACATGGTCACCGGCTATACCACGGTCCCGAGTACGGGGTGGGGGGTGATGGTGCCGCAACCGATCGAGGAATTGGAGGACGTGGCCGATCAGGTCCACCGTATGGCCATCGGGGTCGTGACCATCGGCTTTATCGCGGCAGCGCTGATCAGCTGGCTGCTGGCCGGTCTGTTGACCGGCCCGGTCCGTGCGGCAATCGCCGCCGCCCAGGACCTCGCCAAGGGCAACTTCGACACGCAAGTCCCCGCTGCCGCCAGCAGCGCGCCGGCGGAGTTCCAGGAACTGGAAGCCGCGTTCAACAGGATGGCGCAGGACGTGGCGACGGCCAGCCGGCAACGCGATCAAGCGGAACAGGAATACGCGCATGCCTTGTTCAGCGCTGATCGCGCCAGCCGGGCGAAATCCGCGTTTCTGGCCAACATGAGCCACGAACTTCGTTCGCCTTTGAACTCGATCATCGGTTTCTCGGACATGATGAACCGGAAGACCTGGGGGCCGCTCGGCGACGATCGCTATGTGGAATACGTCGCCGGCATCGAACGTTCCGGCCAGCACCTGCTAGCGATCATCAACGACATACTCGACCTCTCGAAGATCGAAGCCGGTGAGACGGCCGTCGAGGACGACGAAATCAACATCGGCGAGACCGTCAACGATTGCCTGACCATGCTGGCCACCAGTGCGCACGAAGGCGGTGTCCGACTGCAAGCCGTCGTCCCTGAGGATTTTCCGAGGCTTCGCGCCGATCAACGCCACGTCGCGCAGATCATCCTCAACTTGGTCTCTAACGCCATCAAGTTCACGCCGTCGGGCGGCCGTGTCACGGTCGGCGCCTACGTCCGCCCGGGCGCCGGTATCCAGATCGCGGTCACCGATACGGGAGTCGGGATCGCGGAAGAAGATGTCTCGATGATCCTGCTTCCGTTTTCCCAGGTTGCCGTCCACAAGATCCGCGGCAAGCGCGACGGCACCGGTTTGGGATTGCCAATCTGCAAGTCCCTGATGGAATTGCACGGCGGCAGCTTGTCCATCGATAGCAAGGACGGCCACGGGACGGCGGTCGTCATTGCGTTCCCTGCGGAGAGGACCATCGCGGCGGAATAGGGTCTTGTGACACCGCTTCGCGGCCGATTGCCGGCGGCCAATGGGCCGCCACTGGACCCCGTCAATGTGAGAGGCTTCAGACCTGGGTCAGCCCGTGGGTTTCCAGGATTTCGATCAGCATGCGTCCGGTCTTTTCCCGATGTGCGCTGTGCAGCCGCTGGGCGGCGTTGGCGTCGCCACGCTCGATGGCCTCGAGGACGGCCCGGTGGTCGTCGATCGATGTGGTCGGTTTGGGGCGCAAACGCAGGGTCAAAATGCGGACGCGATGCGATTGATCGATGAACGTATCGGTCAGCGCCACCAGGCGCTCGTTGTCGCTGAACTCGACGAGCAGGCGACGAAACGTTTCATCGGCCGCCGCCCAGGCCGTCAGATCATCCGCCTCGAGGGCGGTTTGCATGTCGCTGGTGGCTTTGCGGAGGCAGTCGATCTGGTCCGCATCCAGGTTGCGGCCGGCGGCGAGCGCCGCGGCCGCCGATTCCAGCGCCGTCAGGATCTCGTAGATCTCACGCATGTCCCGGATCGAGATCGGTTTGATGCGCATGCCGTGGCGCGGCCAGATTTCGACGAGACCCTCGTTGGCGAGACGCAGCAAGGCCTCACGGGTCGGCGTGCGGCTCATGTCCAGGAATTCGGCGATTTCCTTTTCCATGTAGTGCTGACCGACCGCGAGTTCGTTGTCGAGGATACGTTTCTTGAGCTCCCGGTACGCCCGTTCCGCATAGGACTCGCGGCCCCCCTTTTGCATTGGTTTAATAGCTTGGTCAGCCATCGTCGTTTCCGTCGCCGTTTTCAACTTGCCCCAATTCCTCGGGTCTATGGGCCAGCGGCCTCCAGGTCAACCCTGGACCCGATTTCCGAGGACTTGTACACCGCCTCCTTGATCCGCAGATTGGTCAGGTATTGCGCCGCCGTGTTGACGACCGGCGCACCGCTCCGCAGGTGTTCGACGATATGCCGGTTGGTCAGATAGACGCAATCGCCGGCATAATCGACGTCTTTCCAGTCATAGGGGATTTCGTCTGTCGAGTTGCTGCCGAACCGGCGCAACCAGATGGCCCCGTACCCGTCGAGGGAAAGCGTACCCGTGGACCCCTCTATGCGCATTTCGCCCATGGTCAGGCGACGGTCGTCGGCGGCGTGGTCGGCTAGGCGGTTGCCATCGAACACGCCGCGTCGGCCGTTCTCGAAATTGAACAGGATAATGGCGGCGTCCTCGCCGGCGATGGCCGGATTGAGCCGTTTCAAGTCGGCGTAGACGGAGGTCACCTCGCCGAACAGGTAGCGGAACGTATCGATCAGGTGAATCGCCGTCTCGAAGACCAGGAACCGCGGCATCTTCTGGAAGTAGGGTTGCCGGTCCAGGTACGCCTCGGGGCCTTGTCCGTCGCCGGGCCTGAGCCAGAAATGAACCTCGTAGGATTCACCGATGGCACCATCGTCGATGAGCGACTTGAGTTTCGGATACCAGGGCTGGAAGCGGAAATCCTCATGGATGAACACGCGGCCGGCGCCGGCCGTGATGTCGGCGACCAGGCGTTCCGCTTCGTTGAGGCTGGGCGTGAAGGGTTTCTGGCAAATCGCCGCGACGCTTCGCTGGACAGCCGCGAGTATTTTGGCTGAATGGGTTTCCGGCGGCGTGATGACGTCGACCAGGTCGACGTCCACCGAGTCGAGCATCGTCTCGAAATCCTCGAAAACCTCGGGAATACCGTAAAACTCCGCGAACTCGTCGGCCTTGTCGCGGGTTCGATTGCAGATGGCAACCAGTTCGACTTCCCCGGCTTCGGCCATGCGTTTCCAACCGTTGTAGTGAAATTGGCTGAAATAGCCGCATCCGGCGGTGGCCACCCGTAATCGACCGCTCATTCCCTGTTCCTTGTATTGTTATGCCGATACGGCCGCCGAAGGTGTTGTCGCTGCACCAAGCGCACCCATTACGGCTTCCGCAATTTGTTCGAGGCCGGCATCTCCCCCCAATTCCGTTGGCACCAAGCCGCCGGCCGCAAAGGCTTGATCGACAGCATCTCTGATCAATTCGCCGCCCCTGATGCAATCGGCGTTCTCGCGGGTCTCGCCGAGCCATTCTAGCATCATGGCGGCGGACAGGAACATGGCGGTCGGATTGGCTTTGCCGCTGCCGGCGATGTCCGGCGCGCTGCCGTGGCAGGGCTGGAAGACGGCGTGATCGTCACCGATGTCGGCCGAGGGCGCCATGCCCATGCCGCCCATGAGAGAGGCTCCGAGGTCGGAGAGGATATCGCCGAACATGTTCTCGGTGACCAGGACGTCGAATCCCCAGGGCTGGCGGACCAGGTTGAGGGCCATGGCGTCGACGTAGCTGCAATCGGCTTCGACGTCTTCGTAGCGGGCGGCTCTTTCACCGAAGACCTTGCGGAAAAAGGCAAAGGAGGTGAACACGTTGGCTTTGTCGACGCAGGTGACACGCCCGGGCCGGCCCTTTTCCTTGCGCCGGCGGGCCAATTGGAAAGCATAGTCGAAGAGCCTTTCCGAGGCCTTGCGCGTGATAACCATGGTGTCGGTGGCGGTGTTGTCGTTCTCGTTCTTGCCCTTGCCGTGCGAGGCGAACAGGCCCTCCGTCGATTCGCGGACCAAAACCAGATCGATTTCCTTGGACCTGGGGTCCGCCAACGGCAGGTCGAGGCCGGGCAAGAGGCGGACGGGACGGATGCCTGCGTAGAGGTCGAGTTCAACGCGCAAATCCAGTTGCGGCGAGATCTCCGTGCCGTCGGGATAGCGGACTTCCGGCAACCCCATAGCGGCCAGTAGGATCACATCGGCGGCGCGGGAGCGCGCCCTGGCAGTTTCAGGAAAGGCCTCGCCGGTGTCCCGGTAAAGGCCGGCGCCGGTCGGCACGTCGTCGAATTGCAGGGAAAAGCCGCCGAGGCGGTTTTCGACTTCGCGGAGCAGGTCAAGCGTGGGTGCCATGATCTCCGGTCCGATACCGTCGCCTGACAGCCCGGCAATGGTGAAACGACTTTGAGCGTTCATCGATTCGACCTTTCCTTTTGCGCCGAGCCGCGTTGGGGCCCCGGGAACCGCCAATGGGATGGCGGAAAACCGGCGCGGGGGCAGGGGAATGCGTAGATTCGATCGCTGAGAAGGCAACCCAGGTAAGCCGTCCTAAGCACCGCACCGCCAAAGGCGAGACTCGAAATGTTGCGGAGCCTCCTGCTTTTGACGTTATCGAGGTGGGAGCGGCCCATGGTTCCTTCCTGGAACGCGGCCTCGACCCAACCGACATGGTCGTTGTCGCAATCCTCGACGACGATGTCTTGCGTGCCGTCAGGAGCGACACGTAACACGCGGTTGCTGACAATGCTGGTGATCCACATGTCGCCATCGGCGTCGAAGGCCAGGCCGTCGGGAAACGTGCCGGGTCCGTATTCGCCGACCGTCGTCTTGCGTTTGAGGTCGCCGTTGTCGGCAATGTCAAAGGCTGTGGTTCGCCGCGAGAAGGTCTCGTTGACGAACAGGCGCTGCCCGTCGGGATGCACGATGCACTCGTTGGTGTAACCGAGCCCGTCGGCGACGATCCGCGCGCCGTCGCCGTCGACGAGAACGATAAAACCGTCGCCGTCGACGAGAACGATAAAACCGTCGGCGTTGTCGTGCCGGTACCCCCGGGCGCGCGGCACCAGGCGCGTGCTGACGGTGATCCAGATCCGGTCCTGGCGGTCGAGGTGGGCGTAGTTTGTCGGCGGCAATACGACACCGTCGACGTCGGTCAAGAACGGTTCCAGCGTGCCGTCCTCATACAGGCGGTAGACGCCGCCGTCTTCGTCACCGAGATGACAAAGCAGAACTGAGCCGTCGGCCATCAGGGTGATGCCATTGGGTTTGACCTGAAATCCGTTGTCGCGAGCCAACAGGCTCCATTGACTGCCGTCGGGCTCGAGGACCGTTGCACCCCCCTTCCAATTGGCCACGTAGACGCGCCCGTTCTGCGTTGTCAGCACGCATTCGGGCCGCGCCAGCTCATGGCCAAGGGTAACGATATCGTCGAGATCGATCATGTTGGTCAATCTGGGGTGGGGCAAAGCCCTTTAAAAACATAGCCTTATTCTTTACGCGCAATGAAGCGGCGAGGCCGCCCATATAAGGATACTTTAACGAAGAAATTTAAGTATTGCAAAACAAATCTATTTACGTATACAATAAGAACATCGCAACACGCTTCGCCGCTCCGCCCCTCGGGGCGGTAACAACCGCGGTCAATAAGAACACCAAAATAAAGGAGCCGATGTTGCGGACCCTTGGCGGCGGTGCTGGTCAATTTTGCGGGGTCGTCTGTTGGAACGAAACCTTGCGATTGGAGGCACTATCATGAAGAAACTCGTCAGTATCGTGTTGGCCGGCCTATTCGCCGCTACAGGGGCAATGGCTGCCGACAAATACCCGGCACGCGGCATCACCGACGCGGTGGTGTGGGGCGCCGGCGGTGGAACGGACGTCTGCAACCGGACGATCATGGGCGAGATGGCCAAACATCTCGGCGTCAACGTCAACGTCATCAATAAGACGGGCGGTGTTGCCGGTTCCATCGGCATGAACTACGTCAAGAAACAACCGGCCGACGGCTACACCTTGGTCGGCCTTTCCGAATCGAATGTCACCTCGGCCGTTCAAGGCGGTTTCACCGACCGCTTCACGGACGTCTGGCATCCGTTCATCGTCGGCGGGTCCCCGGACGTCATCTCGGTCATTCCGAGCACCGGCATTACGTCGTTTAAGGAACTGGTCGAAAAAGCCAAGGCCGAACCCGGCAAGATCAAAGCCTGCGCCAGCGGCGCCGGTTCGATCCACCACCTCAACCTGCTGGCTGTCGAGGACGGGACCGGCGCGAAATTCCATTTCGTACCTTATAAAGGCTCGGCTCCCTGTCAGAACGCCGCGCTGACCGGTGAAATGAGCGTCGTCGTCACCTCCGTTGCCGAACAGCAACAGCTGATCAAGGGCAAGAAGTTCGTTCCCTTGGCGGTTCTGGTTCCGGATGCCTTCACGGTCGACGGCCACGGCACGATCCCGTCGGCTTTCGGTGACTATCCGAAGCTGAGCAACTTCCTGCCGATCATGCAGGCCATCGGTTTCGCCATCCGCAACGATGCGCCGGCGGAAGCCAAGCAGGCCCTGGGTGTGGCGTTTGATAAAGCCATGGCCGGCGACGCCATGAAGAAATTCGCCGAGTCGAAATACTACGTACTTTCCGGCAAGCATGGCCAAGATGCGCAGGCAGTCTTCAATTCGCTCGAATCCCAATTCACGTGGAGCCTTTGGGAACTGGGCGCGGCGAAGTTCAATCCTGAGAAATTCGGTATTCCGAAACCGTAGTTGACGATCCGAACCGTTTCCCTGGAAATGGTTCCTCCCTGGGGAGCACGGGTCGGCACCCGACATAACCGGCCCTTGCTTCCGCTCCTCTGATACACTGACGCCGCCCGGTGATAGCCCAGAGGGCGGGTAATACGGGCGACCGATAGGACCCCAGACGGTCATGGATACGGACAATCTTCGCAAGGCGGACTTCAAGACGGGCGTGATGCTGATCGCGTTTTGTCTTTGGTTCCTGTCGATCACCTTCGTCTTCATGCCCTTCAAGGAGACCTACGGCGGCGTCGAAAACGTCTGGTACGTCTCTCCCTGGATTTTTCCCGCCGTCGTTCTCACCCTGTTACTGAACCGCCCCGGGTTTGCCGGAGGCTCATTTTCTTGAGAAAGGTGAGCTTATGGAAACCAATGGATCAGTGAAGAGATATTCGCCGGAAGTGCGTGCGCGGGCCGTTCGGATGGTGCTGGAACACCGAACCTCCTACGGTTCGGAATGGCAAACAATCTGCTCGATTGCACCG
>Ga0209364_1000224_pt1 | contig 13216 bp, 10 predicted proteins | sample WorMetHERISLAND2_3_FD_187387 | JGI IMG/M metagenome (GOLD analysis project Ga0209364, IMG submission 187387) | Marine gutless worms symbiont microbial communities from Max Planck institute for Marine Microbiology, Germany - Olavius albidus HERON... | ecosystem: Host-associated > Annelida >... | reverse complement strand
GCCAAGGTCATCCGTCCGTCCTGAGGTCTCCTCGTTTCCAAAATATTCAGGTTGGCCAGCAGTTTGATGCGTGTGGCCACAGCTCTGAATCGTTCTACGGAATCCCTGTGGAAGATACGCAGCACTCCATGAACACGGCAGCGAGCCACCATCTCATCTCCATCAACCTCAAGGTGTATATCCGATGCATCCAGCGATAAGGAATCAAGAATCAGACTGTTCACCAAATTGACCGCCGGAGCGTCATTAGCCAGCTTATCAAGCGAGACTCTTTCCTCTTCCGTGAGACCCTTGCCCTTAATGCTGCTGTCAATTGATCCATATTTCACCAGAGCCGCCGAAAGGGCTTCCCGGCTGTAGGCTCTCCAGCGCACCTGCTTAGGGAAATGATGACGCACAATCCTCTCCCGCAAGCCTTCCTGAGTCAGTTCCTCCACATAGGCCACCTCAACCTCTGCCGAACTCTCATTGAGCAGCATGATGTGGTTGGCGGCCATAAAATTCAGGGTGTATTGAGCCCCCATCACCTACCTCTCCAGATACTTCGTGTATATCCGCTCGAATAGAGCATTCTCATCTGAGGTGTAGGCATACTGATCATCGACATGGGCGATGATGTATATAACCAGCTCGACATCTTCATAGGATTCCACCCTCTTCTTGAACAACCAGCCTAGCAGGGGGATTGAGCCCAACACCGGAGTTTTCTCCTCGGTGACTTGGAGCACCTGCTGGGTTAGACCGGAAATTATGATAGGCGTTCCGGCAGGAACTCGTACATTTGTATCAATGCTTCTTTCGGTTGTTGAAGGCAGAACCTCTGTATCACTCTTATCGGAATCAAACTGGCGGCTCATCGTTGCGTTTATGTCCATCGTAACCATATTGTCCCCCGATACCCAGCCCTCGATATCGATAAACAGACCCGATGTGATTTCCCTGGCTCCTTCGGAAATTCTGGCGTTGGTGTTTGGGTCCAACCGGTAATCGCGGTACCGGGATGTGTTCGTATTTCTAAACTGTATCTTCTCACCCGAGAGACCATTGAGCGTGCTATCGGCTGTCACCGTAGACTTCTGACTGTTTAATCCGGCACTCAACTTCAAAGCAAACTGAACCCCGAGATTCGTAATAACATCGAAATTGAGATTCATAAGCGGGCTGATATTGCCGCTGTAAGACTTGAGTGGATTGAATTGTGAGGATGAACCGGATTGTGAGGAATCCATTTTGGAAAAATTGGCCTCGCTGCTCCAATTGAAGCCCTGGGCATCCTGATAGCTTATTACCAAAAGATCGTAGCGAATCTGGGGAACAGGTCTGTCCATCATATCCAGCATGCGGCGAAAATAGGCGAGTTTATCGCGGTTTCCTCTAAAGAAAACAAGACTGGGATCCTGGGTGATTTTTATATCCTCCTCGGTAAAAGGCGGCGGAATATTGGCCCTAAGCTCTTCCGATTTGATATAGCGCAGTTTGACAGGGTAGCTTTCGGAGGGTCTGTCGGCCTCCATGAGAAATTGAGTTAGAATTTGGTGCTGACTTTCTGTAACTGAAACCAGCATACTGCCGGTTCCGGTTATTGGTGTCAGTTCCAGAGAACGCAGCTCGGGCGGCAAAATGGAATTCAAATCGGAGACGCTCAGATAATCAAGATCGTAACGGATCCATTCCCGTCCCTCAATGGGTCGATCCAGAATATCCAGATAACTTTGAATACTGGCAATTTTCTCCAGAGACCCATACAGAATCAAGGCATTCTTCCGCTCATCCTCCCGAATATCTTCACGGCCGACTAAGCCATTGGGTAACAGATGAAAGGCACTCGAAGCGCTGATGTATTCCAGTGGGTGATACACGGCGGTTTGATATCGTGCGAGTACATTGTCCTGCTGGCTGTCAAAGATGTAGTAGAGCTCTCCCACCTTCAGAAAATCAACCCTTCCCTGCTCCGCAAGCAAGGTGAGCACGGCATCGAATTCCCTGGCCCTGAAACTAACCCTTGTAAGGACGCTGTCATTTCGCCCCAGATAAGAATACTCGCGTTCGCCCAGCCGAAATAATTCGTCAACAACGTCTCTGAAGCGAACGTTATCGGCTTCCACCTCGTATAAATCATCCTGGCGGACAACGCTGCCGCGGGCCCGGCGGGTTGAGTCGGATGTCGAACGATCCGATTGGATGTAGAAGGCGTTCCCGTCTGCTACAAGTTCGTAATCCGGAAAACGCAGGATCAAAATGTTCAGAGTTTCTTCAAGATCGGTCTCAATAACTTTTATAGTTACGCGCTCCCTTGGGAGAGCGTCAAAGAGAACAGGCTGTGGAGATGTGCGGGCTATGGCCGTCATAACATCCTGCAGCAAAACTTCTTCGGCTTCCAGGTTGATTCGATTATTAGCATCGTAGCTCAAGTTAATTCGAGATATGCGGATAATTGAATCTTCTCTTGTCCAGTACAGGCGTTCCTGTTCCAGGAAAAGAAACAGGGCCTCCTCCGGAGTGATAGCGGGAGATTGAAAACTTGCAGTTCCGTCGACTGTTTGATCGCTCAGAATCGTCAGGTCTGCTGCGGCTCCCAATACCTGCAGAACATCCCTAACATCCCTGTTCTGGAAAACCATCTCCGAAAGTCTTTGAGCATGCAGCGGCAAAGAAAGCAGTATGTTCAAGGCCGATAAAAACACTAACTTGCGTTTCAATAACCTCATGGCAAATTTCCCGGAACATAAAGACACAGCAGAGAGCAGGCTGTCAACACCGGTGCCATCGGAACAAGTTCCTGCTTTCCCACATCTCTCCTGATAATACGCGGCAAGAGGCAGGAGAGTATAGTAATTGACGCCGCGGCCGCCGCAATAATCCATCGCAGAGGGCCCAAAATTCCGGCTAGAAAAATTCCCAGCTTAACATCGCCCAAGCCAAGTCTGTTTCGGGTGATTAAACGAATGCTCAGCATCTGAACGGCGGCCGTTAGGCTTCCCGTCAAAAACTCAAGTGGTGGAAGCAAGCCGGCGAAAGTCGCCGTCAGGGAGGCCGAAAGCCCCAATACTATCGCTGTATCAGGGATTCGCAGCTCCCTTATATCAACCCAGCTAGCCCATCCGCCCACAAGCAGAATAAGAAGCACCATTGCCGTGTTCATATGGAGGGCTCCATAGATTCCTCGATATTCATCCACTGCTTTGAGATGATTCGGAAGCTATCGCGCCCTCTCCTTTCCGGAATCCGGGCTGCAATAGCCTTAAGGCGTCTCTCGGAGTCTTCCGCACTAATCTCCCAAAACCATGTCTGCACGCCCAGAAAGGCAAAAACATCTTCCTGCCCCTCCTCTATGTCTACCATGGAACGCAAGAACTCGGATGTTATCTCCCTGAATCCGCGAGCCGAAGTAATGGCAGCCAGGCTTCCATCGGGATTGGGGAGCGCCTCACCATTGAACTTGAGGGAGAGTACAATCTTTAGCAGGTCTTCGTCGACAAAATGGACGTTGATAAGCGGCATGGGAGAAACAATCGGAACAGCCTGCTTCAAAGCCCTTCCAAACATGGAGTGAAAGTGATTGTAGTCCTGTTTATCGGCGCCCTCGTACAAAATGATACTTTCAGCCAGGGCGGATGATGCATTGCCCAGCCGAGGACTTAAGAGAGCCTCCAATCCTTCCTTGTCGATAAGGCGGGGATGGGCATACCCATAAATTCCGAAAATCGATCCCATGACGTCCTGAGGGACTATACCCTCTAGGTTAGTTCGCGGTGAAATGCCTCCCGATGAACGCAGGTTCTGAATTTTCCTTACAGCGCCGGCGAATGCCAGTTCTACGGCGATGGGACTTTGGGAAAGCCAATTGGCCCCAATGGTATTCAAATTCAAAGACGAGGAAACATCCCTGATCGACAAAGACGCCTGCTGGCTTCGGGATTGGGAAATGGTTGTCCAAAGAGGATCGATAGGCGCGTCGGCCTGCGGTGTTGGATCGGATAACAGAGTCGAAAGAACTGACATAACCGCCTCTTCCAATTGCTGTTTCTGCTGCACATCGTCTTCGTAGGCCTCTATCCGCCGGGCCATGTTTATCTGCGGTCCAACAAGGGCGGAAAGTAGCAGGCTGGAGAACGAAAACACGATGAGGGCGTAGAGTGTTGCCGAACCCGATTGAAAAATCATTGCAGGGCCTCCGAAAAAAATTCCGATGAATAGAGTGGACGTGATTGCAGGTAGAGTGATGTCCTAAGCGATTCAGAGTAGGAAACCTGGACGGAAAAGAGATGGCCCTTCTCATCGAATACAGGATTGATAAGCGGCACCACTGTTTCGAAATAATAAGCCGTTGCAGTCTCCTCTAAGGGGCCGGAAAGCTCCACGGCGTGTTCTTGAATTTCAATACGAAATACATCAATCTGATCACCGATTTCGGCCTGCAGTTCCATCCCCTCTTCTCCCTCGGTATATCGGATTCCCTGCTTCCACCAATCGCAATAAAGAAGCGCCAATCGCCGTTCAATATCCACTGTCAGAGAAACAAAACGAAGAAGATCACGATCCTGTTTCAGATTTGTAAGCAATCGCCCACTATTGGAACTCAGCAAAATAAATACGCCCCCTGCCGTAATAGAGGTGAGGACTATCGCGACAAGAGCATCCACTAAGGAGGCCCCCTCCTCGGGTTTATTGGGCCGAGGATGATACATAGTATTTCCAGCTTCTTTCCTGCGTCTCGGAGTTGCTGCTATAGAGCTCTTCCAGCGCGGAAAGCCGGCGGGACCTCGCCGATGCTATCGCTCCGGACACACTCATCGCCGTCACTGCCACAACGGCAAGAATGATGATTGCTACAAGAGCATCAAGAGTAGCATATCCGTTAATCCTTCCAGGAAAAGATATCCTCATCCGGACCCTCTCCACCTTCCAGTCCATCGGCGCCGTAAGATGATAACTCATAGGGCAGTCCTTCCGGTCCTGGGTTTTTATAGACATAGTCTCTCCCCCAGGAATCTTCAATGCCCTTCCTGGTTAAATATGGCCCCGACCATCCGGAAGGAATCGGAGATATTGCCGGCAGAGTCCAAAGAGCATCAAGTCCCTGCTCTTCGCTGGGGTACATTCCACAATCCAGGTAGTAACTGTCTAAGGCCAGGGAAAAAGCAGCAATCTCATTGGCCGCAGAAGCATGTCTGGCCCTGTTGACATAACGAACACCAGCAAATCCTACAGCTCCGGAAAGAACAAAAAAGATAGTAACCGCAATAATAACTTCAATAAAGGACCACCCGGCTTCGGAAAACCACATCTTAGTATCTAATATTCTGCAGCCATTAGAGCCCATCACCTTCCCTCAATGATCATTTTAGCACATAATAGTCTCACATACAAGATTGGCAGAAAAACAAAAGGAATTATCGGCAAAATAGAAATGGCTGGGTGAGAAAATACCGGAAATGTGGTGATTTGCCTACGAATTCGTTTGTCCTTTCCCTGCGGAAGGTTTTATTTTTAAGTACCAGCGTACTTGGCTGTAATGCGCCGAAACCTGGCTGATTGGAAACATCAGTTAAAAGCCGGCTCGACAGGCTTCCGGCATTAAGCAACGCGAAGCGGGCAACTTGCCCCGCTCTGGATCGGCCGCCTCCTGACGCTGGATCAGCCCTGCCGGAATTCCCGAGCGGCTCGATAATACGGGCCAATGCGGCGAGACGTATGAGGAACACCGAGAAATGCCAAAACGCGATGAGAAGCCAAATCAGGTTATAGCAGCCGCCGAAGCCTTGCCGGAATATATTTATCTGGTGCCGCTGCAGGGCAAGCCGATATTCCCGGGCATATTCACACCGATAATGATTAGCGGAGCCGAAGATATCGCGGTGATTGACAAGGCGATAGAAACCCACAAGGTAATCGGTTTGATTTTAACCAACAATCCGGAAATAAACTCTCCCGGTCCAAATGAATTATACAAGGTGGGAACAGCCGCCAAGATAGTCAAGCGAATCAACTTGCCGGATGGTGGAATCAACATCTTCATCAGCACACTGAAGCGCTTCAGAATATCGAAAATTCGCGGTGAAACAAGCCCCTTCTCAGCCGTAGTAAAATACCTCAATGATATATGCAACCCTAAGGACATCGAACTGAAGGCCCTGACTCGGGCATTGCTCTTTGAAATGAAGCAGATAAGCGAGAACAATCCTCTGTTCACCGAAGAGATGCGACTTAACATGGTAAACATTGATGATCCGGGAAAAATAGCAGATTTCATTATCAGCATCCTCAACGTCGCGAGAAACAAGCAGCAGGAAATCCTGGAAACTCTTGATGTGAAGAAGCGTCTGGGCATGGTGCTGGTTTACATCAAGAAGGAACATGAGCTCTCAAAAATCCAGAAGAGGATAGCGGAGGAAATCAATGAGAAGATTGAGAAAAATCAGCGGGATTACTTTTTGCGGGAGGAGCTAAAAGCCATCAAGAAGGAACTTGGTGAGCCGACGGACGCACGGTCAAGCGAGTATCAAAAATTCAAGGAGGCACTTACCAAATTCAACTTCACTGGTGAGATAGCCGAACAGGTGGAACGCGAACTTGATAAATTCCAGGTGATGGATCCCCAGGCAAGTGAATACGTGGTCACCAGAAACTATCTCGACTGGATAGTTTCTCTTCCCTGGGAAGATCCGGGTGCAGATGAAATTGATATCGCTGCCTCGTCCAAAATTCTGGAAGAAGACCATTATGGGCTGGAAGACGTGAAAGAGCGCATCATGGAATACCTCGCCGTTCGAAAATTGAAAGAAGATTCGAAAGGCTCGATTATTCTACTGGTGGGACCTCCGGGGGTGGGGAAAACTTCAATAGGAAGATCTATTGCTCGGGCCATGGGGAGACCTTTCTTCAGGTTCTCGGTGGGCGGCATGAGGGATGAAGCCGAAATAAAGGGCCATCGCCGCACCTACATTGGGGCAATGCCAGGCAAGATAATTCAGGGATTGAAAATAACGAAATCGAGGGCCCTTGTTTTTATGATAGACGAAATAGATAAACTGGGAATGAGTTTTCAGGGCGATCCCTCCTCGGCACTCCTCGAAGTACTGGATTCCGAGCAGAACATCAACTTTCGAGACCACTATCTTGATCTCCCCTTCGATCTTTCCCACGTAGTTTTTGTGGGAACAGCCAACACGCTCGACAAAATTCCCCGCCCCCTCATAGACCGAATGGAGATTATTCGGCTTTCAGGTTATGTAGACGAGGAGAAAATGCAAATTGCGAGGCAGTACATAATACCAAAGAGCCTCCAGCGCCACGGCTTGAAGCGGGGTCAGATTCGTTACAATCTGAGCACACTCAAGGCAATCGCAGATGGCTATGCCAGGGATGCGGGAATGCGTACTTTCGAAAAAGCCATTGATCGTATTCACAGGAAAGTTGCACTTGGAGTGGTAGAAAGGTCCGGCAAACTCCCGATACGCATCAAGACAGATGTGTTGGAACACTATTTGAAAAAACCGGTGTTTCGGGAAGATGGACTGGACAAGGCTGCCAAGCCGGGCATGGCCCTGGGGCTGGCCTGGACGAGTATGGGAGGGAGCATCCTTGTAATTGAGGCAGACGCGATTCTTGGGAAGCAGGCGCTCAACCTAACCGGACAGATGGGAGAGGTGATGAAGGAATCCGCTGAAATCGCCTATACTACGGTGAGAAAAATTGTCCAAAAGATAGAGGGACTGAATAAGTTCTTTTCCACCCGCACCGTTCACCTTCACATTCCCGAAGGAGCTATCCCAAAAGACGGACCCTCGGCCGGAATTACGATGACAACCGCCCTGCTCTCACTGGCAACCGGATTAACAACCAAATCAAAAATGGCAATGACAGGAGAGCTGAGTCTTACCGGCAGGGTTCTCTCTATTGGGGGCTTGAAGGAAAAAACCATCGCGGCGCGGCGGCATAAGATTGGCCATTTGATTATCCCGGAGGCAAATCAGCGAGATCTGGAGGAAATACCGGCCCAGGTGAAGAAGGGGATAGTCTTTCATCCGGTTTCGGAGTACAGTGAGGTAGTTCAGTTGATTCTGCCCCGGCTCAAACTCTGATTCCGTCTCATTTCAAACCATGCAGGGGGATATTGCGGAGCATTCAGTTCCCAGGGATATGCCCGCCTGAACCTAAGGAGCAGTCAGATGTTTCAAGAGGAAATAAACTATCGTGCCTATGCCGAACTCCTGATTGACGCCGGCATTGCTCTTAGACCGGGTGAGAAGCTGCTCATTCGCCATGAGCCAGATGGCGTGCTGCTTGCTCGAAGTTGCGCCGAGGTGGCCTATGAGCGCGGTGCGGCGCTCGTCGAAACTCAGCTACGTGATCCACATATCCTTCGGGCGCGAATAAGAGCACAGGCGGGAAGAAGCGATGCCCTTGCAATTCTTCCCTCCTGGCTGCCGGCCTGGCAGGAAGCAATGATAAATGAGTCCTGGGGGTACTTGGTGCTGAACTCACATGAAGATATGGATCTGATGGTTCGAACTGATCAGAATGCCCTGATGCTTCATGAGCGGTTTATGCGAGAGAGGATACAGCATTTCTACGACGCGGTTACAGATGATATGATTCCCTGGTGCGTTGCGTCTGCTCCCGGTCCGAAATGGGCCGAGTATGTCCTTGGCAGAGGGAAGAGCACTGCCGATCTCTGGCGCACATTGATCCCCATACTTCTGTTAGACCGCGATAATCCTGTCCATGAATGGAAGGAGAAATCCAGAATTCTCGAAGAGCGATCAAGAATACTCAATAGCTTCGAATTAGATTCCCTGCTTTTCGAGGACGAAGACACCAGCCTCACCGTGGGTCTACTCCGAGAGTCAAAATGGAATGGGGGGGAGACACATGGCAGGGGTAACCTAGCAAACATCCCCACCGAGGAAATATTTACCACACCTGACAGAATGCGCTGCGATGGTTTTGTTCGCATCACAAAGGCTGTCGAAGTGCATGGCACCATTGTTAGGGGTGCAGAATTCACCTTTGAAGACGGCGTTTTAGTTGGATTTGATGCCAGGGAGGGTCTGAGAGCTCTCAAAACCTTTGTGGAGACCTACGAGGGGGCGCGTCGACTCGGCGAAGTGGCGCTGGTTGATGAGGGTTCCACTATCGCGCAGAGCAATCTCCATTTCGGTTCGCTCTTATTCGATGAAAATTCCTCCTGCCATATTGCCCTTGGTGCCGGCTATCCTCTCTGCATTGAGGGCGGGGGCAAATTGGATACCGAGGAGAAGAAAATTGCTGCCGGGTGCAATACATCCCTAATCCATCTCGATTTCATGATAGGATCACCCGAGATGTCGGTATTCGGCCTGCACAGGGACGGCAGGAAAACAACGGTAATCGACAGGGGACGCTTCATCATATAGCCGGGAATACCTCCCCGCATGAGAGCCCGCCAATCTCCCTGGGTTATTCGACACTGCTCGCATTCAAAATGCCTGAAACAGATATGAGATTCTTCAGAACTTTTCGATTGCAAAGCTCCCATGAGCCTACAGCAGCTCCGTAAAAAATGGTTCCCTTGACCACAGTCATCAACATAACCTAGGCTCTTTGAGGATGATCAGTCTCAGGGAGCAGGTGGATCTGATCAGGGAAGCTTTTGCCTACTTGGAACGCTTTCGCGGAGCCACCTTCGTGATTAAGATTTCGAACCAGATAATAGACCACCCGGCCTTTTCCCAGCATGCGGCCGATTTGGCCCTTTTGCACAAGGCCGGTATCAGAATTGTTGCAATTCCGGGTGCTAGAAAAAAGATTGAAGAAGTTCTAGGCCGCTATGATATTGCAAGGAAATATATAGGCGCTATCCAGGTTAGCGATCCCGAAACGGTAGATCTAGTTAAGATGGCTGTCTTTGATGTAGCTCATCGGGTTATGACAGCTCTTTCGGGTCATGAGATAACCCCCCTAATCGGCGATTGGATTAAGGCCCGATCGCGCGGTGTTCACCAAGGAGAAGATTTTGGGAATAGCGGTATCGTGGATCGAGTTCGTATTGAATCGGTGATGCGATCCCTTGAACTTGGGCATTTGCTTATCTTCCCCTGCATCGGACACAGCGATATAGGCCAACCTTTCATCCTTTCGTCAAATGAACTGGCGCAAACCATTGCCGCATCACTCGGTGCCAAAAAACTCTTCCTGCTGACAGCAAATCCGGCAATAAAGGCACCTGAATGGAAAACTCCCGAGGGGGCGGAAATTTTGGAAGATGGCAGAATTTTTCGCATGCTTCCGGATGTGGCAGCGGAGATTGCCTCCATGAATCCCGAAAAACCCGGGCAGGCCAGTCTCGATATCGCAGCGAAGGCATGTCGGGCCGGGATTGAACGCTCGCATATACTCAATGGCTGTCAACCCGGAATTCTGCTAAAGGAAATTTTTTCCAACCTGGGAGCCGGAACAATGGTGTTTGCCGATATCTATGAGCGGCTTCGCCCTATGAGGAGCTCCGATGTATCCGGCATGCTCGAAATAATGAAACCCCTGGTAAACCAGGGCATCCTGGTGAGACGCACCCGGGAAGAGCTTGTCGACAGGCGGAACGACTACTGGGTTTACGCGATAGATGGGTTGGTGCACGGCTGCGCCGCCCTCCATATCCACGACGAGCTAAACGCGGAAATCGCCGGGGTGGCGGTGGATACCCGTTACTCACAGCTTGGGATAGGCAGGAAGCTCGTCGCGAGGCTTCTTGAAGAGGCAGCAAAAATCGGCATCCAAAAAGTCTTCGCTCTCAGCTCCCGCAGCTCCGATTGGTTTCTCTCTCAAGGATTCCACGAAACCTCGATATCCAGCCTTCCGGCCAAACGCCAGAAGGAATACGACGCGGACCGAAAACCCAAAATACTGATAAAGGAATTCTCCGGTTAATGCCGATATAACTCTATCTCCGCGAAGAACTTCATTTCTGCCCTTCGCGACTAGCTCCAGCGTTTTTTCGCAGCAGTCCAATTATTGCCCAGATTATGACTAGACCGCCTGCAAGACTCAAAAAGAGCTTGAGCGGCAGCTTCATCGCGAAGGCCACAGTTGCCACCTCCACCGCCAGCGAGGGAATTTTCCCCACTGTGCTGGCCATCGTGAAAGCAAGGGCATTCATACGGCTCGCGGCGGCAGCAACTGTAACCGCTCCGGAGGGCATGTAGGGCAGGAATCGAAACGCGAGCACCAGAAAGAAAGCGCGAGTTGGCGATGCCCTGGATAATCGGATCATCTGCCTGTCAAGGGAAGAGGCAAACTTACCCTTACCCCTTGAAAGTCTGTTTAATCCCCTGCGATAGAGTAGAAATGCCAGTACCGCGCCCAGTGATTCTCCGGCAATCGAAAGCGCTGTTCCCATCCATATACCAAAAACAGCCACATTGGCCATCGTTATGAAATAACTTGGGAGTACTCCCAAAATTGCTATTGCGATTTCCAATAAAAGACTGAGGGGTATGGCGATAGGATAATAGTTAGTCAGCAGGTCGCTGAGCCATATCTCGCTCATAGGCGATTATGCCGCATTTTTTCATTCATGGCCCAGTTATTCACAGCTCCTGAATATATTACACTGAACCTATTCGGAAAACCATTCTATCTACTCACATCCCAAGTCTCCGAAGAATGGAATTGACCATTTACAAAATTTCCCCTAAGCTGGCCCCCCACAATGTCCGACAGCGTACAAAAATTTCGATAACAAAACTCCAGGTAAGCAAAAATATTATGATCGAATCACCCCCGGGAAACATCACCGAATGGACAAACATAGGCGGAATTGAAGTTCAACCAGGTAAGGCCCATCCCTTCGGCGCAATAATAGGCGGCAGGGGAGTTCAGTTCTCACTGTTCTCAAGGCACGCGGCATCCGTATCCCTCTTACTCTTTGACAACGAAAGAGACTCGGTGCCCGCACACGAAATTAAGCTTGATCCTAGGCTCTACCGCACCGGAGATTGCTGGCACGTACTTGTAAGGGGAATCAAGGCGGGACAGCTCTATCTCTACCGCGTAGACGGGCCCTATCAGCCGTTTGAAGGTCACCGGTTTAATAAGTACAGGGTTCTGATCGACCCCTACGCCAAGGCCCTAACTGGGAATTTTCGATGGGACATCAGCAGCGCATTCGGGTTCATACCCTCTCATCCGGATGCCGATTTATCCTTTTCAACCAGGGAGGATATCTCAAATTTCCCGAAGTGCATTGTCATCAGCGACAGTTTCGACTGGGAAGACGACAAACCCTTGAATTATCCGCTTAGCCAAACAATTATTTACGAAGCCCATGTTGTGGGCCTTAGCGCCCATCCGGAGGCACAGCGGAGATTCAAGATAAAAAACCCGGGCACCTTCAGTTCGGTTGCGCAAATGATACCCTATCTGAAGGAATTGGGCATTACCAGCCTGGAATTGCTCCCCGTCGCCGAATTTGATACATCCAAATATCGGGATAGGATCAACCCTATCAGCGGCGAGCCGCTTGAGAACTACTGGGGATATTCAACTATAGCTTTCTTCGCCCCGAAAAGCGGCTATGCCTGTTCCGGCGCCCGCGGTGAACAGGTAGCCGAATTCAAGCAGATGGTAAAAGAACTTCACCGTTTTGGCATCGAAATAATCCTGGACATCGTATTTAACCACAGCGGTGAAGGGAACCAAATGGGTCACACTCTCTCGTTCAAAGGCATAGATAACAAAATTTACTACATCCTTGCCCCAAACCCACGCTTCTATTTGAACTACTCAGGATGCGGGAACACACTGAACTGTAACCACCCCATTATGCAGGAATTCATATTGGAATGCCTCCACTATTGGGTACAGGAAATGCACATCGACGGGTTCCGCTTCGATCTTGGATCTGTTCTGGCACGTGATTCAAAAGGCAGATTGATGGATAACCCACCCGTTCTGGAGCGCATAGCCCAAGACCCTCTCCTTAGCGATACCAAGATTATTGCCGAGGCCTGGGATGCTGGCGGCGCCTATCAGGTTGGTCAGTTTCCCGGTGGACGATGGGCAGAGTGGAATGACAGATATCGTGATGATGTTCGGAGTTTCTGGCGCGGCGATCCTCACAAAACCAACTCCTTTGCCACTCGCCTGACCGGCAGCGAGGATCTCTATACCGGACGCAAACCATATCATAGCATCAATTACATCACCGCCCACGACGGCTTCACTCTGGCCGATTTGG
>Ga0209364_1000221_pt1 | contig 13250 bp, 9 predicted proteins | sample WorMetHERISLAND2_3_FD_187387 | JGI IMG/M metagenome (GOLD analysis project Ga0209364, IMG submission 187387) | Marine gutless worms symbiont microbial communities from Max Planck institute for Marine Microbiology, Germany - Olavius albidus HERON... | ecosystem: Host-associated > Annelida >... | reverse complement strand
CAGAGCTTTCACCTGTTCCTAAAGGAGTGCGAATGGCGGTTCAATGGAGGTGATCACCGGGAACTGCTTAACCAATTAAAGACATGGGTGAATTCGAGACAAAAACGTCCTTAGCTAGGACAGCCCCAAGTTTTTTATATCGGCCCGACAAGGGATGATTCAAGAACAGTCCGTAAGCGACGGAAGCGTATCCATGGCTGTTGCCCGAGGAGCCGATCACATCTTCGATATCGGCCGTTCGAAAGAGTGAACTAGCAACCGCACCTGCGCGTATAATGCACGACATGATCGATCGGACGAATTTCCTGGCTTCGCGCCGTGCCGTGCTCAGTGGGCTCGCCGCGTCCGCCGCCGTCGTTGGGCTCGGTGGCTGCACCCGCATGTTGGGCGGTGTTGCCGAGCTGACCACCGACGTCACGGTCCATGAGGATCTCGCCTATGGGCCTCACAAACGTCACCGCCTCGATCTCTATATCCCCGACAAGGCCTCGGCAGATACGCCCGTGGTCCTCTTTCTCTACGGCGGCAGCTGGAAATGGGGCTCGCGCGGTCGTTACGCTTTCGTCGGCTACGGGTTGGCGTCGCGCGGTTTCGCCGTCGCCGTCGCCGATTACCGCCTCTATCCGGAGGTGCGGTTCCCGGAATTCAATGACGACGCGGCGCGGGCAGCGGTCTGGCTGCAGTCGGAGCGCAGTGGCTTCGGTTTGGCGCCGGGCCCGCTCAACCTGATGGGCCATTCGGCGGGGGCGCATATCGCGGCCTTGATCGCCCTCGATCCCCGGTACCTGGAGCGACGCGATTTAACGCCCGCCGACCTCGGCCGCGTGGTCGGGCTTTCGGGCCCCTACGGCATGTATCCTTCGCGGATCGATTTCGTCGCCGACATCTTCCCGCCGGCGGCGGAAGAGACGATGGCCCGCCCGGTTACCTTCGCACGGGGAGAAGCACCGCCCATGCTGCTTTTGCACGGTGCCGACGATTCTCTCGTTTCGCCGAAAAACTCGGAGACCCTGGCCAACCTGCTGACCATTGAGGGCGCCGCCGCCGAGGCCCGCGTCTACCCAGACGTCGGCCACCGGGAGATGGTCCTGTTCAGCGGCCTGGCCCCGGTCCTCGACGACGCATCGGCGTTCCTGAAAAGCGGCCCCGCCGCTCAAAGACCAGATCAGGAACGCCGCGCCCAAGCCGTCCGCTACCTTGCCGCCAACACACCGGACTCTTTCCGGCGTGATCTCGATCCGACGCTGACCTTCATGCGCCTCGGATACTAAGTATTGAATAAGGTGTTTCGTTCAGGCCCTTTGCCGGTTGTTAACCATTTCTCGCGTAAATTTTGAGCGAATCGTATGAGCAAGGGGGCTCGAGATGTTTCATCAGAAAAAGACTGTCGAGATCGGGGACTACTATGTCTAGAAGGGCGCGGTGCCGATCCTCTGGCAGGTGGTCGCCCACGTCGATACCCAGGGCCTGCCGCCGCACGTCAGGATCGCCGAGATTCACGGCAGCCGCCTACAGGCAATCTCGGTCTCGGCGCTGGTCGAAAACGGTTGGTTCGAACGGGTCAGTGAAGACGAACAGCGCCGCCTGATCGAACAGAACCGGTCCCAGGATTTCGCCGAACCATTTGCCGGTGCCGCCGAGTAACCGGCAACGCCGATCAGCAGGGTTTACCCGGCTCCACACCGAAACCAAGGCCATCCTCCCGAAACACGGCTCCCGGCAGCCTGTGCGACGTTCAGATACGAACGGCGCTGCCGGGGTCCGGCGGCGTGTCCCGTGACCCGGCATTTCCGTCACGTCGTTTTACATACATTCACACAATGGGATGTGTTTGTTTGTCGCCGGTTAATGGCGATGGTTTAGGTTCGGAAATCGGTAGACGGTCCCGGTCGTCCGGAAATCGTGATCGGTATTGGCACGCGGATAGTCCCGCGGAGACGGAATGACACAGAAAAAGGGTGCGTACTGACTGCTGGCTGGCGGTTTCTTATTGGTCATCGTCTTGATGTTCGTCCTCCAGACAGGGTCGATCCAGGTGATGGATTCGTTGGCGGAGCTGACGACTAAGATGTATCGCCACCCGCTGACGGTCAGCAATGCGGTGCTCGAGGCGAACAATCGTATCGTCTCCATGCACCGCCATATGAAGGACGTTGCCCTCGCCCGCAATGCGGCGGACCTGGACCGGGCCGTGGCCCGCGTTGCCGCCGAAGAGAGGCAGGTCTATCAACGCTTCGATACCGTTTCCGAGCGGTTTCTCGGGGACAAGTCGAAGATCGAGGCGGCCCGGACCGCTTTCACCGAATGGAGAGAAATCCGCTCCGAAGTAATCGAATTGACGCGGGCCGGGCGCTATGACGAGGCGGCGGCCATTACCAAGGGTAAAGGCGCGGAGCACGTCGAGCTTCTGAGTGCTCGCATGGATGATCTCATCGCGTTCGCGCGCAGCAAGGCGTCGGCGTTCCTCGCCGACAGCCAGGCCCAACACGAGTCGAGCCGTACCCAGCTTTATGGGGTCATGACGCTCGTCATTGTTGTGTCGGGGCTTGTCGCGTCGTTTGTTGTCTATCGCATCCACTCGGGAGAGAAGCGTTTGCGGGAAAGCGAGGAACGGTTCCGATCGATTTCCGAAACCTCGTCGGCGGCGATGGTCATCGTCGTCGACCGGCTACATCGAGTTCTCCCTCGGTACATGGCGGCAAGGCGAAGAGACCTATTTCAGCGCCGTCATGCACGACATCACGGAACGCAAGGCCAGTGAATCCCGGTTCCGCAACCTGGTCGAAGGGTCGATCCAGGGCGTGATCATCCACCGTCAATGGCGAATTCTGTTCGCCAATCAATCGATGGCGCGGATCTGCGGATACGATTCGATCGATGATCTGCTTAACGTCGGCACCATGGAAAACCTCATTGCGCCCCAAGAGCGCCAACGCTTGCGCAGTATCAGACAATCGAGGGAAAGGGGCGAGAGGGCAGAAGACTTTTTGGAAGCGGAATTCCTGCGCGCTGACGGATCGAGCATCTGGCTCGAGTTGGTCAGCAACGTTATTGACTGGAACGGTCAACAGGCGATTCAAAGCACCGTCATCGACATCACTGATCGCAAACGGGCGGAAGCACAGATGCGAGAGGCCAAGGAAGATGCGGAAAACGCCAATGCGGTGAAATCCCAATTCTTGGCCAGCATGAGCCACGAATTGCGGACGCCTCTGAATGCCGTGCTGGGATTCGCACAAATGCCGCAGTTCGATCCCAAAAACCCATTGTCTTCAGCGCAAGCCGAACACGTCGAGCAAATCCTCCAAGGTGGTAATCATCTCCTGGATCTGGTCAACGAGATACTCGACCTCGCCAGAGTCGAAGCCGATCAGGTCGACTTGGCATTGGGCGAAGTCGACATTCAGTCGATTGTCGGCGACTGCATCGAGCTGGTATCGCCCCTCGGTGATCAGAAAGGGGTCCCCATCCTCAATCAAGTTGAAGACCGGCCGGTTCTCGCCGTTCGAACCGACCAACGGCGGCTTAAGCAAGTCCTGATCAACCTGTTGTCCAATGCGGTAAAGTTCAATCACCGCGAGGGCCGTGTGACTGTTGGCGCCCGGGAAACAAAGGACGGGTTCATGCGGTTGTCGGTCGCTGATACGGGACCCGGTATTTCAAAGGCTGACCGAGATGGAGTCTTCCAAATGTTCCACCGTGTCGGCGCCGACCCGATGCTGGCGCGCGAGGGTGCCGGGATCGGGTTGACCGTGAGCAAACTGCTGGTCGAACGTATGGGCGGTCATATCGGCCTCGAAAGCGAGGAGGGTGTCGGCAGTACGTTCTGGATCGAACTGCCCTTGGCCTCGAACCGCGACACCGTCATATGGACGGACGCGATGCGCACCGGTGTCAATGCCATCGACAAGGACCACCAGAAGATCGTGTCGCTGATCAACCGGATCATGCGCTCGACCTGTGACGACCGCGACGCGAATTCTGCGGTCGAGGAACTCGTGACCTTTACCCGGTATCATTTCCGGCGTGAGGAAATGATCATGGAAATCTGCGACTATCCGAATGCGGAAAAAACACCGCCGGGAGCACCGTGCGGTTTCAGCCCGTATCGACGACCTGGTCGACGAATGGCGGCGGAATAGAAACGCCGAACACCTCGATCGGTTGCGCGCCCTGTTTCGGGAAACCCATCTCGACCATGTACTCGGCGAGTTCGATCTCGCGTCTTTTGCCGGTGGCAAGGAGGAGGAGATCGAGAAGGTCCTATCGTTGCTGAGATAGCCAACGATCGTCAACGCGCGCAACAAGCTGGTAGAGCCGGTTCTCGAAAATACGCGACTGGTCCGGGTCTCATAGGTGACCCCTTTCACCCCCTTCGACCCAAATGGCCGATGTGTCGCGGTCGATAAACTTGTTGGATCCCGATACCTGACGGCGCTTTCGAGGTTGCAACCCGGACTGGGAATACGGGTCAATGTAAACGAACGTTCCGTCGTAGTCTCTCCGCCCGCTGTTCAAACCCCTTGTCTCCCAGGAGTACAGCAATCACATTTCTCCTGATAGCCAACCACTGCCGGCGGCCGGGAGATCCAACCATGCGTCTTTCTTTCCTCCTTTGCGTCTTTATGCTGGTTCTGGCGGCGGGGAGCGGACGAGCAGCCGAAGAGCCCTTGCTCTCCAGTGTCCGACAGCTCACGTTCGAGGGCAAACGGGCGGGTGAGGGCTATTTCAATGCCGACGCCACCAAACTGATCTTCCAGTCGGAGCGGGACGCCGACAATCCTTTCTACCAGATCTTCCTTATGGATTTGGAGACGGGTGACGTGGAGCGTTTGTCGCCGGGCATCGGCAAGACCACCTGCGCATGGGTACATCCGTCGGATAATCTGGCGCTCTACGCCTCGACCCACGACGATCCGGCGGCGAAAGCGGAAATGCAGGCCGAACTCGACTTCCGCGCCTCGGGCAAGAAGCGGCGTTATGCCTGGGATTACGACGAGGAGTTCGAGATCTACGCCCACGACCTCGCTACGGGTAATCGCACCAATCTGACCAATGCCAAGGGATACGACGCCGAGGGCGCCTATTCGCCGGACGGCGAGTGGATCGTCTTCGCCTCCAATCGCCGCGCCTATTCGGGCGAAATGACCGAAGAAGAAGCGAAGACCTTCGAACACGACAAATCCTTCATGATGGACATCTACCGCATGCGGGCGGACGGCTCCGATGTTCAGCGCCTGACCGCAGCGCCTGGATACGATGGCGGTCCGTTCTTCAGCTCGGATGGCAAAAGGATCACCTGGCGGCGGTTCTCCAAGGACGGAGCTTCGGCCGAGATCTTCACCATGAACGCCGACGGCAGCGGCAAGCGGCAGCTGACCCGCTGGAGCCACATGTCCTGGGCGCCTTACTTCCACCCCTCCGGCGACTACCTGATCTTCGCCTCCAACAAGGAGGGGTTCGCCAATTTCGAGCTCTATCTCGTCGATGCGGGCGGCACCAGGGAGCCGGTGCGGGTCACCTATACGGACGGTTTCGACGGTTTGCCGGTGTTTGCCCCCAAAGGAAACAAGCTATCCTGGACGTCGAAACGGAGCGCCGACAAGACCAGCCAGATCTTCATGGCCGACTGGGACGATGCCGAGGCGCGGCGGTTGCTCGGCCTCGATCAACAAGTGGCGGCGAAACCGGCGGTCACGGCCGATATCGGCGCCACGACAGCGGCCATCCGCGCCGAGGATGCCGAGCGCCACGTCGTGCGACTGGCGTCGGACGAGATGGAAGGCCGCTTGACCGGCACCGCGGGAGAACGCAAGGCGACGGCTTACGTGGCTTCGGTTTTCCATCAGTTAGGCCTGACGCCGGCCGGTGACGGCGGCAGCTATTTCCAGGAGTTTCCATTTACGGCGGGTGTCAAACTCGGCGGCGTCAACTCCCTCACCGTCAAAATGGAAACGGAGAACAAGGCTCCTGATCTCGACGAAGAATGGCGGCCCTTGGCCTTCTCGCGAACCGGCGACATCGCTGAAGCCGATGTCGCCTTCGCCGGATACGGCATCACGGCGCCCGGCATCGACAACATTCCCGACTATGACAGCTATGCCGACCTCGATGTGAAGGACAAATGGGTGCTGGTCTTCCGCTTCCAGCCGGAAGACGTGCCGACCGACTGGCGCCGTCATCTGGTCCGATATTCCGACCTCGCTTACAAGGCCAGTGTCGCCAAGCGAAGTGGCGCTATCGGCCTCATCGTCATGACCGGACCGACGGCCCAGGCGAAGGAGCGTTTGGTCAGGCTCAGTTACGACGCGGCGGCCGGCGGCGGCTCACTGGCCGGCGTGAGCATCAGCGATACCTTGGGCGCGGCGATCCTGAAAGCGGCCGGCAAGGACATCGCGGCCGTTCAGAAAGGGCTCGACGGGGGCAAGGCGGTCTCCGGTTTCGCCATCCCCGGCGTCACCATGGCCGCCACCATCGACGTCGAAAAGGAGAGGCGCTCCGGTCACAACGTCATCGCGCGCCTCGACACCGGCGCCCCGGCCGATGCCCCCGTGGTCGTTGTCGGCGCCCATGTGGATCACCTGGGCCACGGCCAGGTGTCGGGGTCGCTGGCCCGCGAGGACGAGCGCGGCCAAGTGCATTATGGCGCCGACGACAACGCGTCGGGCGTCGCCGCCCTGCTGGAGATGGCGCAATACCTCAAGGACCTGCAGGCCCGCGGAAAACTCGGCGCCAAACGCGATATACTGTTCGCCGCCTGGTCCGGTGAGGAGATCGGCGTTTTGGGATCCGGCCACTACACGGAACAACTGGCCGGGACGGGTAAGCTCGGCGATCGTGTCGCCGCCTACATCAACCTCGACATGGTCGGCCACCTCAGGGACAAGGCCTACCTGCAGGGCACCGGGTCGAGTTCGATCTGGGCCCGAGAGATCGAACGGCGCAACGTGCCGGTCGGTCTCTCCATAGGCACCAAGGCCGATCCTTACCTGCCGACGGATTCGACGCCGTTCTATATGAAAGGCGTGCCGGTCCTGAACGTCTTCACCGGTGCGCATGAGGATTACTCGACGCCCAGGGACCGGGCTGAGGACCTCAATTACAAGGGCATCGCCAAGATCACCAAGCTGATGGCCGGCATCGCCCGATCCTTAGCCCGAACTGAGACCGCGCCCGATTACGTCGAGGTCGAGCGCAAGAAAGGGGGCATGCAGCGCAAGCATCTTCGCGCCTATCTCGGCACCATTCCGGCCTACGGCCAGGACGAGAACCAGAAGGGCGTCAAGCTGCAAGGCGCGGTAAAGGGCGCGCCCGCCGAGGCAGCCGGCATTCAGAACGGTGACCTGCTGGTCGGTCTCTCGGGCGTCGAGATCGAGACCATCCATGACTTCATGGGGCTGCTGTTCGGTCTCAAGGTCGGTGAAAAGACCGAAATGGTGGTCATCCGTGGCAACAAGCGCGTTAAACTGACGGTGGTACCGGGGACCCGCGAATGAGAGCGGCGCAATAACCCATCGATTGGGGCGGTGGAAGACGTTTGGGAGGAAGAACCATGCGGATGTTGCCAAGCCTCTTCGTTTTCCTGGTCTTCGTAGTGCCTGTCTCGGCGGCCGAGCCAGTTAGTCCCATCACCATCGAGGAATGGCCGGTGCCCTTCGAAAGGGGCCGTCCACGCGATCCCTACGTGGCGCCTGACGGGTCGGTCTGGTTCGTCGGCCAACAGAACAGTTACCTGGCCCGCTTCGATCCGAAGACCAAGAAGTTTTCCCAGCGTGACCTCGGCGATGGAGCGGGGCCGCATAACCTGATTGTCGGTTCCGACGGCATCGTCTGGTACGCCGGCAACCGGCGCGGCTACATCGGTCGCTACGATCCCACGACCGATAGGATCGAGAAGATAGGCATGCCGGATGAAGCGGCCCGCGATCCGCACACGTTGATCTTCGATCAGGGAGAGAAACATATCTGGTTTACCGTGCAATGGGGCAATTTCGTCGGCCGGCTCAGGCTCGCAGATCGCAAGGTCGACCTGATCCCGGTACCGACCGAGGATTCGCGGCCCTATGGCATCATCGTCGCTCCCGACGGCAGGCCGTGGATCGCGCTTCTCGGCACCAACAAGCTGGCGTCGGTCAATCCCCAGACCCTGAAGCTAACCGAGCACGAGCTACTGGAATTGGATGCGGCGCCCCGGCGCATCGGGGCGACCAGCGACGGGCGCATCTACTACACTGACTATTCGCGGGGCAGCCTCGGGCGCCTCGATCCCAAAACCGGCAATGCCAGCGAATGGGTAGCACCGTCGGGCGGCGGCTCCGGACCCTATGCCATGGCCGTCGATGGCGCCGACCGCGTGTGGTACGTGGAAACCGGCGAGCGGCCCAATGTCTTCGTCGGATTCTCGCCCGAAGGCGACCAAACCGTCTCGTTGACACCGGTGCCGTCAGGTGGCGGTTCCATCCGCCACATGGTCTACGATGCGAAGGCCAAGGTCGTCTGGTTCGGCACCGACGCCGGCACCATTGGCCGGGCCGTGTTGCCGCCTGGCTGAAGACCCGTGTCAGAGATTGAAAAAGGGCCGCGCCGCCCTACCTATTGACTGATCGGGCGAATGGGTCTGATCTAACTGGTACAACAGTAGACGGAAAGCCATGTCTCAGTTTGAGGAAACCACCGAGGGGATTACGGTCCGGGTCGAGAGCTTCTATCTCGAAGATCAGTCGGAACCGTCTGACGACCACTACGTCTGGGCCTATCGGGTCGAAGTGGAGAATAACGGCGAGGCCGTCGTTCAGTTGCTGACGCGCCATTGGGTGATCACGGATTCGACCGGTAAGACCCAGGAAATCCGGGGTGATGGCGTGGTCGGGCACCAACCGGTCCTGGAACCCGGTCAGTCCTTCGAGTATACCAGCGGCACGCCATTGGCCACGCCGTCGGGTTTCATGTCGGGTTCGTACCAGATGATTGATGACGGCGGCCGCCAGTTCGACGCGATCGTCCCCGCCTTTTCGCTCGACAGTCCGTTTCAGGAAAAAGCGCTTCATTAGGGCCGAGTTCGCCAGAGTTGACGAGCAGTGAGATCGAACCCATCTGCTAGAGGCAGGGGTTAGGAACAACGGAACACGGAACGGAGCACGGCAGTGACAGTGGACAACCCCATCAATCTTGTCGAAAAGGTCGACCTGAGCACGGAAGACAAAGCCCCGCGCCCTTCCCGCGAGGAAGCGGAAGAAGCGGTGCACACGCTGATCCGCTGGACCGGTGACGATCCGGCCCGTGAAGGCCTGGCGGACACGCCGGGCCGCGTCGTGCGGTCCTACGAGGAGTTCTTCGCCGGATACGACGCCGACCCCAAGGAAATCCTCGAGCGTACCTTCGAGGAGGTCGACGGCTACGACGAAATGGTGCTGCTCCGCGACATTCGCTTCGAGTCCCATTGTGAGCACCACATGGTGCCGATCATCGGCAAGGCCCACGTCGCCTACCTGCCCCGTCATCGGGTCGTCGGCATTTCGAAACTGGCCCGCATCGTCGAAGTCTATGCCAAGCGTCTGCAGATCCAGGAGAAGATGACTGCGCAGGTCGCCAACATCATCGATGAGGTGCTCGAGCCGGAAGGCGTTGCCGTCGTCATCGAGGCGGCGCACCAGTGCATGACCACACGCGGCGTCCACAAACCGGGGGTTGCCATGGTTACAAGCCGCATGCTGGGCGCGTTTCGCGAGAACGCCTCGACCCGGCGCGAGTTCCTGGCCATGATCGGCACGCCGGGTTCGACGGAGACTGGGTTCGGCTGAACCTTCCCTCAGCGGCATCCCGATGACTTTCTGTTGATTGGACAGACCGACACCGATCGGTAGTAATCTCAACGCCTGTCCAATCGCGAACGGGAACTTAAAGGCGTGAAACATCAATTTAACGGTATATGCCGGACCGTCGCCCTGACGGCCGCGGCCGCGATGTTCCTGTTCGTCCTGACCTACGGAAGCACGGGCCGGGCCGCCAACCTTATGGGCGAACAATCGAGTCCCTATCTTCGCTCCCATGCCAAGGACCCAGTCCATTGGCAGCCGTGGAGCGACGAAGCCTTCGAGCAGGCACGCAGGGAAGGCAAGCCTGTTTTCCTGTCGATCGGCTATCTGGCCTGCCATTGGTGCCACGTGTTGCAGGACGAAAGCTTCACCGACTCCGAGACGGCGGCCTTGATGAACGATGCCTATATCAACATTCTCGTCGACCGTGAGGAACGGCCCGATATCGATGCGGTAATGATGCGTGCTGCCGACCTGATGGGGGCGCAAACCGGCTGGCCGCTCAACATGTTCCTGACCCCCGACGCCAAACCGTTCTTCGCTGGCGGTTACTTCCCGCCGGAGCCGCGCCTCGGCATGCCGGCCTTCCGGCAGGTCGTGGTGGCCGCCGCCCGGGCCTATCGCGAAGATTCGGCCGGACTGGACGCCTTCGGCGCCCGCGTCGAGGCCCGGCTCCGTCAGGTCAACCAAGGGGCCCTCGGCCGGCCGGCCGATCTGTCCCGGGCCGCCTTGGCCGAGGCGGCGCGAACCGCACTCGCTGACATCGACCAGTTCAACGGCGGCTTCGGGACGGCGCCGAAACACCCCATGCTGCCGGGCCTCGGCGCGCTCTGGCGCATCCATCTGCGCACCGCCGACCCGGACCTGGGGACCGCCGTTACCGAAGGTCTGGAAGCCATGATCCTGGGCGGGCTTTACGACCATCTGGGCGGCGGCTTCGCCCGATACGCCACCGACCCGGAATGGAAGATCCCGCATTTCGAGAAGATGCTGCTGGACAACGCGCTGTTCCTTCATTTGCTCACCGACGTTTGGCGAGAAACCCGCTCTCCGTTGCTGGCCCAACGGATCGCCGAGACGGTCGCGTTCCTGGTGCGCGAAATGCGTCTCGAAGGCGGCGCCTTTGCCTCGTCGCTGGATGCGGATTCGGAAGGCGGAGAAGGGCGGTTCTATGTGTGGACGGCGGCAGAGATCGACCGGATTCTGGGTGACGCGGCACCGCTTTTCCGGGATGCCTATGACGTCAGCGAGGAAGGCAATTGGGAGGGCGTCAACGTCCTCAATCGAACGGATAAGGACTGGGAGGCCCTGGCACGATCCCGCGGCATGGGTCTTTCCCGCCTGCAAGACAGCCTCACACGTTCCCGCGGGCAGTTATTCCTTGAACGGGCTCGACGCGTGCGTCCGCAACGGGACGACAAGGTTCTCGCCGATTGGAACGGTGCCGCCATTGCTGCACTTGCCGAAGCCGGCGCCGCTTTCGGGCGCCGCGAATGGACCGCGGCAGCGGAGACCGCCTACGCCTTCGTTCGAAATGAAATGATTGTGGGCGCCAAACTCCGCCATGCTTGGATGGGCGGAACCCTCGGCGATACTGTGACGCTCGATGATCTGGCCTTCATGGCTGGGGCCGCACTCGCACTTTCGGATGCCACGCAGGCCCGCGAATACCTGGACCAAGCGAAAGCCTGGATTGGTGAAGCGGAAGCCCTGTGGAGCGAAGCCGACGGGGCCTATCGCCAAAGCGCGGATTCAGTCCGCGACGGCTTGCCCGCCCTGATCCTCGGCGAGGATCAACCGGGTCCGGCCGACAATGCCTTGATGGCCGAAAACTTGGCAAGGCTTGCTTTGCTGACCGGCGAGGCGGCTCACGGGCAACGGGCCGAGCGTATCGTTTCGGCTTTCCTTGCCGTCGCCTACCAGGCCGCGCCCTATTTCGGCGGCATTCTGGCTGGTGCTGATACACTGCTCTCCGGTGCCCAGGTGGTGATCGTCGGCGAGCCGGCCGGCGCCGACACACGAAAACTCCATGCCGCCGTCATGGCCGCGCCCATCCCCGGCCGAACCGTTACCGTTCTCGAACCGGAAACGGAGCTGCCGAAGGGGCATCCGGCGTCCGGTAAGGGCCCGATCGATGGCCGGTCCGCGGCTTACATCTGCGTCGGCACTCTATGTTCGCTGCCCGTGACGGAGCCGGCCCAGTTGGCTGAAACCGTACGTTTTATGCGTTCTCAAGGCTATGACGTTGCGACAAACGCGACCGGGGAAAGTGCCGCCGTGGGTTCTCGAAAAAACTGAGAAGCACCTCTCAACCAAAACACGTACTGTGTCGACTGGGTCAATTTGCCAGTTTATCAAGGCTCTGCCGGAAGTTCGCACGGTTCTCGTCTCGTATTCACGCCCAAAGGTGTTCAGGCACGTACGGGTCCCATTTCTTCTTTTCCAGTGTCGCCTTGTATCCCTCGATTCCGTGGAGACATACCCACAATGGCGGAACCGTGGACCGGTGTCTCTCATCGTGGTCAAGTGCCCATAGTCCAGCCAGCTTCGCCTTTTCCGGGTTATCTTTCGCCCAAACCGCGACATTCTGGGCTACGGTGAGCATTGACCGTAAAGCGGACCGCGCCGTCTTGTCGCTGCAACGCATCGCATCGTAGGAGGCCCTCAATACGCCTAGATAAAGCCATCTCAACGCATCTTCGGGATCGTCAGTGAACTGACGCGATGCCATGAGGTAGAGGAATAGAGGCGGTATCCGGTCTTTGTTGCCTTTCGTCCATTCCACGAATTCCCCGTTGAGTTCGCTGGGAAGATCCCGGGCGATCTTGACCGCTAACGTATGGTCCTTTCTGTCGATTGCATCGGTCAGAGACCGGATTGGATCGTCCGGATAATGGCCACGTTCTCTCGTCGAAGCCACCGGGTTTGCCGGATCGATGGTCCGTCGCGGAACGAACTTAGCCGCGCGTGCTTCTGCATCACGTATAACGTCAGGCGAAAGCGATTTCTCCATGATCTTCAGTACCGGCACGACACCGGGACTTCCTTTGGCGGCTAGTTTTACCCACTTGAGCCCTTCGGCGGGGTTCTTGTCGACACCGTTGCCGGCAATTAACATCCCGCCCAGAGACACCTGGGCTCTCGCGTTTCCGGCGTTTGCCGCTCGTTTGTACCAAACTGCGGCTTGGCGCTGATCTTTCGGCAAACCGACACCAAACGCATAAATGTCGCCTAGAATCTGTTGCGCCACCGGGTGTCCTCTTTGAGCGGGCTTGCGGACGAGGTCTGTTCCTTTGGCAATATCCTTTGGGGCTGTCCTAGCTAAGGACGTTTTTGTCTCGAATTCACCCATGTCTTTAATTGGTTAAGCAGTTCCCGGTGATCACCTCCATTGAACCGCCATTCGCACTCCTTTAGGAACAGGTGAAAGCTCTG